>Ga0209138_1000028_pt1 | contig 154045 bp, 138 predicted proteins | sample SaaInl3SG_22_DNA_FD_184645 | JGI IMG/M metagenome (GOLD analysis project Ga0209138, IMG submission 184645) | Marine microbial communities from expanding oxygen minimum zones in the Saanich Inlet - ESP_153SG_22_DNA (SPAdes) (version 2) | ecosystem: Environmental > Aquatic > Marine > Intertidal...
GTGCTTTACTATTAACTTCCATCATATCAGTTTCAACCATACTTTTTAGTTTTGCACATGCACTAATTTTAGTACCGTGTGTAGTATTAAATCCTTTGCGGAACTTGCGTACATGTCCTTTGCGCATCGGTTCACTTACAAACAAACCTGGAATGTTTTCTTCACCGATGTCTTGAATCACAATAAGAGCGGCTTCACCGATTGAGTTATTCTCTACACTCCAGTAGATGTTGCTTGCTGTTCTATTCTTTGTTTGATCTTGAATGTAATCGCATATTTCTTTGAGTATTCTAATTTGTCCGCTAATTGGAGTTGTATTATGTCTCCATTCTCCTGCTTGCTTATAACTCGGTACTTCAAAAATTTCAATTGCGGCATAGTCTCCGCCTGTTCCCATTGCAGGATCTAAACAAATAGTGTATGTCATTGTAGGATCAAGTTTTTTATACCAGCGCACTTGACCCATATTTTCAATTGGATTTTTACCTTCTAATGAAGATAGTTTTAAACTGTTAATCAGTGTCTCGTCAAATACTAAGAATTCACATCCGTACTCTCGTCGAAACCTTTCTTCACCAATTCGACCTAATTCTGCTTTTTTCCATTCTTCATCTCTATCAGGATGTTCGTCCCAAGCGGCTGTAAACCCGTGGAAGCCGTTAATACCTTCGGCTGTTTCGTTACCATGTTCGTCAAACTTATTTTGACTTTCTTTCCAAATAAGAGCAAATGTGTCTTCGTCTGAGTTAGGTGTACTTGTAATAATAGCACGACCACCTGTTGCTAGTGTAGGTGATATCGAAGTCCAAAAGTCAGTAGCAATGTTAGGTTGCACAAATGCAAACTCGTCACAGTATAGTAGCGAGATACTCATACCACGTCCTGTGTTGCCTGTTGTAGTCTGTGCTACAATACGTGATCCGTTTTCAAATTCCATTGATCCTTTATTATAGTTTGTTACGCCTGCTCTGATATGATCCGGACACAACTCATATCCGTACCTAATACGTTGCATAATTTCTTGGGCACCAGTATACTTGTGTGCCGCAATAAGAATAGTTTGATCTGAATGAAACATTGCATACCATAATAAATATCCAGCGGCAGTAGTAGTTTTTCCACTTTGCCGAGGAAGCATGTTTACATTAAATCGAAAATCATGATAACTTGATAACAGATTAACTTGATAATCAAACGGTTCAAACAGCACTTTGCCTTTTACTGGATGTTGAATAAAGAAAAAGTTACGGGCAAAATACAAGTAACCATCAGTGGGGTCCATGCATTTTGATAATTCTTCAATATGAACTTGAGAAAACTTTTCTTTTTGGTGAGCCTTTTTAGTTAAGACTCCATCTAAACTCTTGTTTGCCATACTAGTATTTACTCAAAAAAATAGCACCCGAAGGTGCTATTGAGTTAGTGTGTTGCAATAATTATTAACTACAGCCGCAACTGCCGCATGCCATTAATTTTGTTTTACCAGGCTTGCCGCATTGTGGACATTCTTCGCCTTCATCATCTTCATCATGATCATGGCCGTCACCTTCGCCCATGTGTGCTTCTAGTTGGGCTCTTAATTCGTTACGGATTTCATCTTCTAATGCCATTGGATTGTCGCCGCCGTTTGTCGGAGCATATGATCTTTTCTGACCTTGCTCGCTACCGCCTGACAAATCTTTAGTCATGTAATGCTGATCTTGATATTTTTCGTCTGGTTCGTTTTCATAACCTTCAAAAGCAACATCAGGATAAAATTCTTCAAGTTCTTTTTTAAGTGTCTCAGCATCTTCTGGAGACATTTTGCTTGCCATTTTTTCATATTCGCCTTGAATATTTTCATCGGCAAAGTCGTGCTTATCAAAAAAGTATTCACGTGCTTGGTCTAAACTTAAACCAGCCCCTTCACTTGCTTCAATATCTTCTGCACATCCTGAATTGCCTAAATGATCTTTACCGCAAATCTTACATGGTTCTCCTTGTATGCCCGGCTTTAATTGATCTCTATCTTTTGGACCGTCTACAATGTCTCTCAACTTAGCCATGTCATCGCCCATGTCTGGTGGACCCATAACAGGCATTGGTGCAATTGGTTTGCTAATGGCTTTTGGCATACTATCAATAGTATCAGAACCTTTTTCACCTTTAAGTGCATTCATTAATTTAATAACATCTTCTGCGTTGTCGCCACTCATGTTAATTGATGCAGATGCCGCTTCAATCAATGCTTCGTCGTATGCTTGTATCTTTTTGTAAATGTCATTTAGTTTCATAATTAACTCCCAATTGGACTTTTAGCATTTTCGCCTTGAGTCATTGTCTCCTGTGGTTGATCTGTTTGAATAGATTTAGCAGTACTAGCAGGATCTGCTGTACTTTCTTTTCTTGCTTTTTCTAATTCTTTAAGTAAATCCATAACATGCGAATCACCAACTTTGTCTTGTGCAGATTCGCCACCCATATCTTCTTTTGTTAGTTTGATATCGTATGGTCCCTCATCAATTTCTTGATATACTTCTTGTGGAGCATTCATATTACGTACCATAATATGCGACTGAGACCTTCCAATGTTATAACCTAAGTATTCCTGAAGCGCCTCTGCATGTGTAGGATATGTAATAGTTGCTTCGTAATACGTTACTTCTTCGTTTTGTAACTGTGGGAAATCTAGTGGGCGTTCTTGGATTGGAGTTTTCTTGCCTGGAGTAATGTTAGTTACACCAAACTTTTTAAGTGCAGTTTCTAATGCATCTGCAATTCCATCGTTATCGCCTGCAACACCAATTTTAAAATCGTATGTTTTATTGTTGTACGCTTCTGTTAAATATTCGTTATATTTTTTCATATTAATCTCAATCCTACTACACAGTTATTTATCCATGTTTTTAAGTTTTTCTAATAAACTATTACGGTCTGCAACAACATAGCCCTCTCCGGAAACCATATCATCGCCGTCTATTCCGCCTTCTTTATCCATTTTTTCTTTCTTAAGTTGTAGTTCTACCATCTTAAGTTTTTTATCTAATTTAGCAACCTTAGCATCTAAACTAGTCTTTAGCATTCCGCCTGCAACTTCAAAAACTCTACCACTATAACGTGCTTCAACATTCATGCCTAAATCCATTAAGTCTTCGTATGCATTCATAGCCTTATCTGCTACTTCATTAAGTTCTTTATCAGCCATTTCACCAAGCCCTTTAACGGCTGGCAATGCACTAGCAATCTTGTCCATTTCGGCAATACTGCGAGCAGTTTCTTGTTGCTCTACTACGGCAGTTTGTTTGGCTTCCTTGTTTGCTTTTGCTTTTTCTTCTTGGACTATTTCTTTTGAATCAGGTAAGTCGAGAAGTTCTTCTAGTTTTTTAGTCATAACTACAATCCATTATATGCTACTATTATTTATCATTTTCGGCCACCCTGATGGAACATATCCTTTTCAGTAATAACTCTAAAGTATAACCCTTTGTCCTTGCACCATGCTCTAGCGGCTTCCCACTTAGCCATGTTTAATACAACTTGTGCTTGTTTATACTTATTACGTCCGGCACTTTCTAATGTAGTTTGATTGTCTGGTTTTACCTCAATAACTTCTGCACGTTGCGTACCTTTTTTATCAGAATATGCAATAAAAAAGTCCGGAACATATACTGTTTGCTTTCCAGTAAGAGGATTAAGGTATGGAATCTTAATTGATTCACTAGCCCATTTTGCTACGTTTGGGTTTTCGTCACAGAACTTCATAAAAGCAAATTCCCAACTGCTTCGATATAAAGGAGTTTTTCGTCCTATGTATTTTTCTGGAAATTTAAGATTGTAACGCCCTTGTGCAAACTTGGACATTCTAAACCTCTATGTTTCTTGCTTCAACCCGTTGACTTGTGTTGTCAACTTTAAAACCCAGTGTAGAAATCTTTTCTCTATTATAGTTTAATACTTCAGTAACTACATTACTTAATTGCACTTCGTCAGTTTTTTTAAGAGTATCAAGTAATTCGAATACTTTAATATTATCAAGTTTTGCTTGCTGAAGTAACACTGTGCCCACAGCAATTGCACCTGTTTTACTAAATCCTCGTGCTTGGAAAAAACCAATTACAGCATCAACATCATTACTTGGAAAACTTATAAATTTAGTAAAGTATTTGTCGTAAAATTGCTTTGTGCCTGTTGCACTATCTGTAGTTTGTGTGTCTGGTAGATTACTTGCCATTATGCTTTGCCTTTAACTATGTTTGATAAATTATTTAGTGTTGCAGTTCGTTGTGCTGATTTAAATGAACTACTTGCTGTATTCCACGCCGAATTAATCGAGTTAACATCTGGTAAACCGCCGCCCGCTAAATGTGATTTTTTAAATGTAGTCGACTTTGCTAAGTCGTCAAGTGCATCAGGATTTGCTTCTAGTTTTGCTCTAGCATCTGCAACACTTGATCCTTGTAGACTTCCTGCAATAGATGCTACTGCACTTACACCAGCAACAGTATTAACAATGCTACTTAGGCCGCCGCTTCCTCCTGATTTAGGAAATAGACTGTTTGCTACGCCGCCAACTGATGCTCCGCTGATGTCTCCTAGCGCACCTTTAAGAATTCCAAATCCCTCTTGGCGCAATCCTGCACTCGATAACGACTTTGCATTTTTAGCAATATTGCCTGCTTTTAATACTGTACCTAATAACGATGCTGGTGACTTAAATGCGTCACCTGAGGTAATATCACCAAATACATCGGCTGTTCCTGAGGCTACACCTCCAACACCAAATAGGCTCGAAGTGCCACCGCCGCCTAATGTTAATGGGCTCGGTGTTTGATCATAATGTTCTGTAGCAAATCCTTTTGGAGCACTTCCTTTTGTAACTTGTCCTCTTGAATACCAAACTGTTTCAAACTCAACACTCATACTACTTTGTACAGGATCTCCTGCTGATTGCTGATCCATTGTATCATGTTGCCAACTTTGAATAAGGGGGTTAACAAGTGTAAATGCAGTATAACGTTTTCTTGACATTTGATATAAAATAATACTAGTAAAGAATGGTGCATAACTATCGTTGTCGAATCCGTATCTAAATTGATTTGCAGTTTCATTACCATAAATGTTTGCTCTGTTATACGCCGCCGAGGTCTGTTCTGGAGATCCTGCCTGGTCAACTGCTGTATAATTTCCGTCTTTATAATAATATCTATAATATGCTTCCCATAGTGCAGTAGTTACACCATAGTTGTCATCATGAAATACAATATTGCTTGGACTATAATCAATACGCTTTTGTATAACACGCTTTCGATTATAAGCATGTTTAGTTTCTGTACTAATATCAAACTTGGGCAAGTCAACACTCTTAACCAACATGTTAATTGTATTACCATGCTTCTGTGTTAGTTGTGGAATAATTGCCGCCGCATCTGGATTGATGTTAAATGCTACGTGATATAAAAACTTTTGTTTTGGAGCAAACTTAAAGTTGTCGTCAACATATAGTCTTGCGCCGTGTGCAAAGTCGCCAAGGTTACCTTTAGGGTTTAATGCGCCACTTGCTAAATTACCGAGAAATTTGGATATGTCTGCCATACTAATATTTATCTAAACTATAAAGTACGCAGATAATAAAAAAGGCGACTAAAAGCCGCCTTTTCTACTTTAATATAAAATTTTATTAACTTGCGCCACCGCCGGTAACTAAAGTATTTACAGTTCTGCCTATGGCAGTACCAATACCAGTACCTTGTGGTGATTGAATTGCGTTGTCGTATCTAATTGATAATGCAATAGTTACAGGATCATTAGTTGCATATGCTAATGAGTTGTAGTTTGCACTCTCAAGATAACAACCATACAATTCAAAAGTCTCTAGCACACCTGCTGTGTTTGCTCCGTTACCACCGTCTAAAATTTCAATACGTGTAACAAATTTATAGTCTGCGCCCGATGCCGCACTTGACTGCTCGAAGAAGTCAAACTGTTTCTGTAACTGTTCGCCAACAAGTTTTTGTACATTGTTGGATACATCTTCACGTAAGTTAAGTGTAATCGGTTCCCATGTATGTTTACCTGCCAAGTATACTCTTGAGTTGTAAACATCTAGTGTAATTTGTTCGAATGAAACGTTAGGTCTAGTAACGTCAACTACCTGCTTGGTTAATTCAGTAGTTGGTGTTGAGACTCCAAAGTTCTCTAGCGATACCCTAAAGCGGTATTGCAGTTTCGGCATTAACAAACCTTGTGCGGACGAACTTGCGTTACTATCCAAAGGCACTGTTAATCTTGAGAGTGATGAAATTGCCATTATTTGCTCCTATTAATATTATTTATCATATTATAGTCCCGCTATTTCCCCAGTATTCTTAAGTCTCAGCGGAATGTAAATAAATTCTACTGCTTTTACTGGTTCAATCGCTACGTCTACATATAACTCGTTACGATCAATTCTATTTGGTGTGTTGTTTGATTCATCACACACAACTAAGAAGTCGTACAAGGCTCTTTGTCCTACAAGTTCTAGCATTAAACTATCTACTTGTTGCTTAATCTCGTCCCTTGTGATTTTATCATTTGGTTCAAAGATGTATGGTTTAGCAAGTTTGTTCAATTGTGAACGTAAGTAAATTACTAGTCTTGCAACGTTAATTCTATCTAAAGAACTAGCGTTTCTTGCTCGTGTCTTTTGTCCAAAGTTAACAAGTCCAGCACCAGTTAAGAATGTAATCGGATTAACTGCACTACTGTATAATGTATCTCTTTGTCCTTCATTAAGAGCAACTGTCTTAAATTCGCCTTCAGCATCAATGTAACCTGCGCTAGATGCGTTAGTAATACCACCGCGTCTTGTGCCTGCTGGAGCAAACCATGGATAAGAAACGTTATCGCTAAGTGCAATAGTTCTTAAGATACCATGCGATGCTGGAACAACTACGTTATTACCTGCATTGTCGCTTGTAAACAAACTTGGGTAAAAAATACCTAAGTATTCATCTCTTGACACAAGTCCGTCATCGTTATCTTCTACTGCTCCTGCAACGTTAGTTGCCCAGTTGTTAAGTGTTGTACCATCGCTTTTTAGTCTCATTGGTGTGTCACCTACAACAAATGCTGTTAAGCCTCTATCATAGTTAAGTGAAACCATTTCGCCAATTAGTTCTGGATAACCTGGTGTTGCCATTAAGTTAAAGATTCTTGATTCATTATCTCTAATGTCATCATTTGAGTTAAGCATTGCTTGGAATGCTTGTACAATAACTTTACGCTGTGCTTTACGTCCAAACGAGCCTGCGCCGTCTGCTTGGTTAGCACTTTCAGTAACCCATCTGTGTGGATAGTAAGCATCCATCGACTCGTCACCGTTTCTAATGTTGTCTTCTGCTGTGTCAATTGCATTGCGCACAAACTTCTTAACATTAAAGCCAGAACGTCTTAAGTTCCATAACAACATACCTTTTGGATATAGTGCTGGATCTGGAGCATCTGGATCTAAGTAATCACTTGCTAACAAGTCAATAATGTCACCTGCTTCGTCACTGTTCGCGCCTGCTGTATTATAACGTGCATCTGCAAATAGTACACCGTTGTCAGTTGATTGATCTGAACTATCACGTAATACCCACTTCTTAGTTGAGAAGTTATATTGGTAAATTAGTGGATAGTTTTCTAAATCTGCTGTGCTTACCCAAAGGTCACCTTCAACTAAGTCAGAACCATCTGACTGTTTAGTTGGTTCAGTTGCTGAAACAATTGGACCTTCTGGACTTGTGTTAGCATAATCAATCGATCCTGACTGATAATTTTGATAACCAACCCAGTCACTTCCGTTGTGGATTAGCATATCAACTTCGTCTACAATCGAGTTATACCAAAGTTGACCATCAGTTGCTAATGCACTCGGTGCATCTTCGCTTGCAGTGTACGCTAGTACTCTCCAGTTTGATGCCATGTACTGTTCTGGATTTGTGTCGCCGTCAGTGCCTGGTACAAAGTAAAGGTTTGCAGTACCTGAAGTTGCACTTACATATGGTGCATAGCCCATTAAGTTTAATACACCGTCTGTGTCAACAAGTCTAATTTCGCCACCTAGTGTATGCTCAATAACAACTCTGTTTTGCGCATCTACTGAAGCAGTAACGTTAGTTAATCCTGCACTGTTAATTGCACCTGCAATAGTATCAGCATCATCTGTACTACCTGCTGTAGTAACTGAAACTGGTACTGCTGATGTAAGATCTGCATCATTAATTAATGATTCCTGTACAGTAAATGTATATGTGCTTGCCGCAATTGATGTAATAATGCTAGAAGTAACTTTAGTCGATCCTGCTACAGCACGTTTGAAGATTTTAAAATCAAACTCTGCATCAGCACCTTCGGTTACATTTGATTGTGCGTAATATGTATCAACTGGAAGGTTCTTGCCGCCGCCTGTTGAATCTAATGCTTCTAGTGCATCAGCATTTGTAGCATAAACTGGTACATCTTTTTTCTCAAACAAGCCAGTTGTTTCGTTGAATGTTTTAACATTTAATTTAGCACCTAAGTTAGCATCAGTAGTCTTGAACCAAATTGATCCACTTGGACGAGATGCTGTATCAGTTGCTTTAAACTCTGGTACTGATGTGTGCTTGCTAATTTGTAATGCTGGTGCTTGAAAAGTTCCTGCTGTTAATCCTACATCATCGATGTTAGTGTTAGGATCAGCAATAACTACTGCAACACCTGTTGAATAAATTTCTAATTTGCTGTTAACTGCTTTAGCAGTAACGCCAGCACTTTGAAGTGTAGCATCACCATTGATGTCAGCAACTAAGTCTGTAAGTGTGCCTGCACCTGTAACAGTTGTACCATTAATTGTAAAGTCGCCTGTTAGTGTTGGTTCACTTACTGTACCAGTAACTGTTGGCCAACTCTTAGCCCAGTCACTTGATCCAATTTTAACCCATGCACCGTCTGCATTTTTATAGTACGCTTTGTTAATTGTAGTAGTAGCAACAATAGCATAGTCGCCTACTTGACCAACTGATGTTTTTGGAATGCCTGTGTTTACTTCGCCAACTAGTTTTGTTTTGTCAGTAATTACTGTAGGTACTTTGTTTGTAAATGTTTGGCCGCCTGTTGATGTTACAGGATTGCCGTTCCATTCAAAAATACCAAACTTAGATACTTGTGTGTCAAACCACTGCGTTCCATCTTCTGGATCAGCCGCTGGTGCTGTTGCACTTGCTTGTAGTTCGCCTAAGTCAATGTCTGCTCTCACAGCCCATGCTCTATTGGAAACACCTAAATATGAATACGCCGCTTGTAATCCGTATTCGTTAAGTTCTCCGCCGTTAATTGGATTGTTATTATTATCTGTGTAAAATAACGGATCGCCAAAAGTTTCTGATAAATCTCTTTGCGATGTTAACAAGAAAGGCACACCCGCATTTGCTTTGGTTGTTCCTCTCGCTGTCCCTGTGCCACTTGCATTGGCTTTATCCTGTGCAGTAGCAACGAAAATCATTGGTGTAGTACCTGGTTCAGCAGGCGTATAAAAACTTTCGTCGATAACGCTGACCGATACTCCGGGTGATACTAAGTTTGCCATCTTTTGTTCTCCTGTTAAACTTATAACTAGTTTTGTTATTAGTATTTATATGTTTGATTAAAAAAGGCTATTAAACTATTAGGTAAAAAGGGCAGAAAAAGGTATGCTAAATACGTTATGAGACCTTTATGCGGATGTAACAAGCGACCTGTTGCCGTTAACTATAAAAAGAACGGCAAAACGTTCTATAGGTCAAAATGCGATCAATGCCTTCGCAAAGGAACTCCTGCTAAACCTCGCTGGTATCAATCCGGATACAGACAAAAGTCTACTTGTGAAAAATGCGGATTTAAGGCAACATATATTACTCAGATGAGAGTATATCATATAGACGGTGATTTAGAAAACTGCCGTCCTAATAATTTAAAAACTATTTGTGCTAATTGTCAGATTGCTATACAGCGTGTAGGAGCGAAGTGGAAGCAAGGCGACCTTTCACCTGACTTTTAAGATGCTCAATTGTTCCTTCGTTATCAATAATAGATGTAAAGTTTGAATTGGCCCATGCCCATTCAGACGGATGTACCTCTTGAGGTTCAACACCAATATCTTGATACATTCTAAACCAAACTGGATCTGCGCCTCTACGTACTCGCCAAAGTTCGCTATTTAGACTTAAAAGCATTTCGGCTTCGTTAGGGAATCGCACATCAGGAATTACAAAATTAGTTTTAGGATTGTCAAGTATTAGTTTCTTAGTTAGACTTACCCAAATGCCATCATAAAAACCATTGCGCATACACTCAGTGCCAAACTCTTGTAACACTAGTCTAGGAGATATTGCTCTACCAGTTTCGTTAGACCAGTATTCGTCTTTTTGCTCTCTCCATTGTCGTGCTTCATCAGTTTTGCCTTCGAGCATTTGACGATCCCAGTCAAACATAACTGCGACAGCATCTTTAAGTTTGTCAGCGAAACTAATTTTTACAAAATTGTGGTTTTTAATTAGATAATCTGCGACAGTATCTTTGCCACTACCGATTAATCCGCTAATACCAATAATCATAATTACTCCTAAACAATATACTGTATATTATATAGAATAATTATGTGTTTGTCAAGTATTTTTTACTTTTTTGGCTTTATGCTTTAATTATAGCGCAAACACTAGCCGATAGTAAAGCCGTAGCCTACACCGCCAGCGATATTCATTTTTAGGTCTTCTTCTAGTTTTTCCATTTCACCCTGTGCTTCTGCTTTAAGAGCATCACCGTTAAGTGTAGAACCACCTTGTGGTCCTGCAATGGTAGCAAACTTTGAACGTGCTTCGCCTAACATAAATTTACACTTAGCAAGTGTGTAATCTTTAATCCATTGACTTGCTAGATAGTCATTAAACAATTCGCTATCTGGTCGATGGTTATAAACGTACAAGAGCATTTCTTCTTCTGCTCTCGGACGTTGTAGTAACATTAATTCTTTTGTTGTGTTGTTCCATTTAAACTCGATAAATGAGCCAAACATACGACCAACTAATTCTTGGTAACCTGAAAACATTTCATATGTTGCTAATCCGCCCATGTTTGAACTTGCTAACAAATATGTATTTGTGTATGCCATATTAAATGGTTCAAACAATGTTCCGCCGTCTCCGCCGCCTGTGCGTGATCCAACTGATCGTCTAAAAATTTGACGAACTTCCATAATGCTTGAATCAAGAGTGTATGAGTTTTGGTCGATTACTGTAGTTAAAAATACATAAGACTCTTCAACTGAATTGTCACCTCGCTGACGGTATTTTGCCAATGACGATTTTAATGCAGTTTCGTAATGGATTGGGTCAAGTTCAACATCAACCATCCCGCCGCCTAGCATTGCGTTTACATAATCAAAAATATCTTGTTTTTGTGTTGCCATAATGTTTTAGTCTCCAATTGTATTTATGCGAATGGTCTCCGTGTCGATAAATACAAGTACTATGCCGAGAATAAGTTTATATAAACCGCAAAAGGGTAACGACTATCAGTTTCTTGATAACACTATAACAGAGATGTTTACAGTGGGAGGAACTGATGTGTTTGTACACAAGTATCTAGGACCAAAGAATCCAGAGGAAGCAGATGCTACTCCGTCACAGCCTCATTATGACGCTGTTAAAGAAACAAATATTCAAGATATGCTGTTTATGGAAAACAGAGATCGCAAGTACGATCCAGACATTTATACAATGCGTGGCATTTACAGCGTACAAGATAACGACTTTGATATGAGTCAGTTTGGATTATTCTTAACTAACGACACTTTGTTTATGACTATTCCAATTAATTATAGTGTTAAAACTTTAGGTCGAAAAGTTATGCCCGGGGATGTATTTGAGTTGCCTCATTTAAAAGACGACCATGCTCTTAATGATTATAGTGTTGCACTAAAACGTTTCTATGTTGTAGAAGATGTTAATAGAGCCGCTGAAGGATTTACACAAACTTGGTACCCACACCTATACAGAGTCAAATTAAAACAGATTGTTGACTCGCAAGAATTTAAAGAAATACTAGACTTACCAGCAGAAGAAGGTTCATCACAAACATTACGCAATGTACTTTCTACATACGAGTCAGAGATGCAGGTTAATGACGCCATCCTTGCCCAGGCAGAGGAAGATGCTCCTAAGAGCGGATACGATACAACTCCATTCTACACACTTCAAGTCGACGCAGAAGGCAATCCTGAACTTGTTGGTGCAGACGAAACACTTATTGATGCGAGCATTGACAGTGGAGCACTTGATGCTAGTAGAGTAAATGAAACTCCTACAGCAACTGGTTATCAAGGGTACTTAATTGGAGACGGTATTCCGCCCAACGGTGAACAGTTCGGATTTGGTGCTTCATTTCCGTTAGAAACTGTACGAGGTGATTATTTCTTAAGAACTGATTTTATGCCAAATAGATTATTTAGATTTGACGGACAAAGATGGATTAAAATGGAAGATTCAGTACGCATGGCACTGTCAAACACAGATGATAGAACAACTTATAAAACTGGATTTATCAATAACACACAAACAAGTGAAATTGCTGACGAAACTGTCCAACAAAGACAAAGTTTAAGTCAAGCACTTAAACCGCAGGCGGATAACTAATGGCTCAACATTTTTATGACGGACAGATAAGAAGATATATTACTCAAATGATTAGATTGATGAGTAATTTTTCTTATAAAAACGGCGACGGTACACTAACGCAAATTCCAGTTATGTACGGAGATATTACACGTCAAGTTGGTCACATCTTACGAGATAATTCAGAGAATAAAGTTCCAAGTGCGCCTCGAATTGCATTATACATGACAGGACTAGAATTAGATCGTGACAGATTAGCCGATGCTACGCATGTTAGTAAAGTGCATCTTAGAGAACGTGCATGGGATTCAGACGGTCAGGAATATTTAAATACACAAGGTAAGAATGTAACAGTTGAGAGGCTAATGCCAACTCCTTATACATTAAGTGTAAGTGCAGACATATGGTCGACTAATACTGATCAAAAATTACAAATTATGGAACAGATATTAATGCTGTTTAATCCAAGTTTAGAAATACAAACTACAGACAACTACGTAGACTGGACAAGTTTAAGCGTTGTTAACCTTGACGGAGTAACATGGAGTAGTCGAAGTATTCCAGCAGGTGCAGAAACCGAAATCGATGTAGGAACTTTACAATTTACTACACCCATCTATATTAGTCCGCCAGCAAAAGTTAAAAAACTTGGTGTTATTACTAATGTAATTATGAGTATTTTTAACGAAGAAACTGGAAGTATTGATTTAGGACAATCAACACCGGAATTTAAACGTTATAGTAATGACACTGTGTATCAACAAGACGGCGAAGGTGTTGGAGAACGAAATGATGCCGATGCTCTTCAAGTAACTGGACACAAAAACTACGATCTATTAGTAATGGGCAACGAAGCACAACTAATTAGCAAGGGCGTAGTTGGAACAACACTATGGGACGGATATTTAGAAGCACTACCTGGAGAATTTACTGCTGGAGTTAGCCAACTACAATTAACTAGACAAGATTTAAGTCAAAGTATTAACGGGTCAGTTGCAATTAATCCAAATGACGGTACAAAATTATCAATTACTTGGGATTCTGACACCATTCCTAGTGATACTGTTATAACAGGAAGCACAGGAGATCGAAATAAGATTGATTATATTATCGATCCAACTAAAACTAATCCAACAAACATCAAATCGCCGGGTGCAAGAATATTACTACTAGAAAGAATTGGCGATGCAGATAATGCAGACGGTGCTGATGCTTGGAAGAACACAGATAATTCAGACTTTGTAGCAAGTGCAAACGATATTATTGAATGGACTGGCACAGAGTGGAATATTCTGTTTGATGCTAGTACTGAAGAAAATATCAAATACACTACTAACTTAAATACCGGAATTCAGTACAAATGGACTGGATCAGAATGGATATTATCATTCGAAGGCGAATATCGAAACGGAACGTGGCGCATACAGTTTTAAATAACTATATGTATGAGCCAGAAGATATCCTGTAGTGGTGCATTATTTTACGCACTAAATACCAAACGTTTCTTATTCTTACACCGTACACAATCAAAACAAAACAATGTTTGGGGACTTGTTGGTGGTAAAGGAAACACTGGTGAAAGCCCTATTAATATACTTCAGAGAGAGATTCAGGAAGAACTAGGATTTCAGCCTGAAATCTTAAAAACAATTCCATTAGAAACATTTGTTAGCACTGATGAAAAGTTTAATTTTCATACATACCTTACAGTTGTAAAAGAAGAATTTATTCCAAATTTAAATAACGAACATGACGGATATGCGTGGGCTAGTTTTAGTAAATGGCCAAAGCCGATTCACCAAGGTTTGCGTAATACATTACAAAACAAAACTAATGTTACTAAACTTGAAGCAGTATTTGAAGTTATTAATCTATTAGAGAATTAGAAATGAAAATATTAGTTATCGGCGATATAATTATCGACAAATATATATACGGTACAAGCACTCGGCTAAGTCCAGAGGCTCCAGTGCCAGTAGTTAGTCAAAAACGCACTGAAGAATCGTTAGGTGGCGCTGGACTTGTATACGAAAATCTTAAAAGCCTAGGTGTTGATGTTGAACTGTTTAACTATCAAGGTAATAACAGTGTTAAAACTCGAGTTATGTGCGACGGACATTATGTTACTCGTATTGATAATGATGTTTATGCTGACGGTGTTGAAATTCTTGAACGAATACAACGCATGAATTTTTCAGCCTATTCATATGTTATTCTAAGCGATTATAACAAAGGTGTTTTAGATCAATCATTAAAAATTATCGAGCATCTTAATACATTCGGCTGTAAAGTTATTGTAGATCCAAAAGAACATGCTACACAATATGAAGGTGCATGGCTAGTAAAGCCTAATCATAAAGAGTTTAGCGACTTTGGGTTTATCCATTGGCAAAGCAACATTATCACAACTAATGCAGGTAACAATGTAATTGCAAAAATAGACGATAATGTATTTGAAGTACCTGTTGATAACTTAGAAGTAACTGATGTTACAGGCGCAGGTGATTGCTTTATGGCTGGGTTTGTATACGGATTAACTAAAGAGTATAATTTTCAAAAGTGTTTAGAAATTGCTATTAAAGGCTCAACCAAAAGTGTAAAACATTCTGGTACGTATATACTGACACAACAAGACATAGAGGAAACTGTAGTCTTTACTAACGGTGTATTTGACATCTTACACGAAGGACATTTTCAATTACTAAAATTTGCAAAATCAAAAGGAAATAAACTCGTAGTAGGCATTAATAGTGATGCTAGTACTAAGCGACTAAAAGGCGAAAGCCGGCCAATTAACGATCAACTGCAACGGCAGATAAATTTAAAATTATTACCCTGGGTTGACGATGTAATAATCTTCAACGAAGACACTCCGTTAGAACTTATGAAACGAGTAAATCCTGACTTGCTCATTAAAGGCGGAGACTATACAATAGAAACAGTAGTTGGGCATGACTTATACCCTGTCGAACTTTTTCCTACTGTAGAAGGTAATTCTACATCAATGATTATAGAAAAAATTAAACAATGAGAATATTAGTAACAGGACACGAAGGATTTATTGGAAAGAATCTCGCATCTTATTTGCAGTACAAAGGACATGACGTTGAAGGATGGGAATGGCAAGAGAATAAATTTCCAGATGCTCAACAATATGATAAAGTTATTCATCTAGGAGCAATAAGTTCAACAACTGAAACAGATATCGAAAAGGTTATGAAGCAAAACTATGAGTATACCATGAAACTTATAGAAATTTGTGATATGATGGGTACTAGTATACAGTATGCTAGTTCAGCAAGCGTGTACGGTCAAGGAACTAACGGGTTTACTGAAGAATCTATGTGCAGTCCACAAAGCCCTTATGCTTGGAGTAAGTATCTTATTGATAGATGGGTTAAAGAATACCAAGATGACTTCAAAATCAACATCCAAGGATTTCGATATTTCAATGTATATGGTAATTTTGAAGATCATAAAGGCGATCAAGCAAGCCCAGTAACTAAATTTACTAAACAGGCAAAAGAAACTGGTAAAATTTATCTGTTTGAGAACAGCGATGCTTATCTACGTGATTTTGTTAGTGTACAAGATGTGTGCTTAGTACATGAGAAAATGTTGGAAATGGACATAAACGGTATTTTCAATGTAGGTACCGGTGTTGCAAGGTCTTTTAAGTCGATTGCTGATACTATTGCTAAAAAGTATAATGCCGAAGTTGTTGAAATTCCAATGCCTGACAAGTTAAAAGGCCAATACCAAGAATATACATGTGCCAACATGTCTAAAACACTGTCTACTATCGATCATACGTTTATTAGGCCCGAGGAATGGATTAATGACCAAGGATAATTGCAAAGTCGAGTGGTGGAGTGTTGTACCAGGATTAACTAAAGTCGAACCTGTACAAACTGCTACCAAATTTTTGCCTCCCTGGTTTAAAAATATGCCACAGTTTTTGCAAGAAGACAGTTTTCGTGACAAGGGTACATTAAAAAATTGCCCCGGATTTGTCGATTACTATAAAAATGCTTATGTTGTAACTATGTGGTGCGATTTTCACTTAAAAGTTACTAAAGATGATATAGCATGGCATTCAAGTAATGAAGATTTTACTATGAGTCTACACTACAATAACCAATTTAAAGATTATTTGCCTGAAAGTGCTAAAGATAAGTTTTTATGTGTTGCAAAAACCGATTGTCCGTGGCGTGTACGTACAAGTCCAGGCTGGGCAATGATGCAATTACCAATGTTTTATGATTTTAATGAATATTTTGAATGCATGCCAGGGGTAACTCACACCGAATGGAGTCACCAGATTAATCAGCAACTACTAATTAAAAAAGAAGGTGAGTTTTTAATAGAAAAAGGCACACCTTTAGCAATGTATGTACCTATTAAACTTGCAGACCTCGAAACTACTGTACAAGACGAAGACGAAGACAAGTATCGTGCGAGTTTTGTCAGTAATATGATATTTCAAAGCAAATTTAAAGGCGCATATAAAAAATTTAGAGATAAATGGAGTAAAAAATGAATCGACTTGAAGGAAAAGTAGATAAAGGTTGGGGATATGAGTTAATTTGGGCAACTAATGACTTATACTGCGGTAAACTTATGGTATTTGAAAAAGCAGGAGCAAAATTTTCCATGCATTTCCATAAAGAGAAAGACGAAACCTGGTTTGTTAACGCAGGACGCTTTGAAGTTAAGTGGATTGACACTAAAGATGCTATGCTTTACAGTAAAGAACTTAAACCTGGAGATGTTTGGCACAATCCTCCATTACAACCGCACCAATTAACCTGTCTCGAAGCCAATAGTAGTATCAGTGAAGTAAGTACTGCTGACTCAGTTGAAGACAACTACCGTATTATCCCCGGTGACAGTCAAAAAGACGTAATTAGGAAAAATTCTCCGCCGCCAACAATGCCTTAGGCTTGCGCTTCTGACCAACGTACAATAACGTTACCGTCAATATCAGCACCTGATGTTTTATACACGTTAATTGCTAGTACGTCTGGTCCATTCGGGAATGTTCCTCTACCACCTAGTGTAGTATTAGTTAATTCTTTAATGAATGACAGATCCAATGTCGACCTTTCTCCAGGTTGCGCAATAAACGAAAAGATAGTTTCGCCTGGCTGAGCAAACGGTGGTTGTGTAAAGTCAAACGTGATTTGTGTTGAACCTGCGGTAATAGCAGTAGCATTAGATGTTTGGTTAAACGTCACATCATAATATTCTGTTCCACCGTATGTTTCTAATCTAACTGATGATACCGCTGTACCTGCTGGGAATCTTGAATCACTAACAGTAGTACCTTGAATAACACCTGCTGAATCATATCCTGCTTTTTCAAAGAAGATATTGTTAGTTGGTGCATCTTTAAACTTCTTAGTAAGAACAATAGTTACATTTGAGTTTACAATGTCAGTATTTGGTCTAGCACTAGTAAAGATAAGTCTTAAACTTCCTAAACTTCTTGAACCATATGTATATGATGAAATATCAGTAATTGTAGTTCCTACAGGGAAGTAATTCCCTGATTGACTTTGTACTTCAAGACCAATTTCAAACAATGCTTGATTTGCTAGGTAAAAACTGTTTTGTACAAAGAAGTAGTTTCTTGAATTATCTAATGTATTATCCCAATTGGTATTACCACTTCGATATCCTCTATCAACTGCTGTACATGTTGCGGTTAATGCCGCCTGAGTAGTAACTGCTGTTGTGACTGTTGTTGCACCTGAGTTCCAGTTAACCGAACCTCCCGGAGCAATCTGTGCAAAACTCGGCTGTCCACCTTGTGCCAGTCCTGATAGTCCCTGCCAACCAACATCGCTTGGATTAAGTGGATAGTTTTGCGGGTTAAGAATACCTTCAATAACAATACCGCCGGTATCTGCATCTACTGGTTGATCTGTTGTAATTTCAAGACCTTCAAGTAGTAACTGCGCTCTGTTTAGTAGTTCTCTTTCGCCTAAGTCTCCAACAAGTGCATTACTAACACTAGGTGCAAGTCTTAATAGGAAGGAAGTGTTTCTAGTTGTTGAAATTTCAACACCTGTGGATTTATATGAGAACAAGTAACCACGATCTGAATCAAAGCCGCCGTCTGTAATAAACGCTGAACCCCAGTGTGAAATATTTGGTGAAGCAGTATTACTTACTAGTACTACACCAGTGTTCCGTGTATGCTCTGTTGCTGGGCCGCCTGTGTATGTTCTAGTAGCGCCTGAAGCAAAGTTGGTCATACTTGCTGAACGTGTAATACCTGTTAAGTTTTTACCATCAACTCCGGTAAATCGAATCATTTCAGCATCAATATATACAATCCCGCCTTCGGGTGGGAAGAAAGATGCATCTTGTAACGGAATAATAGTTTGTGTACTTGTAATATCACTTGCTAATTTATCGTTAGGACCTTCGTTTGTAATTTCGTAACGCACAGGCATGTTACCAGTACGCATAAACGCTTCTGTATTAATGTTTGAGTTACGCATTCTGTGACAGAACACAAAGTTACCATCGGCACCACGTAGCATATAGTCAATAAAACCAGCACCATACCATGAATACTGAATTCCTACCATCTGCATTTTTGATATGTCCATGTTATAACCGCTTGGACCTGTTCCATCCATTCTATCTCGGTTAAAATCTTTTTGCTCAGTTTTCTTATCTCTAACTAAACAAATTTTACTTGCTCTAACATCAGTTACTCCACGGAAGTCAGGTGTTAGATACATTGTTGTATTGTCAACAACCTGTGATACAACGTGGGTCATGCCCTTAAGAACAATTCTATCACCTGCTTTTAATTGCTCTCTAAATCGTGTTCCAGTACCTGTACATGTATTTGAATCAACGTTAATACCAACAACTCCGGCTAACTGTAACGTAGCAGTTCTTTGTACTGCACTAAACTGCGTACCATCATACTCAAAGAAGATACCGTTTTGATCATCAAACGCACCCGAGCGCACAGTTGCACCGTGGAACGTTTTAAGTGATACTTGACACTCTGATGTTAACTCAGGTGTAGTAGATCCTAATGCATTTTTTGCAACTATTTCAAATACGTTTTCGTTATTAATTGCTGATACAGTATATTCATCGTTATATCCAACTGTTGACACACCGATTAGTTTAATAATACCACCAACTTGTAAACCATGTTCTGTTTCGTCGGTTTCAACTGTGATAATACTGCCAACCGCAGTACCATCTGCTGTAATATCTAAAATATTATAACTTGGTGCAAATAGCGCACCAGTTGTATACATAATACCCTTACCTGACTGGTAACGAATGTACTTTTTACTTTGACGAATTGCTTGCGCACCATGTTGCGGACCGCCTGTACCTAACTGCACACCACCGTCATATGGTCTATGAATAAAGAATGAGTCTGGCCTTGGATACACGTTACCAATCACCGGGTCGTCTCCCGGACTACCGTCGCCTGCTGTATCAATAGTTCCTGGTGCTCTACACTGGTATTCTAGTTGTGTAAGACTTGGAACTGCTGTTGCACTAAACGGACCTGCCGCTAAGTTATGATCATTGTTGCCGTCATCTGATGCAATAGTAATTGCAAACGAATCTCCTGGTACTAAACCATGCGGTGTTTGGAATGTAACTCTAATACTTGCTAACGCTTCATATGTAACCACAGTAGCCTGTTCTATTGGACCAGTTGTTTGTTCAGTCATTGTTACAGAACTATATAAGTCAAGTGTTTCGCCAGTTACTGCTGTACCACTTATATCAATACCTAAAAACTCTCCTTCGGTTGATTCAACTGTACAACGTAATGTTAAGTCGTTTGTTGGTGTATCTCCACCTAGTTGATCACCTGGTATTACAATTCTGTCACCTACTTTATAGGCTGTACCAGTATCTGATGCAAAAACAATTGTGTATGCTCCGCCATCCCTAGTTACATTAAATGTTGCATTTGATCCTGCGTTAGGATCGTTGTTACCTATTTGCTCATTATATGTTCCGGATCCTGTAGCACCAGTACCAGTAAAGGTAAAGCCGCTGATTCCGCCGTCTTCTGCTTGGACACTTGTAATAGTAATTACAACATCGTTGGCCGGTGTTGCACCACTAAGGTCAGTTCCTGATATGCTAATAGTCTGATCTGGACCATAATTTTGTCCTGCACTTTCAGAAGTAATAGTATATGCGCCGCCGGATAAATCAATTTGGAATGTTGCTCCGCTACCAATTAAGTTAGTACCATTAGTAACTTCAGGATAAGATCTAGTGTTAACTGCTGTGCCTGCTTCTGTTGTGCCTGTTACTGCACCGTTAACATCAACTGATGAAATTGTTATAGTTAGGTTGTTAGTACCGTCGGCACCGCCCAGTTCTGATCCTAAAATTGTAAACGTTTCTGCTGCCAAGTAGCCAGTACCACCGCTTGTTACGTTTACTGTATAGTCTGTTCCGATTCTTTGGACATTAAGATCAAACCCGCTACCTGAAACTGTTGTCGAAGTATATGCTGGAGACGGATAACTTACATCTGCGTCAACTGCTGTTCCTGTTGCATCAACACTTGTAATTGACCCGCCTGCACCAACTGCTGTAACACTCAACGTAGCATCATTAGTTACACTCTGGCCTCCTAGATCAAAGCCGTCAATTACAATTTGGTCTCCAACAACATACCCTGATGAAGTATCTGGAGATGTAACTGACGCAGTGTAAACATTATTAGTATATGTAATATCAAAAACAGGATCAGTACCAAGACCACCGCTAGTAGTTCCATTAACTCCAAAGAATGACCCTTCACCGTCAAACCCTGTTCCTGAGAACGAAAATTCATCAATTTCGCCGCCGCTAATAATAGTATCAACAATAATTCTTAAATCATTAACTCCGTCTACGCCGCCTAGACTTCCGCCGCTTATGACAATGTTATCACCTACTTTAAAGTCTTGGCCTGTTTGATTAATGTCAACAGTATATACACCAGCAGTTCTAGTAACATCAAATGTTGCACCGTTACCAATTGACGAATCGTTTTCTCCTGTTAAACCAGTATACTCAACTCTGTTACCTACCAATATTCTTGAAGTTGCTGTACTTAATGTTAAATCATTACCAGTAACGTTAGTTACAAATGCCGCCGTACCGTCTCCACGATCAAGTGCCGCGCCAACTATTACTGATGAAGCATCCTCAACTGTTACCGAAAACGACCCTTGTGCAACGTCTTGTACTAATACCGGAGTTCCAATAATTCCGCCATCGCCTGTAGTACCTGTTACCTGAGAACCTAAAGGAATTTCTCCGCCGGGTTCTTGTAACGGAGCACCTAACTCTGGAGGAGTTCCTTGGATCGGTAATCTATTTTCACCAGTTTCAACACCCAGTGAAAGACTAAATGATCCGTTTGAACCTTGTGTAGTAACATCAAATGTTGGTGTATCACCTTGTATTGCCGCTCCTGTATAAAAAGCCGCTTGTCTTAAAATTGTATAAAATGTTTCTAAAGTTGTATTTGCTGATACTCCAACTTTTGCTTTAGCATAGTATGTAAATGTACTGTTATCGACAACAGTGTTTACAATAAATGTACCTTCTGCACGACCGTTGCCTTGAACACTACCGTCGAGCCCGCGGATTGTAATTGGATTACCTGCGGTAACGCCATGCGGTCCAACTGTTTCTACAGTAATTAATGATTGACCAATGCCGTCACTGCCAGCCGATGCATCAGTTAATACTTTACTAACTGTTGTATCCGTTCCTGGAACTTCATAAGTTGAAGGATATCCCCGCATAGTACCAATCGCCTGCCACTTAGTAGGCTGTAGTCCGTACTCAAAGTCAGCATCAAGCATTGATACTGCATTTGCAACACGCTGACGTTCAATTGCATCAGTACCAAAATCATAAGGTCTAACTTTTAAATCACCTTGATCAACAAAAATTTGTAAAGTATCATTTTCGGACCAAATCTTAGGCTCGTCTTTAACTGGTAAGAATGATAAACCGTTTTCAATAACTGTTGTAATAATTGCAACTAATTCTGTTACCCGTGTTGCAGTTCCTAAATCAGCATCACCTCCTAAAAAGTATTGTGTAGTTTCAACTGGTGATTGTTGCTTAGTTGGATATACTGCTTTAGTTAAAATATAATTATTGATTAGATCTCGCAAGAAGTTTTTTGCCGCAATTTCTTGTTCCCTAGTTCCGTCAATTTGTGGAGTTGGGCCTTTCCAATATGCTTTTGCAGTATCAACAGTATGTGCATTGCCGCCGTACTGCATATCTGCAATCATTGAATCAATATTGTATCCTGTGTCTCTTTCACATTTTGGACCATTATATGTATATCCGTCCCAAATACTTCCTACGTCTGCATTTTCTACTTGATCTGCAATCCATGCACGTACTTCGTCTTTAAGAAATTCTTTGTTTCTAGCAATAATGTTTCTAGAACTTTCTAAATATTCTTCATTAGTTGTATCTGTTTCAAACAATACTTGTGTAATAGTATCAGTAGTTTCAAGAAACTTTTGGAAGTAAAAAAACGTTGGAGTAAATTCTATTGACTCGTATGTATACTTTACATCTGCACCTTTACTTGGGTCACTAAAATTAAATAGTACTGTATTATTTGAAGTATCAGTAATTAATAATAAATTGTCTTGTGTTACCTTTGTAGGGAAAATTGCTCTACTAATCTCAGCACGGTGAAAATCAGGCATTGCATCTAATCCGTTAAGAATAACTGCTCCAATAGTATTTGTAAGAACTTTATCTACTTGTGCCGATGAGTTAGTTTCAGCAATATATTCTGAATTAATTACTTGTGTGGTCACTGCAGGCGCTTGATTACTAGTCCATGCAGTATTTGTTAAAATATATTCATTAATTAGCCATGCACAAAATGCTTTAGCCGCATATTCTGGATTTCGATCCCCGTCGATTTGTGGGATTGCTCCGTCCCAATATGTTGAAGCAAGATATCGTGCCTGCTCGTTGCCGTTATATCTTAAATCATGCAACAGCCCGCCTTTTTGATCTTGAACAGGATTTTTCGGATCGCCGCCAATGATGTTATAGCGCATATCTCTTTCGCACTTGTCATTGCTGTCATTAACATAATTGTAAAATACACTTCTTACTCCGTCGTTAACTGCTGAAGCAAATACACGAGTTGAGGTATCAGTTGATATTCCGATATTAACTGTAACTGTGTCATCAGTAGTTGAAGTAATTAAAACTGGAAAACTAGTATTAGGTATAGTTGGAGCAAATACTAATGCTTGTTCGTCAATTATTAATTGATCACCGGGTAAGTAGGGATGATCAATAATTTCAATAACTAAGTCGCCGGTTGTTGGTGAATAAGTTGCAGTTGTGGGAGTATGCTGTGCACCTTTATTAATGTTTACATTAATATAAGCACGTACCTCGTCTACAATAAATTCTACGTTATTTTCTACAAGCCAATATGCATTTTTTCTATAGTTTCCACTATAGTTAATACCTGTGTGGAAAATATAATCATTAATTTTTCTTTTTGCCATCTGTCCTTATACTCCTAATGCAATAGCAAGTGCTGTTGCTGTATTATCCACATATTGTTTGTTAGTTAAATGTTGACTAGTCACTGGTGCATTTTTTCCTGTTGCTTGCGTAAAGGTTGCCGCCTCTGGAACGGTGTTTCCTATCACTGTACTATTTAACCCATTTTCAGCATTCAATGCTAAGAACGAAGCGTCTTGTGGAGTGCTTTGTCCTATTGTAAGATTATCAATTGACCCTGATAGTCCTGAGTCAATTATTAATGTTCCAGTACCTGTTGGAGATATAGTAACGTTTCGATCGTCCGGTGTAATTGTAGTAGTGTCACTAACTGATAATGTAAGTGCATTTACATACATATTACTTAATGTACCAGCGCCTGCTGGATTAATAGTCACCGTGCCGTAAGCGCCTGTTGGTGAAAGGACAATTTCAGCATCTTGGCCTCGCAATGTAGCATCACCAATAACATTTAAACTACTAAAACTACCAACACCAGTAATTGTTGGATCCGCAGTTACAATACTACCAACAACAGAAGCGTCACCTGTACCATACCATAATTGTGTTGGTGCTAACGCATCTAGATCAATAAAGATAATTCCAACTGTTTTACCTTGAGCCGCTTCTCCCTCGGCCAAAACATCTCCGGCATCTGTTAGTTTGTAACTTACACCTTCAGAGTATAATACAACTGGAGTTCCTTCAATTAGCGTAGTTGAGTTTCCGGTTTCATCCTCAATCCAAAAGTTCCATGTTAAAAAGTTGAAACTATTTAAATTAATAGAATAAGTTTCGCCTCTTGTTAATCTTAAAGTTGGGTTAGGTGCTAGTGTATCAGTATCAGAAACAAATATACCATCTTGTGTAAAAACTGCCTGTTCACCTGCGCCTAATTCATTAAAATATAGTCTACCTTCAATTGTAACTTGTTCTTCTTCAATGTAGGACAGGCTTCGTACGGTAACGTTTCCTGCATCATCTACAGCAAAGCCAGGACTTTTAAATCCATGTTGTGATTCAAACGGGTTGTACGTTACTGCCATCTAATGCTCCAATTACACATATTTATGCTGGTACTAAAACGTTTTGAGTTTGGAAATAATTAGCACTGAAAACAATTTTTGCACCACGTCCTGGTGCAGAATCATCAAGCGGTTTAGCATTAGCAATAATATTTACATAACTGTCATTAACTGTAGCCGACAAATCAATAATTTCATTTCCTAAATTTGATCTACCGTAAACTGTTAATTCAGCAGTACTAGGTCCTGCTACTACTAAACATTTAATAATTTCTTTTTGGAATGTTCCAAGGTCTGCAACCATTGTATACTCTGCGGCACAAAAATCGCCTACAAGCCAACGATCAACAACAGTATCTTCTGTTATTTTTTTCCAGGGTCCATTATAACTTAGGTTAGCACCGTTTTTCATTAAAACAGTGTTCTTTAAACCTTTGCCAAAGAATTTCGCAATATTAAACATCTTAGTCCTCTTTGTAGTATTTATCGCCTAAGAGGATTTAATTTTTAACAGTAATCAGTTTTGAGTATTCTGGCAAATATAAGTATTCTACATCACTCTTAGCGAGTGTTTTTACTGCATCATCTAATGTTTCTACTAAAGGATCCCCACCTAAATTAAAACTAGTATTAAATACCATAGGAATACCTGTTTTATCTTTAAATGCTTTAATAAGATCATAGTAGTGTTTGTTTTGCTCTTGGTTAACTGTCTGAATACGACATGAACCGTCTACGTGAATAATACTAGGAATCTTTTCTTCAATGCCTGGTTGACAGCGCACTGCATACATCATTGTAGGAGACGATTTCATTCCTCTCAAATCAAACCACTCATGCACATCTTCTTCTAAAATACTACCTGCAAATGGACGGAAGTATTCTCTACGTTTTACTTCGTTAACATGATCTTTGCCGTTTGGATCTGTTGGATCATACATAAAACTTCTATTGCCCAATGCACGTGGACCATTTTCTGATTGGCCTTGAAAAATTGATACAATATTTCGAGATGCCATTAGTTCAACTACATCATTGTGTGTTGCATCAGTAACTTCGGCTTCGTACTTCTCTACTGTTTTAGTAATTTCGTCATTAGTATAACAGTATGATGGTCCGCTATATAATGTTTCTTTTTGTGGAAGTACAGTACAATCCTCAGTGATCAATCGATGCTGTAAGAATGCCGCGCCCATAGCAGTACCGGCATCATTTGAAACTGGTTCTACATAGATTTCAATACCAGTACCTTTAAGTTGTTCTAAATAGTAATAGTTTGCAACACAGTTTAATCCGTATCCTCCGCTGATTACTACTTTCTTTTTACCAGTCATTTCAACTGCTTTAAAAATTAATTTAAGGACTTGTTCTTGAGTTTGTGTTTGACATGCATATGCCATCTTGCGTCTATTTTCTAAAGTTGTAACATCTTCACTTTGGCCTTGAAGATCTCTTAACTGTTCGAAATAGTTACGATTAACATGCGCACCGTTTGGATATGTAGGAATAATTACGTTTCTATTTGATAATGCGCTTGTTTGATTATCTGTAAACAATTGCGGATACGAATCGTCCTTTTCGCCATAAGGGAATAGTCCCATAGTTTTACCTGCTTCAATAAAACTAAAACCGCAATAGTCTGTTACTGCTTCATATGTTTTTACAATACCTGCTGTTTCACTGATAACAACCTGTGGAATAGTATTGCCTTCTTCGCCAAAGAATCCGCCATCAAAGTTTTGAAACTCGCCGCCTACTAACGGTCCTCTAGTGCCTAGATGCTTATAAACAGTTTTAAAATTTCCTGGATATCCGCAATCAATAATACTTTCTGTTTCCCACAATGTAGTTGCAGGCTCGTATTCTCCGTTTAACTGTGCATCAAAGAATGTTCCAGCACCGTCAACAATAAGTGCTACAGCATCGTCAAATCCAGAATTATAAAAACTTAATGCCGCATGAAGTTTATGATGGAAATAACTATAGTCAATTACTTGAGGATGATTCGGCAATAGTTTAGCATCTCTGTCAATTAATCCTAATTTACGTGCAAGTCCGGTATACACATCGTCCCCAGTAAAGTCAACTTTACCTGCTGTTTCATTTAAACTTTGTGTATGTGCTACGACTAGATAATCTAACTTATCAGTGTAATCGAGAATCTTAACCATTGATGCAAACGGTCCGCCGTCGTACTTATGTCGGCTTAGTCTTTCTTCTTCAATGGAGAAAACTACTTCTCCGTCTTTTAAAAGACACACGCCGCCGTTGTGTCCTCTAGCAATCCCGGCAATCCAAACTGGTGGTTTTTTCATATTAAAATCCTACATATCCTATATGTTTATAATCGACTATTTCGTCTAAAATGTGTTCTTCAAATCCGATAAGATCACTATATGACTCTTTTAGTTTATTAAGTTTTTTCATTATACTATATTGTTTATCGTTATTTTTGCTAGTGATGCCTAAACTTGGACGGACAACTTCATTAAGATAGTCAAAATGGTGCCAATGACTAGGATGTAGTTCTGTCCATTCTTTTTTAGACGTCGGGTCTACAAATTTATAAATTTTATCTGTATTACGCCAAGCAAATAATCCTAATGGTTCTAACCATTTAGACTTATCTATATTATTATATACTTTTAATTTTGGATTGTCAACATATATGTCACTACTTTTGTGTGTTGTTTCTCCGAATCCAGGAGTATCGGGCATATCTGTGCCTAACTTATTCATGTCTCCGATTGATAACATTCTATACTGACATCCGATACTTTCAAGTAGTCCTTGCGTTAAAATAATGTTGTTTTGGCCATGCATAAAATAACTGTCTTCGTCCCAAAACGTATTAATCCAATTGTCACTATAACAAATTTCTCTATTCATATAATTGAATATACTGCCCTTGGTTTTCCAACCAGTATTATCTGTATTCCGAATTGGATCGCCGCGACTTTGATCAAAGTGTGCTGATTTAAAAGTATGCCAATCATTTCGAGTGTTTGTACTCCATTGTACAAGTACTACATCGTCTTTAGTAAAGTTGTTCCGTGCATGACATTCAGCAACTCGTTGTGCTATTGCACGATTTCCTAATCCTGGAAATCCCCAGTTTTCATAAGAATTAAATTCATAACCAAAAAAGTCTGCATACGTGGGCCATGCATACATTGTAAAACTACAACCAAATGTGAATAATCTGCTCATTAAAACCCCCTATAAACAGGTTGATGATTTACTGCTGTACAAACTTCTTCTTGAAAAGTTAAAAAATTAGACTCTTTTATCTTAATTTTTTCAATAACATCACTTACAGATACTTTATAATTACTAAGATCAATTTTTAAATTTACAACATTTTCTGCATAATCTAAATGTTGCTTATGACTAGGATGCACTTCTAACCATGATCCTTGATCGCTTTCAAACTCGTAACTGTCATTACTGTTTGCCCAACTATATGTTCCAATAGGAGTTAACCAATTTTCATGTTCTAACACATTTTTATAAATTTCAAATTCAGGTTTGCTTTTAAAAATATCATCGTGATCAGAAATATTTTCATCGTGTGCATTTGGAATATCAGTACATAGTTTTTTAAAATCTCCAATGCTAGTCATTTTCCAAGTACAGTTTGTACTAGTAAGAAGTCCTTGTGTTAGCATCATATCATTCAAATTATACATTACATAACTATGCTCATCCCAGAAAGTACTAACCCACTGATTATCATATATGTACTGCCTATTACTAGAATTAAAAATACTTCCTTGAGTTTTCCACCCTACATTATGATTATTTCTAAACCATACATGCAAGTAACTATTAGGATCAAACTGCATACTTTCAAATGTATGCCAGTCATTTCTAATATGTGTACTCCATTGTACAAGTACTACATCGTCTTCAGTGAAGTTATTTTTAATATGACATTCAGCAACCCGTTCAGCAATTGCACGATTGCCTAGTCCCGGAAAGGCCCAGTTTTCGTAAACGTCAAAATGCTCGCCTAGAATGTCTGCATATGTAGGCCATGCATACATTGTAAAACTACAACCAAAGGCAAATAGTCTACGCTTTTTCTTTTGGTTCACCAGGATTCTTGCCTTTTTTAACCATATTATTTACAGACTCTACAATTACATCTTCAATTTTACTATTCATTACCATAATACCTTCATTGGATCTATCTGAATGTTCGTCCATTGTAATGCGAATTGGAGAATATACTCTTGCACCTTCTCCCATGTCTAAAATATGATGCTTACGTTCTTTAGGATAAGAAATATTTTCTTTAAATGTTGACCCAACAACAACTGTTGCAGTTTGTTCTAACGCATATGCAATATGCTGACCGACACTATCACAACCTAAGAAATGATCTGCTTGACTAATAATCCCTGCCCAATATCTTAAATCGATATTTTGCGGAATAGCAACAGGTTGTTTAACACCATGTTTTTGAAACTCAATAGCAATTTCACTCATAAAAATAATGCCATAATTTTTACTTAGTTTGTTGACAATGTTGATTACACTTTCGGCTTCAAAACTTCTTCCACTCGGATCAACTATCATTCCATTTTCGTGAATTACTCCACGTCCAAATGGTTGGAATACAATTACTTTACTTTTGCCTGTTTTTTCTTTAACTTCATCAACTAGTTTTTTACCAGTCATTAATTCTTGTGTACTTAATTTAATAGTTGGCTTTTGTAAATCTCTTACACCTTTGTTATTAATTTCAATATCATAACACTGTGATAGATTTGCTAGTTGATTATAGTACTCAAATACTCTATATGGTTCAGGACTTACTAGTTCCATATCTTTAAGTTTATCTTCAAACAAATTTTTATGAAACACATCGTATGCTTTTTTATCTAATACAGGGTGTCCTTTAAAAAAGTCTGTGCCGCCTTCGCATACTAAAATGAAGTCGTCGTCTGGGTTTTCTTCGTGATATTTTTCTAGTGCAGGGATAGAGCATACTACTCTGCCGGCGCCGCCATTAATAAAAAAGGCTGTATTTCGTTTTGACATTATTTTATATTCCTTTGTTTCAAATACTTATTTACGGTTGAGGGTTACTATGCTCAGGTGTGACATAGTCCCAATAAAAGTGCTGTTGCTCTGTTCTAGGTACTTGTACAACCCATTCGCCATTTACTACTACACCGCTTGGACTGCTAGTAGGTAAATGCCTATTTTCTCCAAATTTGTCACAACAACTATCTACAGTAATAATAGGAATTTGATATTGTAAACTCATCATCCGTAAATGAACTTCATGCCAGTCCATCCATATACCGTCTTGACTATTTCCCCTATCTCCGTTTGTGCTGTGTAAGATAAGATCTACTTGATGAATGCTTGCTAATAATGGTAAACTTGGTGCATTGAATCTAAAACCGTTGCCCCAAAGATCATTACAAATCATTCCTGTAGTGCGTACTTCGTCGAGATAATGTGTTTTAGTTGTACCTGGAGGATCTGCTAATACTTGATCCCAACTGTGATGTGGAGCATCTTCTCCACCAACAATATATTGTTTGTTTGTTGCGCCTAATAACTCGCCTTGTTTATCATAATAGCGTATTTGGTTGCGTCTAATTGTGCCACGATGTTCAATGTCAACCCATAATGTTCCTAGTGCAATGCCCATGCCTTTTGTGTTTGCATACGAAACTACTTCGTATGTTGCCTTAGCAATATCAGACATTCCATTCGCTGGAACTAAATCAAAGTTTGGAAAATATCCTGATAGTGAACCTTCAGGAGTAAGCAACCAGTCGCAATTATTTGATGCGGCCCAGTCGATTGCTTTTAGAATCGCTTTTTTATTTTCTTCTAATTCTTGTGTAACGGGTAGTTGTGCGCCCGCAAACCTAACTTTTTTGCTCATGCAAATATTTAAGTAAGCGGGTGCTAATTTTGTTTAATTCTGACTTATGCAGTACCGCAAGGTGAACGAGGAGTGTCTACTTTCCATGCCGCATAACGTTGACATTTGTGTACTCTAAACGTAGCACCTGTGCCTACGTTAGCACCATCAGCAACTGCTTCGTAAGTGTAAGATACATCAGCAAAATCTTTTGCTTCTCTTCCTACTACAATATCTTGGCCATCGTTAATTGCTTGATTTCCGCTTAACGTTAATGCAGTAATTGCGCCGTCGTCTACTGTTTTTACTGTAGCAACAAGTTCGTCAGCAATAATAAAATCTTCTAAATCGCCTGCGGCAAATTTAATTTTATCACCGACTTCGTAATTACTACCGCCTGCTGTAATATCAACAGCAAAACTATCACCATAAACTACAGGAATATCACGCAATGCTTGGCGATACTCATTCCACTCAGCCAATAAAGATGCTGGCATATCTGAGTTAGTTTTATCGTCAGTCCATGCTAACAGTGATGATCTATGTCTACGCAAGTGTGGCCATTTAACATGCGGTTGTTTCCACGGATAATGCGGTGCTCCGCCTTTAGTACTACCTGCTACTTTAATAAATTCGTTATTGCTATTACATTCGATATCAAATTTTTCATAAGTATGATCAGGTGGAGGATTTACATATGTAGTATATTCTACACCATTTGGTAATGTTTCTGTCGTTACTTCGTGTTCGTCATCGTCGTGATCTTGTTCCATTAACGAGCAAATAATTGGATTTACTTCGCAATCTACTAATACTTTTCTCTGTCCTTCGGGTGGATTGTAATCCATACCGTCTTCTTCGTCCATATATCCTGCCGGACAAATTCTGTTAGTAGCATTGTCAATAAAAACCCACATAGTTTCAGGACCTTCATATACATGAGATCCTTCTAACTGCTCATTGTTGACCTGTCCTAAATACTCATCTGGTTTAGGATAGTTAAATTGTTTTCTAATAATTGTCATTTTTATCCTTACCTCTTAATAATACACAACGTAAACTAGTCCGCCAGCGCCGGGTGAACCGCAACAACAACCTTCACCGTATGCTTGTGCAGACATGCCGCCACCGCCTGGAAATAATCCAAAACCTTGCGATCCGCCCCATGCACAACATCCGTTTGGTCCGTTTCTAAATCCGCCGCGTCCTGGAGGATCACCAATCATTTGGTTACCTCTATCATGACAGTATTGACTTAATTGTGCTGTACTTTGTGTTGCGCCAACTCCAAAGTCCATTCCGCTAAAGCCGTGTACACAATAGCGCATTCTGCAACATGAATAACAAGTTCTGTACATGAAACATTCTGTACGTAAAACTCTACCACCACATGCTCTTGCACACCAGTTACCTGATCTACATACGTATGAGTCACAACCTTGTTGACAGTTTCCTTTTTGTCTACAGCAAGTTGAACCCGCCGCACAAATTGTATACTGCTGTCCTGCCGAAACTTCTACTGCCCGTTGTCCATAACTTCCGCCTGTTGACGGATATCCCATTTGGCAACAGCACCCGCCGTCGCCTGCGGCTCCACCGCCCCAAATTTCAAACGAAGCATATGCTACACCTGAAGGTACTGTCCATAAGCAACATCTTCCACCATTATTTGGAGAAGTAGTGCTTGTGTTATATACCGCAATCTCTCTAGGAATTGCTTTAGGATCGTCGTATCCGAATAAAAAATCTCTTAATGTTGACATACTACTATATTCTCCTTATGTTGCAGTGTAGTAAACTGTTACTAATCCGCCCATTCCTTTTGCTCCACAATAACATGTTTCATTGTGTGTTACACCTGATGCGCCGCCGCCGCCTGGGAATACTCCGTGGTCTCCTTGGTCTTGTCCATGTGACTTATAACAACCCGAACGTGACATTCTAGTGCTTCCTGTAAACGGAGCACTAGGCATAAATTGGTGTGTGTCCGATGCACAGTGAGCAGATCCATGTCCGCCGCCTGTTGTGCCGCACATTGCTAGTGTAGCACCGTTAACACATCCGCAGTTAAACATTTGACATCCACTATATGAACAATTTTGTGAGTAAAAACATTTTGAAACGCCTTCACTGCCACCCGATGAACACATGCAAAATGAACTCGGTCCGCAAACAAAACTTGGAAACCCTCTACAACTTACACAACGCGAGTGACAACAAGTTGAACCTGCCGCGCAAATTGTAAAATTTTGACCTGCATCAACTTCAATAATACGTCTACCATAAGATCCTGATCCGCCGGACCAGCCTTGTTGACAACAACATACTCCTGCACCCGGTCCGCCGCCGCCCCAAACTTCAAATGCCGCCCATGATGCTCCTGCTGGAACTGTCCACTGACAGCATGTTCCACCATTGTTCTGTGTGGTAATGTTTGTATTATATACACGTAAACTTCTCAGCGGTGCTGAACCAGTTGAAGAAGTTCCGTACTGTAATAAGGATCTTAAACTTGACATTTATTATTCTCCGTCTTCTTCGATAATATTAACCATTGCTTGATCAGCACCTGGTTCTACTGGAAAGTTAACCATGTATGCCGGAAGTTCATCATCAGTACCATGACCAAACAATGCTGGTAAATCACGTAATTCTTGTCTGTAATCTAACCATACTTGCTTAGTTGCCGCAGGCATGTCGTCTGCAATTTTACTGTCTGACGCTGTTAACATATTGTTTCTAACAATAATTAATTGATCCCATGATGTCCAAGGCTGTTTCCACTGCATTGTCCATGTGCCGCCTGTATATGAATCTCCTGCATCGTTAGCAGTGCCATCCATATTATACTGGCATTCATCTAATTCGTAAGTGTGATCAACATCAGTTGGTGTCGGTCTTTCGTAAGTTGTACCATCTGGTAGATCAATTACTAAGTTTGTTTGACCTTGTACTGTGTCCCATTCAACCTTTGCATCAAATAATGAGCAAAGTACTGGGTCAGTACTACAATCAATTTTTACTTTATATTGATCATGTGGTACTGGATAGTTTTCACCATCCTCTTCTTCTGTCAAAACAAGTCTTGACGTATCTGAACGTCCGGTATCCCTATCAATGAATACCCAAATTTTATCTGGCCCGTTATAATCCGCAGTTGCAGTATTAGCATCGTCGTTTGTTTGGGCGAGATAGTCATCAGGTACGTCATATGTAAACGTTGCTTGAATAATTGTATTACTTGGCATATGTTTTCTCCATTTTCCTATTAACTATAACTAACTTTAACTGCGCCGGCTTGTCCCCAGCCACCCCAGCAACACGGTTCTCCGCAAGCCGCGCCGCCGCCGCCGCCGCCTCCTGGAAATCCTGCTAAACAATGGAAACATGATCCAGTGTTGGTAAATTCACCCGCGCACCAGTCTCTCGATCTTCTTGCAACACTGAACATTCCTGAACCTGTTACAAAGTTCCACATTTGGTTGTGGCAATATTGACTTCTTTTTGAACTTCCTGAAATTTGTGGAAGTCCCCAATCGCCTGTACCGCACTGCCATACAAATGATGGATCACAAGTATATGCATCAGTAAAGCAACACGCTTTACCTGCACAACCGCCAGGTGCACATGTTGTGGAAATTGACGAACCAGTTACAAAACTCGGATATCCGTTTCCTCCAATACAGCCAAAACAGCAACAAACTGTTGAACCGCCTGCACAGACTGTGTATTGACAGCCAGCCGTGGTTGAAACTGTACGAATAGCGTACGATCCGCCTGCCGCCGGTCTGTTCGGAAATTGGCAACAGCAACCGCCGTGGCCGCCACCGCCGCCACCCCATAATTCAAATGTAGCGTTAGCAGTATTTGCTGGTACAGTCCACAAACAACACTTACCACCGTTACCAATGTCTGTATTGTAGTTATAGACCCAAAACTGTCTCTGTACACCTGATTTTGCCGGTTCCACATCCGAAAGTAAACTTCTAAGTGATGCCATAGTTTTGTTTTCCTATCTTATGTTCCGCTAATAATCCAACCATAAGTTGCACCTGTATATACAAGTGTAACTGCTACGTTGTCAATATCTAACGTTAAATCTTCTGTTCTATTCTGAATTTTTGCGCCATTACGTGCTACAGTAACGTTTGAGGAACTAAATGCTCCCGTTACGTCAATAATCTGTACAGTATCGTTTTCAAGTAGACTAGTGCTAATCGGAAGCGTAATAGTAATGCCTCCTGATGTACACAAAATTCTATCGTTGATCACAGCACTGTAAGAGGATCCTGTAGTTCTAAGTACAGTACCAGCGGTTCCAGTTGTAGTAATATATCTTCCCATTGTTGTATCCTTCTATTGTATTTATGCCGATGTCTCAATACCGAATAGTACTGCACTGACATTACCTGAACTTGATCTTACAACCAGTTTCTTGCCAGCATCCATTACGATACCAGATCTTTCTAGTACACCGTGGGCTAACACTTCTGTTTCCCATTCAATGTATTCTGCTCCAGTTGGAGTATCTGCAGATGCTACTGCTACTTGAACTCCGACTGCTTGATTACCTCTATTACACACCGATAGTGTTACAACTGCATAATTGTCAGTTGGCACAGTATATACGGTGGTATCAGTCGCCGCTAATAAATCGCTTGCTCCTAGTCTTCCTGATGCCATATTATTTCTCCTTTATCCCATCAAAAACATATTTAGCGCCACAGGTGCTCCATCAACTCCGCCGCGGAAGTTAAATTGAGCGTCAACGTTAATTGGTACTACTGTAGTTGTAGTAATTTCCTGTCCGGAAATTTGTACAAGACCAGCAATAATTTGGTTAACGTTAAGAGTACTTGCACCACCACCAATCTGTGACGTAATATATGTTCTAATTGCTCGTTGTGTTGGTACAATACTGTCGCTGTTTGCGGAGAATGTACCATCGGTGCTAAACTCGTTAATAGTTGCGCCTGTGTTACCAAGTGCAATATCACCAAGTTGTAGTTCTTGCAACCCTGAAATATTAAATGCGTCAGCATTTAGTGTTGCAATACCAGTTGACTGTTCAACGTTGAACAATCCACCTACCCTAAAGTTACCATCTTGGTCAGTACTTGTGTAGAACACTCGTCCGCCACCACCTTCAACAGTTTCTGAATCTGGTTCTGGATCTTGTAATGGAATATTAGGATAATTTGTATTTGTAAAGTTACCTGTTCCGATATCTAGGAAGTCGTGTCCTGTTAATCGTACCTGCGAATATCTAATTCTTACTTCAGCATCTTCATTATGCTCAGGTGCAGTGTCAACTGGAAGGTCCGGAGATATTTGTAACTGTGCAGAGTATGGTCCTGTTCCTCTTAAATTAGTAATAGCAACTAACTTATAGAATACATTATTTTGACCGGTAAACTCAATATTAGAACCTGCTCTTGGAATTTCTCTCATACCAGATACTTGGATATATTTTCCTGGTTGATATCTATCCATAAAGCCGCCGCCCCATCGTACCTTACCATTGGTACTGTATGTTGCTTCACTAGTAGTATCAATTGGAACAGATGTCAACGGGTCTTCGTAAAGTTCAAATGTATCAGCAGTTAAAACTTTAACATAAAAGTCTGACGGATCAAAGAACTTGATCATTCCAAGTACTTCACTGATATTAACTTTAGTGCCGTCTACTGTAATTCCGTGACCCACTGCTGTAACAACTGCTGGGCTTGCTTGTGAAACTCCTGTAATAGTAATTTCGTTTTGTGTAGCACTAATGCTAGCCACTGCTGTTTCAAATCCTTGACCTCTGCCAAGATTTGATCCTGCCGCAAATGTTGGCTGTGCAAGAACGCCGTCGCCAATTCTAACCTCTAAAGGAGCATCAGTAGTATTACTTGGATCTGTAATAGTAATTGCCGCTGTTTCGTCATACCCTTGTCCAGGTTCAATAATCTTAATTTCAGCAATTTTACCATCTGCAACTTTTGCTCTACCAATTGCTCGGATTGTTGTACTTGAGCCGTCTCCAGCCGGTGTACTAAATGTCACTCTTGGAGTAATATCATAAGTTGTTGTACTATCTAATAGTGTTAAAATTGATTCTCCAATAATATGATCCCAACCAGGAGTATCATCGGAATATTTCTTTACTGTTGCTTGTTTAGTACCAGCATTGTACGTATCAATATAAGCATATTGTCCTGCACCTAATCCTGCTGTAATCCAAATAGCCATTCCAACTAATGCACCTGATGCGTTAGTATCTGTATTCGAAATTGTAATACTTGTAGCATCACCAATCTGCGCCGCGTTTGAAACTGTGACGTAATCTTCGCCGCCGTATTCTTCATCAGTATTAAGAAGTCTTACTTCCATAATACCCGCTGTTCTAGTTACTGGAGTAACAGTACCAATACCAAATCCGTCGCCTGTAATAACAATGTTTGCATTACCGCCATCTAAGTCATAATCACGACCTGCGTTTGTATATTCTAATGCAAGTACTCGATCACCATCAGTAATAATATTACCAACTACGGCTTGTTGTGCTTTGTTATCAGCATATGCTATAATTGGAACTTCAGTTGCATCAACGCCTTCTGCAACTGTACCAAATGTACCATAAGATGAGTTACCGTTTGTAGCACGAATCTTACCACCATTCTCTGCTAGGTAACCGATATGTCCGTAGTATGAGAATACTGAAACAAGTTCTGTTCTACCTAAGTTAGTACACCATACACCGATACCATCTGATAATACTTGTGTAAAGTCGTTTGCAACAATAGAATCATTACCGCCAGCGTGTAAGTCGCCGTCAATTTTAAGTCCAACACATGCAGTACCAAAAGTTGTTACGTTTTGCACATAACATGATTTGTTTGTTACCCAAACTGCTTTGTGCCCTGTTCCCCAACCCGGATCTAGCGATACATATGCACCTGCTGTTGGTCGTTTTGTACCGTACAAGTTATCTGCACCGAGCACACCTGATAGTCCTGTAGTTGTACAGTTACGTAGCCCTGTGCCGTTTCTTACTAGGAACATATTTTCTAATAGCGAACCGTTAACAGCATTTACATATTGTTCAGCGGCTCGTAAGCCTTTGTAGTTCCCAGTGTATATAATGTCGTTTTGTACTGCTTCGATGTAACGTCTAACATCACGCTTGCATGATGCTTTTAGTGCGTCTGTGAAAGTGTAACTTGGAAAATCAATTTCAATCTTTTTAATTACATCTTCAACCATAAATTCTTTATTTTCTTCAATCCGCAATACTGAATCAGTATAGCCTGCTGAAGTAATTGGATCATTAACACCAGACATCGAAACATCTGAACCAATTGCATTAAGATCAAAATCAATCTTGTTCTTAATTGCAGTGACAACTGCCGCCGCCGCTGTGCCAGCCGCGCCCGAGCCTGCTGGTAGTGCTACGTCTTGATCTAGTGGGTTTCCAACTTGTTTTGTAATCGCTGTGTTTGTACAAATATCATCAATAATACTAGCCAAGTGTACAAGTCCTGCAAGTGAATATTGTGTATCACTTGAATCAACTAAACTACTAGCCGGTGAAATTTTAGTAGAACGTAGTTCGTCACCAACTACTGCACAACTTTCTGGAATCACCATCGGAAGTACTTCGTTAAATTGGCCTGTTTTTACAAATAATGAATCATTAGCAATGATCTCGGCCGGTACATCATCAGTGCTATCAGCAAGTAATGCATTTCCAGCAATTGCTCTTAAATTATTTAAAATAGTTTGTGCTTCGGGCTCTTCAGTAATTGTACTATCAGTAATTTGTAATGTTGGATTTGCAACACTACGTAATGTTTGATAGTCAGTCGCCGGAGTGTCCTGTGTAATAACATCGTCAATTAATGTAGTTACAAACTCTAAAGTTGCTTTAAATTCTGCTGTAATGCCATCATTAGATACATAATACTGATCAGCGGCGCTATCAAAATATGCTAAAGTTTCTAATCTTGTTCGCTTATTACCACCATGTGATAAATCCCAAACAAGTGCATCAATAAATGTGCCTAAATCTCTACGCCAATCTGCCGCAGTATACGTAAAGGATCCGGTAAACGGTGAACTTGAATTAACAACTTGTGTGTCAACCCAACTTAAAACTTCGTCTTGAATAAATGCTTTGTTACGCTTTAATAACTGAGTAGCATACGGTTTCCTTGCGCCTTTTTCAATTTGTTGTAGCCCAAAATTAACTGTTTTAAATGGTTTGTCAAGAGTAACACCTGCCGCTGGAACATCTGAGTCAACACCATCGGGTGAAGTATAATATACCGCGTCTAATTGGCCGAAATATGCCCATTCCGGAGTATCACCAAGTTCATTAACTTTTAATACCTGTCCTGGTGCACCAACTGGAAGTCTTGTAGGTCCTGATCCACTGTAGTAAACAAGGTCACCTTGTGTAGTTAAGTTTCCTGCTTCAGCGCCGCCGGATAACAAATTCCAAAAGTTACCATCAGTGTCTTGGTCTGGTCTGTTCTGTCCTGCACCAACTTCTTCAGATGTATGTGATGCAATACAAACATACGAGTTTACATCGTTAATGCCGCGTACAACATCCCCTTTATCATAATAAACATCGTCTTCCCAAGGACCTTTCCAATATAGCCCTTCGTTTAGTTTGTCCCAGTAAACTGCATCTGGAGGTCTGTTACCTGTACCGTCTGCAAGTGCAATAAATGTCCAACCACCAAGCCTAACTACATCGCCAATTTTGTAAGCAAAATCATTGTCGTAATCGCCGCGGAAAGTAAATCCTGTTGTAAATAAATCCCATTCGGTTGGATTATTAAACGGTACTTGTCCAAAATTGTTTGTGATTGAAATATACGAATAACCGCCGTATGTTACAACATCGCCGGGCTGGTAGTTTACATTGTTTTGCCAACTATCTTCAAATTCTAATCCTGGTACAAAGATTGCCCAGTTATTTTCATCTGCCGCTAGTGTTGCACCCGATGTATGGTACGATGTACAAATCCAAATATCTGAACCATATTTTACAACATCGTTAATTTTATATCTTGTAGAAGTTGTCCAGTCTTGCTTGTATTCAATACCCTTGTGAATATAATCCCACTTTGCTTGATCTGCTTCAAGACCTAATGTGTCAGTTAATGCCGCAGTGTGGCCTGTGTTACAAAAGTATAACTGTCCACCATAACGAACAACATCACCGGCTTTATAACGTGTAGTGGCTGTCCAAACGTTTTTCCATTCTTGTCCGTTTGCAAATGTATCCCATTTAGTACTATCTAATTCTAAACCGTCTGCGCCATCTGCCGCAGATGTGTGTTCTTCTGTACACAAATACATAACGCCGCCATAACGGACAACATCGTTAACTTTGTACCTAGTTTCAACACCCCAAGATCCTTGCCAATCAAAACCTTCTGAAAATAAATCCCATTTAGTTTGATCTAACTCAAGTCCGTCGCCTTCAGTTCCTGCTGACGTATGTCCTGTGTTACAAACGTATAACAATCCGCCGTATTTTACTACATCGTTTGGTTTGTATACTGTTGTTAGAGCCCATGTGCCCTTCCACTCAGTACCGTCTGCTAATAGGTCAAAATACCCAATATCAGTGTCAAATGAGTTTCCGCTGATGTGTCCTTGGTTAACGATATATGTACGTCCACCGTATCTGACAACATCATCTTTATAATATTGTTTTGAAGATGTCCATGCACCTTTCCATATAAATCTAATTCTACCAAGTTTAAATTCAGCCATTTTTGGTTCCTAACAATGTGTTAATACTATTTATCATAGTTGTTATTTCCCCGCTCCCATATCCTGTGGAGTAGTAGGGTCTCCTTCGTCTACAAGTCCAAAATTTGCAGATCCTGTAAAGAAAGCCATAGCAGCCATATCGCCATCTACAGGTTTCTTAAAATTCATCTGCGTATTAATATTAATTTTTCTATTTGCTTCTGAACTAATTCTTCTTCCTTGAATACGTACTTCACCAGCAATAACAGCGTTAACATTAACGTTTGTGCCGCCGCCACTAATTCTACTGTCTACGTATCCTGCAATTGCTTTTTGTGTAGGTATAATTTCATTAGAGTTTGCCGCAAACGTTGGATCTGTGCTAAATTCTCTAATAACAGCATTTGTTCCTCCGAGTGTAACTCCGCCTAAACGCAATTCGCTTAGTCCGTCTAATTCAAAATAACTTGCATTTAGTGATACAATACCAGTTGCCTGTTCAACTTTAAACAATTCACCAACTCTAAAGTTACCATCTTGATCAGTACTTGTATAGAATACTCGTCCGCCGCCTGCATCATCAGTTTCTTGGAAGTCTCTAACATCGTATCCTTCAATTGGAGTTAGTAACGGATACTGTGAACTATACAAGTTACCTTTACCAATTTCTAAGAAGTCGTGTCCAGTTAGACGGACTTGCGAATACTTTTGTCTAATAATTAAATTAGTTTCATGTTCCGGAGATTCTGCCCTGTCTAATCCCGGACTAATTGTTAGTGTTGCTTGGAAATTACCTTCATCACCGGTAATCTCTGTTACACCTTGTACAGCATAAAAGCGATCATTAATACCAGTAATATATAAGTTATCACCTGGTCCAGGTTCGCGTAGTAAGTTTTTAACTACTAACGATGTTCCTAACTGGAATAAGTCAGCATAACCGTCACCTGAGAGTGTAACACCAATATTAATATATCCTGTACCTCTATTAAAGAATTCAATCTGTCCTACAGTTCCGTTACGCATTCGTATGTCAAAGTTTACTGCTTCAGTAGCATCAGGATCGATAATAGTCATTACTGGCGGTGTTGCACCGTAACCAGATCCTGCTTCTTGGATGATAAAATCAGTAATTCGGCCGCCGCCAATTACACACGTTGCTCTAGTTGTTGCCCCAGTTTGGATTCGTTCAACCGATGACACACTTTGATCTGTAAGTGGATAAAATACTGGACCGTCATCATTAACACCAACAGCCATTGCTACAAACGTTCCACTTGCAGTGGTTTGATCTTGCCAATATATTCCGTCATCTGACTGAATAATATTTCCTGTTTCTGTTATTCCAAGGAATGTTCCTTGTGCATAGTTTATAAAAATGTTATCAGGAACATTAGTATCTTCGCCTGCAAGCCAAACTGTGTCGTTAGCATTAGTTGCTGTATCAGTGAAACTGTAGAAAAACTTATTGTTTACAGTTGATAAGTCGTTTGGTGAATCATAACATGATGCAAGGAATCGACCATTACCAAATGTAAAGTCGCAAATATCATACCGTATATCGCCAATGTTATTTCCAGAATTCCATGTTAGTCCGTCGTCAACACTTTCCCAAGTATCGCCTGCTTCGTTAACAATAATCCATTTTTGATTACCAAAAGCAATCCAATCAGCATTACTAACTCCTGCATTAATTTGAGTCCAATTATTACCGCCGTCTGTTGATCTATAAATATTTTGTGTCGATCCTGCAATAGCAATGTTAACATGAGTTCCTTCATAATTAGTACCATATGCTACAGTTTTAAATGTTAATCCGTAACTTAGTAAATTATTAGTTGCATCTCCCCAACTATTGCCGTCAGTTGATAGTTTAATTCTACCATTACCGTCTATAACAATAAATCCATTTTGAGTGTGTGCTACGCTTACATAATTTAAATCTGCATAACTATCTGCATCTTGGAAAGTTGCACCGTCTGTTGATCTTGCAATAACATTAGTTCCTACTAATACTGTAACATTAGTGTCACCGATGTATTTGTAAGATGAATCTTTTACAGTACCTGAAGGAATTGAACTATTATTTTGAGAATACGGAGGGCTTGTAAATGTTAGCCTTGGTGTAATTTCATAACGTGTAGTTTCGTCTAACACTGTTGAAATAGGTTCTCCTGGAAGATAGTGTTGCCATCCTGGCTGACCGTCAACTGCTCGTTTAACTTGAATATCTTTAGTACCAGGTGTTACTGCAACTACTTCTACAATAATATTATTACCTGTATTTCCAACTTGTGTTGGAAGAATTGTAATAATGTCACCCTCTTGGTTTGCTTTACCTAACCCAGTAACTTCAATTGTAGTATCACCACTTCCGTTAATTGTAACGGTAAATGTAGGTTCGACTGCGTCAGTATTACTACTAATACCTTTAATGTCCGTATATACACCTTCTGTAAGTGTTGGATCTGTAGCACTATTAACTTGGGTACTTAAAACGCCGCCGTTTAACCAATCATAACTATCAATGTATGCATATTGTCCTCGGCCTTCGCCTTCAACAATAGTAATTTGCTTGTTAAGATAATATTCTTCATTATTAACATCTTGGTTAGCAATCCTAATTACAGTCCCGTCGCCTTGTTGTGCTCGGTTATTAGCATAGGTATAATTTGCACCGCCTGCTCTAGATGAATCGCCCGGATCAAGTATTCTAATTTCAGTAACCGACCCGTTTCTAATTTCAGTTACCCTTCCAGATGCGCCTGCGCCTGAACCTGTTACTGTTACTTCAGCACCAGTATAATGGTTACCTGTGTTACTGTAACCTACAGCAAATAATTTATTTTCGTCGTTATAAACTTTGCTAACTTCGGCTTCTTTAGAATAGTTGTCTACCTTAGCACTAATTGGTGTTTCGTTTTGATCAAATCCAATAGCAACCGAACCATATTCTCCGTACGAGTTGTTACCGTTTGTTGCACGTACTTTACCACCGTTAGTACACAAGTAACCGATATAACAATAATATGTAAACACCGATACAAGTTCTGACAGACCGTCTGCATTACACCAGTAACCGATACCATCTTGAATAATTTGTGTAAAGTCGTTAGCAACAATTGACTTGTTACCACCATTATGTAAATCGCCATCGACTTTCATGCCTACGCACTTTTTACCAAATGTTGACACGTTTTGTACATATGTAGATTTAGTAGTAATCCAAACAGTTTCGTCGTCTGGTCCTAGTCCTGGATCTAATGCTACAAATGCATTGCCAGGAGTTACTCTTCTAAACAAATATTCGTCTGGATCAGTAAACTCGCCTTCAAGACCGCTTAATGTCATATTGCGCAAGCCACAGCCGTTTCTAACACGGAACATATCTTCATCTTTTGTGTCCGCTGTAGGCGATACAAACGTTGAACGCAACTCGTCACCTACAATAGCAACATCTGACGGAATGCTAATTGGGCAAATTTCTTCATATCTACCTGTTGCTACTAAAATTGTTGCCGGTGCTCTAACACCCTCATCTTCAAAAATATAGTTACATGCAAATTTAATAGTTTTAAATGGCGATGACTTTGACAAGCCTCGTCCAGACCCTGCTTGGTCAATACCGTCAGGTGAAACATAATAAACATTTTCTGATTGTTCAAGTGCTTCCCATGTTAAATCGTTATCTAATAACACTTTGAGGGTGTCACCAGGGTTTCCAATGTTTAAGTTAGTAGTGTCAGTATCGGAATACGTTCGTATATCTCCGCGATATTGTAGTACGTTTGTATTGCCGCCTTCGATTACAGTTTGCCAAAAATCTTCTTGTGTATAATCAATATCTAAGTCTGGTCTTGTACCAGATTGCGATGCAACATGTCGTTTAATACAACGATATAATGTGCCTTCGTATGTTACAATGTCACCTAAGAAATAATTATTTGCTGCCGGAGCCGCATTAACTAGTATAGTTTCAGCCCAGTTGCCTCTAAATCTATCACCGTCAATTAATACTTGCCAGTAATTGTTTGAATAAATTGTAGTTAAAGTTCCAGCGCCATACATACCTGAGTGGTTAAAGCAAACGATGTAGTTAGCCTTATATGCATCTCTTGGTACAATATATTGCACATAACGTTCAGTTGCCGCGGCAAATCCTGAATCATATGCTGTTGCATCTGCAACCTGTACACCATCTAACCAATATGTTACACCATTGTCTAAATAATTATACTGTCCGCCATTGTGGTGTCCGTTTACCGAAGTACTCAGATACAATGCATGTGTAATATTCGAACTATCACTTTGATCAAATCTATATGTATTTCCTTCAACTAATGTTAAATCGCCTGTTAAAACACCGTCTAAATAATAACGATTTCCGCTTCCTGGATCCCCAACTGTTACTGCAATAGTAGAAGTTGATTTTTGATCATCAGGTTCGCTTCCTTGACTATCACGCAGTGCATGGTACAAGTATCCGCCGAATCTAACAACGTCTCCAGTTCTATAATTTGTAAAAGTATCCCAGTATGATGCTTCTTCTTGCAAGTCTGGGTTTTCGTTAACCTGTCCGCCTAGTCGATAACCAGTAGTTAACAGTTCCCAATCTCCAGTGTCTTGTGTAATTCCGTTTTGACTTGGTACACTACCAATATTGATTGTTAATGATGTATAACTGTAACCACCGTACTTAACAATATCACCCGGTTGGTAAATTTCTTCTTCGTTCCAAAGTAATTCATATTCGTATCCTGGAAGCCAGATTGTAAAGAAACTTTCAGCAAATGTACTTGATGCAAGGTGGCCTGTATCACAGTACCAAATTGTTGGTCCGTATCTTAAAATGTCACCTTTTCTATATACTTGTCTTTTAGTAAGTGTTTGCGAACCTACTCCGCCGGTTGCTTGAATAGTATTAATCCCTGCAAGCGCATCAGTTTCTTTTATGTGTAACGCAATGTTGTTACCGTCAATTACTCTAACATAGTAATATGTGTCAGTAGTTAATCTATCCGCGTCAGTCTCGTCGCTAACATATTGAACCATTTGTCCAGTTTCAAAAGGATGATTTGAAATTTCAAGATTGCCTTCGTCAACTAAATCAATAGCAATCACTGTTTCAGGAGTCCAATGACCTTTATATTCAATTCCGCTTAATAAAACTTCCCAGTTGTCTTGGTCTTCTTCAAGTCCTAGTGCATCGTCATTTGCACTAACATGTCCGACTAAACAGCGATACTCTATAGCCCCATATCGTACAATGTCATCTTTTCTATATCGTACTCTTGGCTTCCATATATCTAACCAGTTGTCCGATCTTAAAACAACACTCCATTTAGTTAAATCAACTTCTAATCCAGAAATAGTTGTACTAGATGTGTGTTCTTCAGAACATTTGTATAAAATTCCGTTATATTTAACAACATCGTCAAGTCTATAAATTACTTGAGGTTGCCATTCATAGCGCCAGTTATTTCCAATGTTAACTAATTTCCAGTTACCAAAATCATTATCTCCGATTGTGCCTGGGGTTTCAATATTAAAGTATGACCCTTTATCAAGACTGTCTGGGGAGCGATCAAAGTAATAAATTTTATCAGGTGCGTCTGACGGAACTGTCCATCTAATCTCTCTAGAACTTGCGGCTTCAAATCCTGCAAAATAAGCAGAGTCAACTACTTCTTCGCCGTCTAAATAATATGTAAGTCCTTCATTATAATAGTCAACTAATGGAGTATCTGCGTTAACACCATCTTCGTAAATACTAAACGATAGTGGATGAATCTGTCCTCCAAACTCTATGTTAGTTGGATCAGTTTGATTGAATGCATATGTATACCCTTTTCTTAGAGTGATAACATTTCTTTCAAAATTATTTAAGAAAATTGATCCAGTTGTACTTTCTTCGTACCCTGTTGTTGTATATCGTCCAGTGTCTCTGCCGATAGTTACTGCAACATTAACCGGGTTCTCAGGTATAATATTTTCTTGTGATAAGTGACCAACAATGGCTGAATATACTTGGCCGCCGTACTTAACAATGTCGTTTACTTTATAATAATAATCAGGTTGCCAATCTTGAACCCACTGATATCCATCAGTCATCTGTGTCCATTTGGGTATTTCTTGATTTAAGTAATCAATATAAAAATCTGGATCTGCTGTATGTCCGTTTAAACATACAAATGTTTTACCACCGTAACTTACGATATCGTCTTTAATATATTGCTTACTAGTCTGCCACGGACCGGTCCATCTAAATCGTATTCTGTCAATTTTAAATTCAGCCATTTATCTCTTCCTAAACATATTCGTTGTTGTATTTAACCATTATGGAGATACCCCATTTGGAAAATCAAATTCTTGATTGATTCTAATTACTAAGTTGCCCTCATCGTCAACGTAATATATTAAATTTCGATCATCCCACCTAAACTGCTCATAACGTAAGTTGTCATATGAGGTATTATGTTCTTCATCTCTACCCTCAAAAAACTCAATGCCACGCTGAAAGTCTGGATAGTTTTCAGTTGGATCTCCAGGCCTGTTCACTTGTACACCGTCGGAACTTTTCATTTGATCTGATTTTACTAGATACAAATCGCCATCCTCTGTGCGCCTTAATCCATAGAAATACCTACTGCCCTTAACTGTCTTAAGAACTGTTCCTACTTCTGTACCTTGATAAAAACTAGCCATTTATATTTCCTACGTTAAAATGTTTATAGTGTTGCCCATATTACTGTGTGCAGTACACTGATAATAAAGAGTTGACGGAGCATCCATCGGTACTGTGAACGTAATAACACCTGTTGAAGCATTGTTATTAACTGTTCCCGAATTATATGCCGCGCCGCCGTTTGATACTCTGATTTCAAATGGATGTCCGCCACCACTATTGTTTACAAAGTAATATGTCATACCTCTCATCAAATACAATACCGGGTCACTTGCTGTAGACGGAAAGCCTGGACCTGTAAATGTATAATCTGATGTTCCAGTAGAGCCAAGTGTCCATGTAATACTAGGCCCGTTAGCCATTGCAAAACTTGTGCCATTATACTGTGGGACACTACCTACTGCTACGTTTGCTGTTGATACATCTGATAACTCATTAAGTTCTGTTGCACCAGTAGTGCCGTTAAAACTAATAGTTAGTGTATCGTCTACAATTGATGTTGCAATATCAGTTCCGCCTGCTATAGTTAATGTATCAGTTAATCCGTCTGTAGTAGTTGATCCATCGTCACTTGCAAACGTTGCCCATAAATTTTGGTCTGTTGATTGATCAACAACAAATTCTAGTCCGTCTCCTGCACCGTTAACTTTAACAAATCTGTTTGCGGCGCCTGTAAATGCACTCGGTGTATCTGTTAAGTTTAAAAATGCGCCTGCAAATAATGCTGGAGTGTTTGCAAAGTTGTCATAATCTAAAAAGTATGCACTATCAAATCCGTCTAGTGTATCTGCATCTAAACCGCTACCACCTGATGCAATATCAGCACCTGGTGCCCATTGGGTTCCGTCCCATTTAAGTACATCGCCTGTGCCTGGAGCCGATGCCGAAACGTTACTTAATGCGCTAACAGGAATAGTTGCTACTTCTGCCGCTGTAACAGCACTGCTAAATTCTAATGCTGTAGCGCCACTGTTTACTCTTACAATTTTACCACCGGATGCTGTAAAGTTTGACGGAGTATCTGTTAATGCAGTAAATGCACTTGATCCACCTTCTGTTGCAACAGTTCCTGGAGCCCACTGACTATTTTCGTTATCCCATACTAATGCCTGTCCGTCAGTTGGAGAGTTTGGAGATACATTTCCGACATCAGCAAGATCGCTATTAGTATCAAGCATTTTACGCCATGCGTTATCGTGTGCATAATATACACACTCATCCGCAGTTACTTTTGCTAACATACCATCATATGTAGTTGGGTTTGGTAGATCACCGTAAACATCATACAAGAATGTAATCTTGTTACTTCCTGTTGAAGTTGGAGGGAAAGAGTTTAGTACATTATTAACAACAACCGATAATTGGTCACCGTCCCCTAATGCTGTATATAACTCTGTAAAGTTATTATTAATTTTAGTTGCGCCTGCTCTAAGATTGTCTCCTTGACCATCATTAGGTAATACGCCTACGTTTACTGTTTGTTTTGTCATAACCTGCTCCTAACTCTCCTATGTTTGGTCATACGTTATAGTGTTGTTGTCCATCGTGTAACCGGTGTTATCCCATTCTCTATCACTGTCAATAATTTCAATTGTGTCGCCAGCGTATACTACTGCGCCATCATTTGGTCCTTGGTTAATTCTTACTACTAACTCGCCTTCTTCGTTGACGTAATAAAATAAATTTGCATCGTCCCATCTAAATTGTTCATAGTTTAAATTCTTGTATGTTAAATTATGTGCCGAATCTCTTCCTTCAAAAAACTCGCCGCCTTCATCAAACTCAGTATAGTTATCTACTGGGTCACCTTCTTTATTAATTGCAATAACGTCAGTAAGGTTTAACTGGTCAAGTTTACCAAGGAACAGTTCTCCGGCATCTGTTCTACGCAACCCGTAAAAATATCTTTCACCGAGGTTGTCCTCAATAGTTTCTGTAATACTTTGACCTGCATACCATTGATTTGACATGTTATACTATCTCCACAAAACTCATTACACAGTCTAAACTGTCGTTAATATCTGACTCAACATATAAAATATTAGTCGAACCTAAAATAATTTTTTCACCACCGTTTAATACTTTTAATGATGCATTAGGTGGAATCAATACATCTTTAAGATAAAACCCTACAACAGACGTGTCGTCTGCAATTAGAACACTAGCACTAACTACTGACGATGTCAAGTTTGCTAAACTAAGACCAATTATAGTTGATCTAGCACTTGGTGGTGCTTCGTAAATTGGTACTCTAACTGTTCCTATATCTTTTACTACTTTATTTTTAAAAAACGTTGCCATCTAATTATCCTATTGTAACTGCCATCTTAATTGCGATTTCTTCTGCATCCTGTGCTGACACAGCACCCGAACTACCTGCTACTGAGACCCATGTATTTGAAGGATCATAAATTTCAACCCTGTCATCGTCTGTATTAAAACGCATCATGCCCACTTCTGGAGTTGGGTGTCTGTTCAATAAGTCTCCAACTGGAATAACAAATCCGCCTGTACCGTCAATCTTAAAGTACCCTTCGCCAGTTTGAGCAAGGGTAGTAACTGCACCGTCAAGTGTGTTTTGAATTGAGTTAGCATTAAATCCAAAGTTTTCAATAAGAACTCGACCTGTTCCGTTGGCTCTTAAATTAAGATCAGCGTTAGTTGTTACAGTTCTTACAGTGTTACCTTCAATTTCAATGTCATCAACTGCTAGTTTATTAACATTAAATCTAGTAGTATTTACATCTGCAACAAGTGTGCCGTTAGCATAAAAAGAAATAGTATCATCGTCAGCGCCAGGTGTTGTTTCTGCTAAAATATATGTATCTTGATCAAGATCGCGAACACCATTTAATGCAATCCAGTTACCGTCATAACCTTCAAATACATCAGTGTCAGTGTTGTAACGTAGCATGCCTACTGTAGGTGTTCCAGGACGTTCTGCTGTAGTACCTCTCGGAAGAGTTAAACTGCCTGTTGAATCAATATCAACACGCTGACTGCCTGGGTCTAAAATAATAGTTTCGTCTGACGATATAACATTAGTTTTAAATGATAAGTCGTCAATAACAATACTACCTGTACCGCTTGCACGTAATTCTAAATCTTGGTTTGTATTTGTAGTTTGGATAACATTAGTATTAATATTAATATCATCAACTTGTACTTCACCAGCATATAAATTTGCCCAATTATTTGTTACAGTACCTAGTGTATATGTTCCGTCTTGTGACGGAACCAAGTTACTAGCAATGCCTGCTACAATTTGAATACTGTCACTTGCTTCGTCACCAATAGTAATGTCGCCGCCGATTGTAACATCGCCAGTTACATCTAAATCACCTGTAATGTTAACATCGTCTTCAAAGTTAACAATACCATTTGACGAATCAATATTTAAATCGCCGCTTAAACTTTCAACAGTATTTCCGCTAAGTTTAATATCGCCTGTCTGAATCTTGTCGCCATCAATAATTGTAGTTGATGCGCCTGAACTAAATCGCACTTCTTCAAGTGTGTCGATGTTAAAGTTTGCATTTGTAAAATTAACAGTACCGTCTTGTTGATTAACATGGAAAATATTACCGACTCTAAAATCACCTTTGTGGTCTACTGAACTATAATATACATTAGCACTGTTTAATTCAGTAACTTCTTGGCTTTGAATAACTGTTGTTGGATCATTGTCAACCGCTTTACCATTTCCAATATAAGCAAGGTTTTGCGAAATAAGATACATAACAACGCCGTTACCGTCGCCGTATATTCCATAATTACCATAAACACATGCACTACCAATTGAACGTAGTTCACAACCAAAGTCTGTAAAGTCTGTAAGTTCAATTCCAGTTGCATACGCACCTCCGCCAAAACCAATTGACTGCAAAACAACAACTTCGTCAGTAAATACTGCCGAACTGTCAGTTCCATTAAATCTTAAAAGTAATACTGTACTAGCATCGTTTGCTACTTCGCCTAATGGTAATACATATGAACCAAGAGTGTATCTTGCTGTTGACGAAATTCTTACATCATCAATGTGTCCGTTAAAATTATCTGCTGTACTGTCATATCTAGCACCAACTACAAGCGGCTTTGTAACACCCAAGTCTGCACTAAATGCATTATCACTGTCAACTCTTGTACCGTTAACATATAAATTAATAGTAGTTCCTGATCTAGAAACAGCAACATGATGCCATGTTTCGACTGCTAAAGATACTGTGTCTGTTAGTAGTTCGCTTCCGTTATAATAAACCTTTGTAACACCGTTATTAGTATACAAATACAATCCGTTATCGGAATCAGTACCTGCTCGGAAGTCAAAAATTCCTCTAAGTCCAGTAAACCCGCCAGTGTTGGCATAAATCCAACCTTCCATAGTAAGTTCATCTGTTCCAAATCCAAAGTCTTCGTCACTTACTGTACTTGCACTATCGCCAGTACCGTCAAGCATTAAACTAGCAGTTCCGTATTTTTTAATTGTTGTATCGAGTTGAGCATTGCCATTTGCTAAGAAAGTTTTTCCGCCACGCTCGTATTTTGTTTCAAGTCCGGCTACATTATTATTTAGGTAAATGTAGTTCCCGTCAACCTCATTAACAGTAGCATTAATATCTACATCATTTGAATCTGTATAAACAAATGTTTCTCCGGCAGTTGGAGTACCAACTAAGCCGCTTACTTTAATTTTTGTGCGTCCGGTTCCTTTTAATCCAGTTGCTCCGTTTTCGCCAAGCATTGCTTTATCAGCAAAGTATACAAAAGAGTTGAGCCATTCTACTCTTGCACCGTTAGTTGCATACAGTCCAATTGCTCCCGGAGTAATAAAAGTTACACTATGGAACAACATGCTTGCTTCTTTAGAGTTTACAGTTGCTTGGCTACCGTCAATCTTTGCACCACGCCCTGCGTCACCTTGATCAAAGCCTCTGGGGTCACTTGCACTAGTTACACTACCTTTTGTAATTACAGAAACATTTTTAATGTATGGTGAACGACTGGTTACTTCAAAATTTGAATCAAAACTAAATGCCCAGCCTGTATCATTAACACTGTTGTAGTAAAAATCAGCAACAGTTAAATTCATTACACTACTTTGGCCATTTAATACAAATGCATTTTCGTTATTTGTGCCTGCTGTTGGTATAACTTTAACAGCACGAATACTTTCTCCTACTATTGTTACTCCTACAGGAACTGTTAATGGAAATTCTTCTTCGTATTCTCCTGGATAGATGTGAATTGTATCACCGTCTGTTGCTACGCTTAATGCTTGACTAATAGTTAAGTATGGATCTTGTGGATGTTCTCCTGAATGTGTATCGTCACCATTTTTAGCAACGTAAATTACATTGCCAGGAGTAAGAGTCAAGTCAAGATCGCCAATGACTAACCCTTGTGTTGTAATACTTGTTGCAGTTAGATCACTAAAGTAACCATGTGACCATTTTTTATCTGCTGTACCTAACGTATAAGTGTCGGTTACATCAGGAATTAAGTCCGATGCAATGTCAGCATTAATAGTAACAGTGTCAGTATCATCGTCACCAATAGTAATGTCGCCGTCTGCTGAAATATTACCAGTAGCATGTAAGTTACCAGTAATGTTAGTGTCACCAATAAAGTTTACAGTACCGGTTCCGTTAGGTCTAAATTCTAAATTTTGATTAGTTCCTAATGCACGTATAGTAGCATTATCAATTTCAATATCGTCAACAATTAATTTGTCTTGATAGATAACACTATCAGGTGTTGTAATTGTAAAGATTGGTTCTGATGTAGATATTGTATTAGTAGACCCGTTAAGAGTAAGATTACCAATTGGTAAAATTGTGTCTAAAATATCTAGTGAGTCAATTCTTGCTGTCCCGTTTACGTCTAGTGCGGTCGATGGCGTACTAGTTTTCACACCAATACGGCTATTGTTAACATCTAAGTATAGTAAATCCGTTTCAAACGCTAAATCCACCCCTTGACGAAGTAGGTTTGCCTTCAAAAGCGGACCCGAAATACGACCAACTGCCACTTTATTCTCCTATAAACGGGGATCCTGTCCCTCTAACCAAATTTTCATCCCCGTAGGGCTCTTTGCCGGTTAACCACAGTAAGTCCTGCTACGGATTGGTCTTCCCTTTGTAGCATTAATAGTATTTATATGTTTTTAGATATTACCCGAGGATAATGTTCCAAAGGAAGTTAACGTTTTCAGCAAACTCTTCAGTTACTGATTCACCGCCACCAGCGGCAAGTACCCACTGGGTTCCGTTGTATGTTTCTAGGAAAAGTTTATCAGGTTCTGTGTTAAACCTTGTATGTCCTACTTCTGGATTTGTTGGTCTAGTTGAGTTATCACCATATGGTACAACTAAGCCCTTTGTCTGATCAAACTTAAGAAAAGAATATATATCCGCTAGTTGAAATGTAAAAGGACTATCAAGTGTGTTAGTAATTGTATTATCTTTAAATATGAGATCCTCTTGACCAATACTGCCTAATCCGTTAGATCTAAATTCAATATTAGCATCAAGTGTTGCACTTGAGATTGTATTACCGTCGATACTTAATGAATTTTGTGAATCAAATCTATTAGTTTCTAATATTAATCCTGTAAGAGTTGATGTACGCACTCCTCCAGTAACAAATCCAATTTGATTATTACTTAGATCAAAGTATGTATCTCTGTCAGTATCGTACAACCCTGGAAAACTTACATTGCCTCCACTATAACCTTCAAAAATATTTAATTGTGTATTATATCGTATATCACCAATATTGTCTTTACGCTGATTGCTTGTACCAACAGGCAATTTTAATCTTTCTGTTGCCGACATAGTAAGTATATCAGTGGGCTGTATTGTTATATCAGAGGTATCATTTGAAATTACGCTATTTTTATATTTTAAATCGTCAAATTTTACATAACCAGTTGCATTTGCTCTCAATTCTAAGTTTTCGTTTGTATTATTAACTTGTATATAGTTTTCGTTAAATGTAAAACTATCAACAGTCATTTTACTTAGGTAAGAATTTTTCCATTTTTTGTATGACGTTCCTAAATCATATGTGTCTGTTTGATTAGGATACAAATCTTGATCAAACGGTGTATTAAAATCAACAGTATCTGTTGACTCATTGCCGATTGTTATTAAACTTCCGCCAAGTGTTAAGTTGCCGTTTAAACTTAACTTAGCCATTCGTGTATTTGTTAATAGGTTATGTACGTTTGACGGTGAAGCAAAGTTAATCGGGCCTGCAATTGACTTAATTGTATTAGGAGCAACAATGCGCAATGCTCCGGTTTCAATAGTTGTACCGTCAATGAACGTAGTTTCTTGATTCTTTGTTACACTTAAACTAGAAAACCCAGAAGCACTAACTTGAGTAGCATCAATGCTAGTCGTACCATCAACTAGATTAACAAAGAAGTTATTACCAACTTTAAAATTACCTAACTGATCCTGTGATTGAAAGTACACATTACCATCATTTAATTCTACAACTTCGTTTTCTTCAATTCTGATAGTATTATCGTTTGTTACATCTTTGCCTACGCCAACATATGCAAAATTATGCGAAATAAGGTATCCTAAACATTCATCACCGTCTGCAACAATGCCGTAATTACCGTATACACTTGCAGAACCAATTGAACGAAGTTCTGCACCTTTAACTAAAGTACTGTCACTGCGCCAACGCCCTGCGCCATTTTGTAAATAAAACGATCGATTTGCAAAATATGTAAACGAATTTAGCCATTCACACCTAACACCATTTTTAAGTATAACAGCATCTACTCCTGGAGTAATAAAAGTTACACTATGAAACAGTATACCTGCTTCATTTGTTTCATGATCGCAAACACTTCCGTCAAACAATCCGCCTTTACCTGCATCTGCCGAATCAAATCCTCTCGGATCACTTACGCTAGTTGCACTACCTTTTGTGATTACTGTTACATTTTTAATATAAGGACTGCGACTAGTAACACGCATGTCTCCTGCAAAACGGAATGCATACCCTTTGTCATTAGTACCATCATAATAAAAGTCTTTAATAGTAACATTTTCAACAGTTGATTCACCGTTTAGTAAAAAACAATCTTCGCTTTGATTATCAGTAGTAGGACGAATTCCTACATTACGAATATCTTGTCCTTTTACTGTAACACCTACTGGAACTACTAATGGAAATTCTTCTTCGTAATCTCCAGAGTTAATATAAACTGTGTCGCCGGATTGCGCTCGACTAAGAGCGTATTTAATAGTTCCTAACGGTCCTTGTGGACTTGTTCCTCGTCTATTATTATCACCGTTAACAGAAACATACCATATGTTACCTTGGGATAACGTAACTTCAATACCGTCGATGGTTACGTTTTCGGCACTAATAACATTATCAACTGCTATATTTGTTGAATTTAGATCAAATCTTTTTTCGCTTGTACCAATATCGTATGTTGTAGTACTATCTGGTATTAAATCACCGTCAATGTCAGCGGCAAAACTTACATTATCTTCGTCACTGTCTCCGCCGATTAAAACATTGCCGTCAAATGTAATATTTCCAGTAGCATGAACATTACCATCAACTTCAACAGTTTTGTTTGCTGTGATAATTTCATTTGTACCAACCCCGTTTGGAATAAAATTAATGTCGCCGTTTGTAACCCAAGAACCAACGTAGTTGTCATTTATTTCAATTGTAGCAGTTCTAATACCAGCAGTTGTTACATTATCGCCTGCATGGTTAATATTAATGTTGCCACTAAGTGTACTAATTCCGTTAGGCCCGAATGTTAAATTTCCTAATGTTAAGTCATTTCCAATTATAAGATCTCTTGGAGATTCGTTATTATCAGTACGGGCTTTTAATACTCCGTTGATAGTTAAATCGCGAGGGCGTGTAACAGTGTTAACACCAATCTTACCATCGGAATGTCCGATATAAAGCAAGTCGGTTTCAACTGCTAAGTCTGTTTCACGTATTAAATTTTTGCTTAGTAGCGGTCCTGTAATTTTACCTAGAGACATTGGTACCCTCCATGTAAGTATTTATTGGATTTACTTATCGAAGTTATGTAGGACTGTTACTTTTTTGCCGGATGGTACTTCTGAAAGGAATTTAATATAGTAACCATCTGCATACGGACTATTCGGACCTGCAAGGTTACCACTTGAACTTTGTTCTAATGTATAGTTTGTTGTACTAATTTGAAGAACGTTTTCAACTAGCACTAATACACTCTGTGCTGTTGCTGGTACTGGATAAGATGTGTCATTAGCATTAAGAGGACCGAATACTGTTTCAAAACCGTCGCCGGTTCCTAAATCTTGTTGGTAAATTGGAGTTGGTTCTTTAAGTCTAATTTCTTTCCAAACACCATTATCATAAAATTCAACACTATTAGTATCAGTATTAAATCTCATCATTCCAAGTTGAGGAGAAACTGGTCTTTGATTCAATGCTGAACCTGCAGGTTCTGTAGCATCTCCTGTTCCAAATGGAACTTGCATTGCACTATTTGAACGTAATTCAAAAACACCAGTACTGTGATTATAAAACATACCAACACCGTGTGTAAATGTTCTTCTACTAGATGTTTGGGACTTTAAAAATTTCATTACACTTCCAAATAACTTACTGTTGCAGACAAATTATATGGTGCCGCACCGCCTTCAAGAATAATTCTATCACCACTGCCTAATACCATTTTTTCTGTATCAAACGTAAACGTATCTGCGCCTGCTACATTAACAGCATTTGCAATTTTAGTTTGCGAACCTATTGTAATTGCACCGTTTGCAACGTCCGAAGGTACAAAATATAAATTAAATGTTGAATCGTTTGCACCAGTGTTATCTGCCGCGGCATGATTACACACAACTAAAGTTAATACTGCATACTGTTTATCATTTGGAACAGTTAAGATTGTTTGTGCGCTTCCGTCTATTAGTATATTTGATATTGCCATAATAATATTTATCCTTACAATAGATACCCATAAACAAGGGCTCTATTTTTACTTATCAATTCGTCGGTTGTGTTATTTGTATTTACAAAGTATAACCCAGTATTGCCGCCGCCTTCTGACTTTGCATACAACTTAATTCCGTCTGTAGGTGCTACAGGATCTAAAATTGGATCGTCAGTGCCTGGTGTTTCTGAAATTTGTAATACATCGTTAATTCTAACTGTTCCTGTACCTGGTGCATCTAAAATAACATCTGCATTACTAACTGTACCTGATATAGTTTGTCCAGAAATACGAAGATCGTTTAATTCAATTCTGTCTGGAAAGAATGTTGAAACAATTGAACTATCCATCATAAAGTCTACCCGACTTTCTAATGATCCGTCTATTGCATCAGCGACTTCAACAACAGTATTTCCATTATTAATTCTACTAATTTGTAAGTCTCGAAGTGTTCCGTCAATTACCGAATCAACATAGTATTTGTGTACCAATGCCTCGTCATGACCGCCATCTTCTTGAATACTATTAAAATAATCTTCAGGACTACCAATTACAACAATTCTGTTTCCGTTAGTATCGATATACAGTTGTCCGCCTGCAGAATCAATACTCGGTGCTCTAATGCCAATGTATCCGCCGTCGGTACGTTGGAATGTAAACGTTCCAAATACTTCAGTAGCCGGATCATTAGGGTTTACATGAGATAATGTCTCATCGAATAAAATCTGTGCATCACCGTCGGAAGCAACTCCTCTGTCAATTCTAATACCAGCAGTACCTTCACCAACTCCGGAGCCTGTTTCGCCCCTGTTTAATAGAATGATGTTATCTTCAATCTCTAGGTTAGTTGAATTTACAGTAACAGTTTCACCTTCAACAAAAAGGTCACCAGTAACTCGTACTTCGCCTTGTGCAGGACCAGTATCAAGTCTGATAGTTCCGTTAGGTTGAGTTTTTACTGTAAAGTCACCATTTGGTACTGTTATAAATTTTGACATTTAAAATTCCTTAAAAGTGAGTAGGGGATTGCTCCCCTACTCTATACTCTGTCTTAGTCTTCTGGATCGTCTGACTCAAAGTCATCTGCGTCTGGATCGCCGTCAACATTATCAATAGTATCGTCTTCACCTGCTTCTTCCATTTCAACTGCATCATCATCTGTTGCATCGCTGAAGTTCCAAGCAATTGACTCGCCTGTATCAAGTGTTACTTTGCGTCCTGCAATTTTTGTAACTTGCTTTGCATTACCTGCATCGTCTTTTACTGTAATTGTCATTTCGCCATCAGTATCAATGTCACCAGTTACTTTGTCTACTAAGAAACAATCTGCTGTAGTTGTGCCATCAGTTACACGAAACTTTTTAGATCCTAATTGCTTTACAATCCATCCGTTTACTGATGCAGATCCGTCCCAAAATTGCACTTTAATTTCGTCGCCGCCTGCTGTTGGTGGTCCAAAAAATCTTTTGTTTAGTGGTCTTCCCATTTGTTTTCTCCTATATAAAGTAGTCCTATCCGGGTTCTATCCGGTACGCTGTGGGTACAGCATAAGTCCGCCTTGCGGCACACTATTTGACATATGTATTTATCTAATTGCAGTAATTGGTGAATTATTCTTTCTTACACTTAGATTTATAAAATCTCGTATAAAATCAAACTGTGTTGCTAACATACCAAACAGTTCGGCGTTAAGTCCTTGTTGCACAAGTGTATAAGAACTTTTTCCTATATCTGAATAGTATCTTACACTTATACCATATTCTGGAAATACACTTGTAACAAACAAACAACAGTCGCCTAATTCTTTTGCTGTATAACGGTAAGGAGTCTTTAACTTAAGATATGACTGTGCGAATGTTTCTTCTGGAAGGAAGTTTGGTTTATCAAGTTTATCTGCAAGTAACATCACTATATAGGATTCTATATCTACAGGAAGTTCGTATCCTGTAGCAGACTGTGTTTCTTGAACAAGGTCATAAAAGACCGTTGTGTACTCGTCTCTCATATTAATATTTAGTTAAGAAAAAGCCCGCACAGTGGCGGGCCTTTGTTTATTCACAATCTAATGTTTCTATTAGTTTGCTTATATCTATTTTTGGTTCTTCATCTACTACTTGTTCATTACATACATCGTTACTTCGAATCCGAATCTCATCTCTGTTGCTGTCGGTGTTGTCCACATAGTGTACTCCTTAAATTAAGTTAATAAAATTGTACTGCAATACTATTTAAACATATCTAGAAGCAAAAGTCATACGTATAATCATTAAAAGAAAGTAAAACTGTTACTTACCCTGGCCTTTATATTTTTTGTAACTACGTCTTTTGCTTTTATTCATCATACATTTAGAGTGTTTTCCTCCACCTATTGATGTTTTCTTTTTCGTAGTTTCGTGTGCTTCTATATTCGGGTTAAATTTAACACGAGCCATAAAACCTTTCGGTTAGTTTTTTAGTCATTAAAAAAGGGCGAAACTAAGTTCCGCCCTTTAATTTTTATGTTAACAATCCCTTACGAGAATGTTACACCTGCTACTGACACACGTGCCAAGTAGTCTGCCGCATTACCAAGAGATGATGCAGTGTTGTTTAACTCTACATAACCGTATCTTGTCATGAACGATACTACTGGTTCGAATGTTGCCGGATCAAGTACAACACCTGAAGACATAAGCGGGATGTATGGGCAATAGAATGCCGCCGCATCTGACTCTGATGTGCCTTTGTAACCAACAAGTACGTCTGTTGTGTCGGCTGCATATGCGTCTACGTATACTTTCATTGCTCCGTTAAGAGTACCTACTAACTTAGTGTTAGTTGGTGCATCAAAAGTACCTTCAGTTGTTCTTGCGAACGCTGAAGTTGTAGCAGACTGTAGTACAGTTAACGTATGCGGTGATACCACTGCAAAGTTACCTGCGCCACGGCGTGTACGCTGTGCAATTTTGTTAGCCGCTCTGTTGATCATTACTGCAAGTGCCGCATGTTCGTCACCGACGAATGTAGCAGTACCTGATACAGCAGTTTGATCATATTGAACGTCTGACTCAGCCGCTCCAGCCAAGTTGCGTAGTGAAGAAAGAACTTCTTGGTCGATTTCAGCAGTAATTTCTTGTGCTAATGCCGCCATGATTTCCGCTTCCACGTCAATGCCTTGTTGTGCTTGTGCGTCTTGTGCAGACTCAAAAGTCCAACGTGCTGACAATTTACGTGTCTTCGCTTCGACTGTTTGCTTTAAGATCTGAATTGACAAACGCTTACCTGCTTCACCTTCAAGTGCCGCAGTTGCTGATGCCTTATCAGTTGCTCCACCACCGGAATAGCCTAAGCCAATCTTAAATGGTGATAGTGCTTCCTCACCTGCGGTTACGTCATCAAGTGTGTCTGAATAACGTACACGTAAAGTGTGGATTTGGCCGACTGGGCCAGTCATTGGTTGTACACCAACGATTTCGTTTGCGATGACTGTTGGCATCACACGTCTGATTACTGGTAGGATAACTCTGTTTAAAGTTGCAACATTACCTGCAGAAGTGGCACCTGCTGTCGCGCTCTCATTCAAATACCTTTTAGTATTCTCTAGAGTTGCGGACATTACAGATTTTTTCGTGCCTTGTAGGCCTTCAAGTAATGCGCTTTTAGTTTCCTGCCAGCGTCCTTCTAATAGTTCTGACATTATTTTCTCCTTTTAATTTAATCCTGCAAGTCGTCTAATGTCTACAACATTATCTGTTGTTGCAGAATTGCTTGCGCTACTAACGTTAGATTCTTCTTTATTGCCTGTTACTTCTTTAGCCTCTTTTAATGTCGCCTTCTTCCTAGCAGGAGTGTTACCGTCAATAACTGATGGTAAGTACTTGTCAAACTGTTTTTGGATATTAGCAGTTTGTACAGACTCCAGTAAGTCTAACATTATTTCTTTCTGATCTGTACTCAACGGAGCAGTTAATTCAGAAATAATTTCTTTTCTTTGTGCAGTTGCATATGCACGTTTAATTTGTGCATCTTTTGATTCAACTAATTTTGCTTTCTCGTCAGCAATTTTCTTAGCCTCTGCAAGTTGCTTGTCTTTCAACCCAACTACCTGTAACAATTTTGCAGTTTCAGACTTCTCATTTAAATGTGAATTCTGATACTCGTCTGCAAATGTTTCAAACAGTTTACGTCCAAAGTCATTCTTACGTGCTACATCAATATCTTCTTTAAGAGATTTGATCTCTTTATTAAGTGTCTTTGTAACAGTATTCTCTACAACTTTAGCACCTTTCTTAATGAAAGATTCTTTTACAGTTTGTAAGTGCTTCTTAGCCTCTCTAATTAGTCGAACTTTTGTTTCTGCAAGGTCCTTCTTATCTTCATGGAACTCTGCAATTTCCTTCGCCAAAGCCTCTACAACAAATTCTTCCAACTTGCCAAACTTAGTTGACATAGCCTTTTGATCTTCGTGTAGTTCCGAAACTTCTTTACCAAGTTGCTGAACAACAAAGTTTTTAAGTAGGTCTGCGTTTTCGCGCATTGCTACGTGGTACTTTGCTCTTGCTTCAGCAAGTTTCTGTCTATCTTCTGCAAATTCAGTGATCTCTTCATGTAGTCTGTCGTCAAGCATTTTTTCAACTGCTTCAACCATTACAGATTTATCATGCTCATATTTTTGAGCAAATTCTTCACGAAGTTCTGCTGTTACTTGCATACGATTTTCAGTAATCTTGGTATCCCAAGCCTCTTGGATGTCGGCTTTAACTTCTTCCGAAACTGCATTGCTCTCTAATAGTGATTTCAGTGCGTCCAACATCTTGTTCTCCTTATTTTAATCCTTTGATGATGTTTACTAAGGATTCTTTTAAATACTTCTGTGCCTTTTTATCATTTTTAACTTCGTGAGCCGTTGTTAGTGCCTGATACCCACCGCGGGTATTCATCAAATGCTCGTAAATTGGTGTTGGATATGCACCAGGAGCAGATGGTTGAGCAACAATATCGACTGTGATAATTTCAAAGTCACTTACATTGTTGTCTTCGTTAACGTTACCTGAACCACGCGATGAAACACCTAGTTTAACTCCGCTTTCAAGCATTGTTTTAACTAAGGTGCCCATCGGTGTTGGTAAAATTTTCATTTTTCCATAACCGTTTGGTCCATCCATCCACATTTCTGTCATCATATGGCTTACACGGTCAAGATTGATATTAAGTCCTTCTGGATGATCAACTTCGCCAAGAACACTGTATCCTCCCGAGATTTGATCGTTAAGAGTGTTGACAGCCCTACTAATTTCGCTTACAGGATACACACGCTGGTTTGCGTTGCGTACACCACCTTGGATGCAAATACCTTTCAAATGAAGGTTTTTACTACCATCTTCTAGATTAGTAGTCTCCAGGACGATCTGCGCCTGGTCGAATGTCAAGTTCTCACGTAAGTTTAACATCTAATAAGTTCCTAATATTAAGAGCCGATGATTGATTTATCATCCACTCCAGTTTCGCCTGTGCCTTTTTTCTCAGCACCGTGGCCTTTGGCATTAGACATTGACTTTGAAGCCTTTGCGCCTGGAACATTTACGTTACCTGCATTGTCTTCTTTAGGAGCACTAGCACCAGTTCCGCCTTTTTCTTCTGCTGAACCTTTTGCAATATTTGCAGTAGTACCGCCCATGTCATTTTTACCTGCTACTGGTGATTTCGCTTTGTTATCTTCGCCTTTTGGCTCAGAAACTTTTTCTACGTACTCACGCATTTGTTCTGCTTGAGTTTTTTCACCTTCATATGCAGGCTGTGTGTCTACACCAAGATCTGAAGCATCAAATGCTTCATCTTCTTGCTCTTCATCACCTTCGTCGTCGCCCATGTCCATTTCAGCATCGTCGCCTTCATCGTCCATGTCGCCTTCGTCACCGTCCATCATTTTTTCAAATTCTGCTTTAAGGTCATCAAGTGCATCTTCTAGGTCTACAACGCGGTCTTCTAATTCTTCTTCACCTTCGTCGTCACCTTCGTCGTCACCACCTTCAATATCAGCCATCATGTCATCGGTTGGATCACCGCCCATGTCGTCTTCTGCTTCAGGGGTAAATTCTGTAAAGTTTTCATCAACTTCTTCATCAGTTGCTTCATCAACTTCTTCGTCATCGTCGTCGTCATCATCTTCATCTTTTGATTCGTCGACTTCTTCGTCAGTTGTTTCATCAACTTCTTCATCTGATGCTTCATCAACTTCTTCGTCGTCTGACTCATCAACTTCTAGATCTGTTTCTAAAAGATTTTCATAAATTGTTCTTGATTTTTCAACTACAATCTCGTGGAATAATTCTTCCGCCGCTTTGCGATCTTCGTTGACTAATTTTTCGAGCATTTCCTCGAACTTGTTACGATCTGCCATTTTTTGTCCTCCTATAAGAATGTTTACGGTAAGGCTGTCAATTGTATTTACAGTTTAATAGAAATATACGTGGAAAATGGTGTCAAAATGCGCAATTTTGAAACCTTAATGTGATTTACTTAAATCTTTCTAAAAATTCGTCAACTGTTATATGTGACAAATTTGAAAAAGACTTTAATCCTTTAGGTATAAAGACATCATTGTCTTGTACTACTCTTATATATCTCTTTTTTCCATTTCTCTGTAAAATAATACCAGTTTGACGCTCCCAATTACCGAAGTATGTTGCAGGGTCTGTTTTACGCTTGTAATTGTATGTTCCTGCATACAGATTGTTTACTCTATCTGATTTATCGCCTCTTCCAGTGGTGCCTTTATAATCAAAGCCTAAAATATAGATGTTTTCGTGCCCGTGTTCTGTTGCTAAATCTAATGCTGTTGGTCCAGAACTCCAGCCTTTACTTGGATTTAAAATGTTCAATTTGGCGATATCTTTGAAGTTTTTATTATGGTTAGTGTATACATTGTGCTTTAGTTGCCAGTTTGATTTTGCTATTTCTAGAACCATTTTGGCATCTACAGCAACCAAATGATCTGGTTCAAACTCTCTATATAAAGCATTACAGCCGTATACTACACCGTAATTTTTTAAGTTATCTAAGGGAATTGAGGCTCGACTTGTTCCGTTACCTAGCACAAATGCTGTAGACATATACTTCTGCTCCACATATCTTAAACTTCAGGTTGTGATGAAATTCCGTACATTTGTCTTACAAAGTGCAATTCTTTTTGTTGCTCTTCGTTGTGGTACTCAGATGCTCTACGTGCTTTGTTAATCTGTCGTAACGTTAATCTAGTCTTGCGAGTATCGTCTTTTTGAACAATTGATTCGTCATCAATTGGATCATAAGATTTATCTTCGGTTGGTTCAATCATTTGTTTGTCAAAGTAAAAAAATTCACGTACTATCATAAAAGTATTTATCCTTCTACCGGCGGAGCCGCGCCGCCTGCATCTACACCTGTTGTAGTATCTGGTGGTGTGTCAACACCTCCGTCAGTTGGTGCTGGCTCTGCACTAGGATCAATATCCTCTGCGCCGCCCATATCTGCACTAAGTCCTGCACCACTAATACCAACGTCTCGCATTTCTGCACTTGCATCTGTTGGTAACGGTGTTAGATTTTCATCATTTTCTTCACGCCACATACGTTCGTTTTCTGCAACTTCTTCATCGTTCATTCCTAAGAATCGCTTCATAGCAAATCTGTTTGACAAAAACGGTACTGCTTGAATTTGTGTAAAAGTTGGAATTCTTACGTTATCAAGTTCGCTTTGTCTATAACTTGCAAAATTCATTGGTTCTTGGAATTGCAAATCAAACATTGAAATATCAATGTTCATGCCTTTTTCTAGCAAGTAACGTTTAAATTCTTCGTTAAACTGATCAATAACAAGACTTTGTAATCTTTCACAATATTTGTTAAAACGTAATTCTTGAATATATGCTGTGCCTACTCTGCCGTCATTGTGTTGACTCTGTCCTTCATCCTGTGCCGCTGTTGGCAAATAAGAACTTGGAATGCGTAAGCCTCTAATAAGTTTATTAGTAAAGTACTTTAAGTCGTCAATTTCACCTAAGTTAGTACCACCTGGTAATGTTTCAACTTTAGATCCTCTACCTTCTGCTGTTTGCGGGAAGAAATAATCTTCGTTAGTTGATAGCGGATTATATGCACTATCAACAACACTAGTTGATCCACCTGTTGCACTTGGAATGCGTCTTTGATGTATTTCTGTCTTAACACGTTCAACAAACTGCATTGCTAAGTGACTTGGCATATTACCTACGTCAATGTAAAATACTCGACGCTCTGGTGCTCTTTGTGTTCTGTAAATAATGATAGCATCTTCAAGTAATTCTTTTTGTTTATAAACTTTAAAAATACTTTCAAGTAATGAATTACCAAAAGGAAAGTTATTGTCTAACCCTTCTGACAAACTTAAATGTATAACGTGCTCTGCATCAATTGCATATTCGCCATCACCTGTTTGAAATCTTGACCCAGACTGAGAAGTTCCAGAATTGCCTGTCATTCCTTGCGAGCCACCTGATTGATAACCTGTAGCCGGTTGTGATGCACCGCCGCCTGTAATATTACCTGATGTTACATAAGGATCTGTTGCAATTTGATCTCTAAAATTAAAGTTAATATCTTTAATAATATATTGTTCAGGACGCTTGCCTTCGCTTTCGTTTACAATAATACGTGAAACTTTTGCAGGATCAATGTGATACCATTTTTTAGTTTCTGGATCTCTAATAAAAAATGCATCGCCCATTTTAAAAATGTTACGCAACACACGAAACATTTTCGTGTCAAACTTTTGCATTTTACTCCATTGCAACAAATACTGTTGCAATACTTTAATCTCTGTAGTAGTTCCGGTTTTGTTAAACTTTAACGTAAAGTTTGTTCCGTTAGTTGGGTTTTGGTGTGAACAAAATTCTGCTAGGATATCTAAAGCGGCATTTACTTCACTGTCATTATCCATAACATTATATTGACCATACCGTTCTACTCTATTCGGTGATCCGACATATACATCCGGAAGATACGATGAATAATTTGAACGTGCTGGGCCAACATCGCTACCGCCGCGATTATTAAATGGACTCATTGAACCGTTACTGTTATTCCCAGTCGGTACGTTTGTAAAGTATCTTTTCCAACTCATATTTTTTTCCTATGCCCTTATGCTCTTAATAAATTGCCCTGTAATGCTCTAGTTGCAGAAATTTGTGTTTTTAGTAATTTATTCTGCTCCTGTAACAATGCAATTAATTGGGCATTGCTTGCACTATCACTTGTATTTAACGCCGGATTCGCATTTGCTGCCGGCAATGTGGTTGGAAGTGTTGGCATTGTTGCCGGATCAACTTTTGCAACATTATTGTCAGGGGCTGGCGATTGTACCGGCTTTGGTTGTTTTGTTGGTTTAATTGCTTTAGCAGGATCGGCTTTTGGATCTGATTCTTCCTCATCATCTCCTCCCCACTGCCACCAACTTTTCTTTCGCTTGCCTTCATCTTTTAATTCTTCAGGTTCTTCGTCACCAACTAGCCACGATGGTAACCATCCTGTTAATTTGTCCCATAGTCCGCTAAAGAATCCTCCAATTGCCGCAAACGCATCAAATACGCCGCCAAAGAAACTTTTAATATATTCCCAACCAAATATTGCTACAAGAGCGGCACCAATTGCTAGGAACGGTGCGGCAATTGGTGCAAATATCATTGTAAGTATGCCTGCGCCAAGACCAATAAGAATTGTATCAAGGTTGCTTACAATAGCATTCCAAATTCCTTCACCAATTGTTCCCATTAATGAACTAAATGCACTTCCGATTGCTGGACTAATTTTTTCAGACCATACAATACCAACAAAGTTCATAATCTTATCTACCATTCCGTCACCTGCTTCGGCAGCACCCCACGATTCTTTAAGATAAGCAACAGTACCACTAACCCACTCAACTAGTCCTGTTGTAAACTCTTCAAGCATTGACATTTCGCCAGGGGCGCTCGTTGTAAAGTATTTTAAAAATTCACCAACAGCGTCAGTTGCCATTTTAAATATCCCAGACTCGACAAACCCTTCCATAAGTTTGCCTCTAGCATTTGCGATACTACTTTCAAAATTAGCAAGTCCTGTAGTTCCTTTATCTCTGGCTTTTTGTTCAGCGGCAATTTGTGCTTCGGAATACCCTGCATACTTTGCTGTCATTTTACTATAATCGCTAATTCCGCCTAGTAACCCGTCAAAACCTTCTTTGCCCATTAACGCTTGGATCTGTGCTGGACTCATTTCTTTTAGCATTGCATCCATTTGAGGTCCAAACGCCGCCATCTTCTTAATGTATTCTTCTTGACTAATGTTACCTTTGCCCATCTGCGTTTGTAGATCTTGGAATCCAGGTATAGTTGCCGCAAGTTTTTGTGCTAAAGGAGTTTGTGCTACACCGTCAGCCATGTCTTTAATAGCATCGCCGAATCCTGGTAATTCTGAATCAACAAATGCTATACTATTTTCAAAGTTTTTAAGTTCATCGCCTTGTAGTCTTAACTTCATAGCAAGTACGTTTGCTTCTGCATTTTGTTGTTTTAATAATGCTTCTGCTTCTTTTCGTGACTTACCTGTAACTTTTGCAAGTCTGTCGATTTGCATTAAATATTCTTCTGAGCCTGCACGTAGTTGCGCATCACTCATATTTTGCAATCGTCCTTGACGTGCTTGCATCTCCATATATTCAGCAGTGTGTTCTCCAAGAGCCTCCATGGTAAATCCCATGCCCATGAAATCTCTTCCACTGTCTCGAATATCTTTTTGGAGTTTTCCAAATCTCATTGCGCCTTCGGTAACTGATCCTCCTAAGAGTTGCATACGTTCGGCGTTGTTACCAATTAGTTCAGCGTATTCTTTTAATCCTAAACCGGCTTGTGCGGCGGCCATGTTCATCTGTGTAATGTCGTTACCAAAACTAGCACCAACTTCGCTTAGTTCTCTAAAAGTATCAACGTTTCCTTCAAACACTCCAACAACGGCTGATAATGTACTACCAACTAACGGAATATGCTGTGTAAAGTCACTCATCCTGTTGCCGCCGGATAGGAGTTCCATTCCAAGATCCATTGCACTGCCAGCAAGACCTGTTATTGCGCTACCGAGTAAGCCAGTTACTGATTTTACACCTTTGCCAAAGTCTTGTAATAATGTAGTCGAATTGGAAACTTCTTCGCCCATATCTCCTAGTTTACTACCAAGACCGCTAATGATTCCGCTTGGTCCGCCAGCACCACCGCCGCCAGCACCACCACCCGAACCGGTGCCACCGCCGCCACTCTTAAGTGCTCTTAATATTTCCTTAAGAGTTGCATCTTCAGCCGCATTTTGGGCTATTACGTTACCAACTCCTGGAATATCAACTGTTACTGCCATTATTATATACTCACTTTATACGATGCAATAAATACTTTTGCTATATACTATTTAGCAGGAGAACAAAATGGCGGAAAATAATATGTTTAACAACGGTATGCAAGGAAGTATTCCTATGCAACCTACACCAGTGAACCCGTTACAAAAGCATTTTAGACAGCCTAAAATTTATATCAGATTACCTTCAGGTGGAAAATATTGGCCTGCTGGTTCTATTGAAATGCCGGAGAACGGAGAGTTACCGGTATATCCAATGACTGCTAAGGACGAACTAGTCCTTAAAACACCTGATGCTTTAATGAATGGTGAATCAACTACTCAAATGATGAAAAGTTGTGTACCCAATATTAAAGATGCATCAGTTTGTCCAAGCATTGATCTAGATGCAATTTTAGTTGCTATTAGAATTGCAACCTACGGGGAAACAATGACAGTAAAAGGAACCATTCCAAATACTGAAATTGAGAGAGACTATGATATTAATCTAGTTGAACTACTAGACCGATTACAGCAAAATCAATATCCAGAAACTTTTAAAATTGGAGAGTTCACGTTTAGTATGCGACCAACTGCATATAAAACATTTACAGATTTGTCGTTGTTGAGATTTGAAGAAGAAAGAAAACTTCGTCAAATTAATGACAATACTAAAATGAACGATAAAGATAAATTAAAAGTGTTTAACGAGTCTTTTCAAAAGTTAACACAACTTACTCTACAAACAGTAGTAAGCCATGTTACAAGTGTTCAGTATCTTAACGAGGATCCAGTTACTGATCCAAATCACATTACTGAATTTTTTGAAAACGTCGATAGTGAATTATTTGAAAAACTACAAAAGTATATCGAAGAACTTAAAGTAGCATTTAGTATTCCAGAGTTTGATGCTGTTGCATCACAAGAAGAAATAGAGGCAGGCGCACCTGAAACTTACAAAGTTCCAGTAATGTTTGATCAATCAAATTTTTTCGCTCGTCGATAATGCACATGCCTCTTGACGAAATTATTGCGTTAAGTAAAACTCTCGAACAACAATGTAAAAAAATTAAATACGATTTAATGAAAGTTGTATGGTATATGAGAGGTGGTGTGTCATTATCGGAAGCATACGACTTTGGTCCTGAGGACCGAGAAATTGTCAATAAGATAATTGAGGAAAACTTAGAAACTACTCAAAAAACTAAGATGCCGTTCTTTTAAACGTTTTTCTGAAAACGTTGATCAGGTCTTGGATTTTTTGCTGGTGTACTACCTGCACTTGCCGCTTTCTTACTAGTCATTGTTTTTGTTACAGCCGCTTGTTGTGCTTGTTTAGTTCCACCCTGAATACCAGGAGAAGTTAATTGACCTTTTACAAGTTTGGCAATATTTGCTTTTTGAATTTGTTTTGCAAGTTCTTCTAGGTCTGGACGTCCTAGTCCTTGTGTATCAGCACTTACTGATTTACCAGTAGCCATATCAACCCAACTAGCACCTAACCAAATATGATCTTGGTTATTTGCCTGTCTAACCAAACCAATATTTCTGCCATCTCTAGTTGCTTCAATATCTCCGTCTGCGGCTGGATTTTTAGGATCAACTAATCCTGCATCTTTTTTAATCCACTTGGCAATTTCGTCTTTAGTAGCACGTCTTTCGCCACTTGCTGATGTTTGTGTAGCACTATCTCCGGAACCGTCTGCTGTAGCATCTGCATCTTTACCACCGCTTGTTGACGCTTGTGTTGCGTCTGTAGCACCATCTGCATTTTTAGCATCGCCAAGATCGATTTCTTGTTCTTGTCCAATTGCTTTAATATCTTCTGGGGACATGCCTGCATCTTGTAAAATAAATGCAATAGTTCCTGCATCTGTTGGCTCGCCCATTTCTTTCCATTTTTTGTTTAATTTGTTTGCAGTTACTTTGTTACCTAGATCTTTACCAACTTGTTTAACGCCTGCGGCTACTTTGCTTGCGGCTTTGCCTAAACCACGTTTCATTTTGGCGCCTAGCGTATTAGGATTATCTAATGGTAGTTCGCCTTGTTCTGGATCTGCTTCTGCAATAAACTCGTTAAGCATATATCTATATGCAGTTTCGTAGTCAACTGATTCTGTATTTTTTGTTCCGCTACCACCTTGAAGATCTAATTCACCTTGTACTGGTTCACCACCTACTTTAACATCTTTAGCATCAATCTTTCCTGATACTGTACCTTGTGCTAATGCTGATATACCGCTATTGATTGCTGTCATATTTTGTAAGAATGCATCATTCTCAGCCGCAATCGCTTGAGCAATATCATTTGCAATTTTATTACTATCAAGCCACCATTGTGCGTCAAATGTATCTACAAAATCGCTCATCTCAGAAAACGCATCTAGAGCCGCAGAATTACTTGTTGCTCCGCTTGCTGTTGCTTCTTTCATCGTGTTAAGAAGATCTGTAAATCTACCTACTTCGCTTTCTGGAATGACCATACTGCCGATTGTTTCTTTCATTGTAAACCCTGGTCCTGAAAATGTTTCAGTAAAGTTTACATCAAATTGTACAAGTCCTGGTGCTTTTTCATATGGTACAGCATCGTATCTTAATCCTTCAAACCAATCTCCAATGCCATTTAATGCCCAGCCTGCAATAGCACCATAGGCCGCTGTCTTAATTGACTTACCAACTGCACTTGAAAGTTTTTCGCCTTGTAGTAACTCTTTAGTTGAACGTAGAATTAAACCTGCGGCCGCACCTCCTACAGGCCCGCCTGCGAAAGCCGCAATAGCAGTTAAAATACCAACTGCTAAACTTGCCTTGCCTGGGTTCTCTTTTGCCCAGTCACTAACTTTTTGAATACCTTGTACAATTTTGCTATCACCGTTTTTAGCAGTAATGTCTTTCTTTAACTGTTCAAACTTAGCATCTGCATTTTTAACAGGACCTGCGTTTTGTGCCATCTTACCAAGTTCGTTAATTTTAGCATCAACTTTCTTTGCCATATCAACTGGAAGTTTAGCCGCTGCCGCTACACCTGAACCTACTTTGCCTGCAATAGTTTTATTGTCGCCGCTGTCCATAGCACGTTGCTCAGCACCTTTAAAAATATCTTGAATTTGATCAGGTGTTAGTGTTGCTTCTGCTAGTCTAGTATATTCTTCCAGCAAGGGCCATAATTCTTTTTCCCAGCGATTAAGATAAATTTTTTGTGTTTCAGTTAGTGTTTGATAAGAACTTTCAGTTAGGATCTGTGCTGTTCTGTTGTTTGGTTTGTTAAGTTCATATAAATTCATTATATCATGCTCGCTAATCGTTTTTTATCTGCACTATTAAGTAAATCTAATTGTGCTTGAATATTTGCAGGAATCGACTCTGCAGGACCTGCCGCACTTCCGTTACCTGTTGGTGGTGCTTCACCTTTGTTATCACCAGATACTGGAGCAATTGGTTGTCCAGTTTTATCATCTTTGCCATCTTTGTTTGCATCAACTTGCGGAGTTGCACTTGCATCTTTTGCACCAGCAGTTGCGTCTTTTGTACTATCGTCAGCAGTTGCCGTGCCAGCCGCACCTTTAATTTTTTTAGAAGCCTGTACAACTTTTAATAGAATTGAATCAAGCATTTTTTTATTAATAACACCTGACGGTGGAATAAGTCCGCCGTCTGTTGGATACTTTTTGCTTTTTAACCAATTAGATAAATCTGCAGGATCAATTGCACTCATGCTTTGCCCGCTTTGACCAATGTAATTTTGATATTCACTGCGTAATTTGTTTGCTTCATCACCGGTATCTATTTCCCCGGCCATGCCCATAGCAGTGTCCTTAGCACCAACTTTTGCTAATGCTTTAGCACCGAATTTCTTTAAACCCTGCTTAATTGCACCCACAGGTGCTTCATCTACACGGGATTCAGCAATTAGTTCATGAATTTTCATCGTAATATCCTATTCGTTATCTACATGTATTTATTTCTTTGTAACATAATTAAATATTCAACGATGAGATATACATATACCATAACTGATTCAAATAACAACATTGTTGAAGATAACCTAAACAGTTATCAAGATGCAACTGATTATTTGTTATTAATGCAAAGTCAAGGAATACCTGCAAATACGTTTTTTATTGTTAAGATTGAGCATTATACAGTTACAGGATTAGGAAGAGATCCAGATTTACACTAATATTCCATATCAGTTTGATGATCCATGTGACGATATCACCAGTCTGTGTGACTATTGGGAACAATGGATTGGATAACACTATTATGATTTGTTACTGCGTAACAAATTGTTTTCGCTATCGCTCAAACAGTATATCTTAAGATTAATTAAGATGAATATTATTAATTGCGAAGCAATTTTAGCATCATGTAGATTGTTTCAGTCAGACGGAACCTGTTACGGTCCCATCTAATCTCAAAATTGTGCTTCATGTGAGTTCGCCACAGCCGAGACATTGGAAGTAGGTAATTGTTTATACACAAAGTACAATGGGCTCTGACCTTTCCCAACCTACGTCGACATCATTTACGCTACGCCGTATATTCTTAAAATATACGCTACACCGTAAACTACCTCTCGCTTCGTTCCTATTGCTAAAGAGTTTTTATGTACTGTGTTTGTGTTTTTCGACAGCCAACATGCTATCTCCGTCAACCTGTGAGCCCAATTTGTTTGATGGCTTCCTACCTCTGGGTAGTCGATCAACGTGTTACGTGTGTTCCGATCAAGGATACTTTTTCCACAGCGGTATTTCTAAACTGGCCCGCCAACCTTATGTGTTGGATTGTTTTGCCTTGATGTGATGTTCTAGCAATGCCTGTCGTAACTTGTCTGAGCCGCCAACTCTAACATTAATAATTCCGTTGTAATACTCGTCGCTCTCTAATACACGGCGGTCAAACTGTTCTCTTGCCTCTATGTAGGACATTTCGCCCCTACCTTTACATAGGTATAGTATTTCTCTTGTAAACTTGTCTTCGCCTAGTGCGGCAACATCTGCGTTTAGTCTATCACTGGAACCCCAGTAAGTTTTCCAATCGCTTTCTTTAGTGCCGCGTCTTTTGTTTTTCTTGCCTTTGAGTGGTGGCTTAGTTGTTTTAAACTTTGCTAGTTTTTTGCCTATGTATTTTTGGCCTGTAGTGGTGTTGGTAATGAGATATACAAAACCTTCATACTCATCTGGTATTGTGTTTACTTTTTTGCCTTGATAAGTCCACTCCATGTGTGTACTTAACGTAGTCTATTTTTTATCTGCCTCTTTCCTGGCATCATACGTAGATCTAATTTCGCTCATGCGTATTTTAGCCAGTGATCTTATTTCTCTAAGCCATTTTCGGCTTGACTCCATTGTTCGCTTACCTTTGTAGGTTTCAAACTTTTCGTTCTCTTTAAAATACTCAAGATACGCTTTGGTCAATTTATCATGTGTATCGTCTTCTATCATTCTACAATATCAACGTCATTTGCATAACTTGTAAAGCCGTTTTCTTTTACAACTTTAAGTACATTTTGCACACGCCCAACAAGTTCGTCTTTGTGTGAAATTAAATAAATGTTTTTCTTGCGCTCTCTGCCCATCTTTTTAAGGATAGCAAGACTACTTTCTACACCTGCTGTGTCCATACCACTGTCAATCAGTTCGTCAATAAACAACAAGTTGATATTTTGATACAGACTTTCCCAAACATCACGGAATGCAAAACTTAATCCTAAGATAAGTCTGTTGCGTTCGCCTCTCGACAGATTATCAAAGTCTAAGTCTTGTCCTAGTTGTGTAATTTCAACATTCAAATCATTTTGGAACACAACTTGATGTGGCAACCCAATCTTGTCAAGGTAATATGTAAGTCTGTTGTTTAGGTATGCAAGATTTTGATCAATAATTTTCTTACGAATAAAACTATCTTTGTTTGTAAGAAGTTTGTACAAGAAGTCTTGGTGATCTTTAAGAGCAGTAAGATCGTTAATTGTATCCCATGATACTTCTTGTATTGCAGTATTTTCAAGATCGGTAATTTGATCAACATACGGATCGTTTTCTGTTTCTTTTGACTTCAATGCTTGCTTTAAATTTTCAACATTTCCGCGATGCTCGTATGCTTCTTTTGCAGTTTCATAAAATGTATTAGGCTTTGCATCTAAGTCGCCTAATTCTGCAAGTTTTTCTTGAACTCGTTTATGCTTAGTATCAACTTCTAACAAATACGTCATTGTTTCGCCGTACTCGCCTTGGAGTTGCTTTTCAATTTCGTGTTTCTTTTCTTCATGCAACTCTTGGCCACAACTATGACATTTAGCATCAACTAAATTTTCTAAGTCTTTAGTGTATTTTGTTATCTGCCGATCAGTTTGAATCAATGCACTATCAAGTGTAGCACGTTCTTTTTCTAAATTTCTTTTTTGCTGATTGTTTTCTGTCCACGTAGAAAGTTTTTCATGTGCATCAAGTTCTGCATCGATGTCTAAATGTTCAAGTTCATCAATGCCACCTTGTAAGCGGTCGCAATCTTTTGCGTTTTGTTGCTTCCATGCACTAGATTTAACTTTAAGACTATCAATTGTTTCAGAAATCTTTTCATTACTGTTTTGTACTGCACTAATACGTGCAGTTTCTTCGGTAATTGCGTCTCGAACTGCTTTTTGTTTAATTTTAAGTTCTTCGGCTTTTTCAGTAAGTATGGTAATACCTAATAACTGTTCAATAATTGCACGTTGATCGTTGGTGCGCATACTTAAAAAAGGTTCGCTATATGTATTAAGTGCAACAACATGTTTAAACATGTCATGACTCATGTGCAAAATACTAGCAATTTCGTCTTGTGTTCGACGACTGTCGCCTTGTGACTCGTCTGACTCAGTTTGTTCGTTATTGTCAACATAAAACTTTAACAAGTTAGGAGAGCGTCCTCGCTCAATTCGATATTGTTTTCCGTCTTTTTCAAACTCAAGAGTTACTAACATGCCTTTTGAGTTAGTTTTATTAATTAGGTTGTTTAGTTTGATATTAGTCAGTGCTTGCCCATACAATGCATAACTTAGTGCATTGGCAATAGTAGTTTTACCAGTACCGTTACGTGATCCACTGTCGTCTCCGCCTTGGTCTAGGTTTTCGCCTAATACAAGTGTTAGTTGCCTATTGCTAAAGTCAACACCCTGTGTCTGGTTGCCCACACTCATAAAGTTTTTTACAGTTAAATCTTTTAGTAATATCATTTTATAACTCGTTGTAAATGTTCAGCAGTTTTTGCTTGTTATAGTTTTCACTGTCAATAGCCTCAATTTCTTGTGCTACAATTTGATCGATACTTTCAAACTTTGTGATATCGATATCTGTATTAATTTCGTCATCTTGAGTACTCGGAATTAATGTAATTTCACGACAGTTGTATGCTTTAATAAATTCCTCTTTAATAAAACTTGCTTCTTCGTAACTAATCGGAATATCAAGTGCTACTCTCAAATACATGTTTGGCTTGATCAATTTGTCTTTTTCATCAATAAGTCTTGATAGTTTAACTGTTCGATACTTAGGACAATTAGGCCAGTTAATATACTCTGGCTCTCCGCCGTGTTCAAGAATCATCATTCCTCTAGCATCGTCCCACGCATCTGCGTAGTTGTGCGGAAATGCATTACCGATATATGTAATGTTACCTAGTGTTTGTCTTTTGTGAAAGTGTCCACTAAACACATACTCTTGTTTTTTAAAATGCTCTGCCTGGAGTTCACCAGTTTCAGGCATCTTTACCATTGCATTCATATAAAAATTAGGCAACTCAAAGTGACCAAAAATATATTTGCTTGTAAGTTTAGGAATCTTTTTCCATTCATCGCCTACCAACCACGGAACAAGTGTACTATCTCCGATAGTAGTCATTTTGTTAATAACAGTTATACCGTCGATGTGATTTGCAAATTCTACAGAGTGGATATCGCGCTTGTCTTTGTAGTACAAATCGTGATTACCTGGAAAATAATAAAACTGATCAAACGCTTTTCCTAGTTTTTCTAGACTGCGGATAGAATGATCCATTGTAATAATATTTAGACTGTTACGATTATGGTGCCAATCGCCCATAAAAATGCCTGTTTCGCATCCTTGCTCTTTGGCCTTAGCAATATACCAATCAACAAAATCTTCACAATCTTCGTTGTGAAGGCGTGAGTTAGACTTTAGACCAAAATGTATGTCTGTAAATACAGCGGCTTTTTTAAACAAAGTAGTATTCCTCTAGTTTATATTAATAGTACAGCATTGTAGTGTAAAAGTCAACCGTTATTTGCTTTGTTCTTCTTTGAGTGCTTTTTGTGCCTGTTCCGCTTGCCGTTCAAACTCTCCTTGCATCTGTCTAGTATATGAAGGTGTCATATCATTCATTTCTAAGATGTCATCTCGAATATTTTGATTGCGTTTTTCAATGTTAATAACACGAACAAAACTGTTTGTTACAGCCGCAGTATAATAAGCAAATGGATTTTGTGATTTTGACTCGTCAAATTGTAGTCCAATCTGTGCAAGTTGCAGGATTGCTTGACCGCGCATTTCGTCATTGTAAGTGTAACCACGTACATTGCCTCTTGTTGCGTATCGGTCACATAACTTCATCCACATTCTTGCAAGTTTTTCGGTTGCCTTACCACCCGACAGTGTAAAGTTACCATTAGACATTCCGCCCTCCCAATGACTTTTACCTACACATTGTAACTCTCCGTTATCGTCAAACTTAAAATGCTGATATGGAGGAAAGTTTAATTTTACTTTTGTGTCTGCTATAGTCTTTGGATTCTTTTTGCGTCCTTTTTCTTCCGGAATATGGTCAAACGTCATGACTCGAAAGATTAGTTCTTCTTTTGTAATTTTTTTATAGTCAACTTCACACTCGGCTTGCTTAACTTTTTCACCAGCCATTTTTCGTGATTGGTATTCAGCATCACCAAGGCGTTTTGCTTTATTACGTTTTGCTTCTGCAATTGTTCTAATGTTAATTTTATCAACACTAGGCAAAATTATGTCAAATTGTGCATAATCACTGTCAGTAAAACTTGAAAATGATGACTTTGACTTGTGAATTTCCTTCAACAAGTCCTTATTGTTTAAATAGTTTACTTTTCTCAATTTATTTCTCCGGATTTACTAGAGAAATCTCTAGTATTAAGTCTTATTATAATATACTCTGATAATTTTGTCAATAAATACATGTAACGAGGATTACCAATTATGACACCATTTGACGAATTTAAGATACCAGAAGCAGGTACAATTATTAACGGCGCTTCCCGTTTAATAAACGAAGGAATTGCTGATTTTAAAGCAGGGGCTAAAGGCTTTATGAAGTCAATTAGGTCCAGGCTTATTCCTGGAGACGGTGAACCGGCTAGTGCGGCATTAGCAGAAGCAAGTTGGGCTTCAGGGCCTGCCGACAAAGATTGGCGAGTTAAATTAAGTATTCCAAATATTGATTCTTTCAACAATAGTGTCCTAATTGGCCAATTACAAAAAACTGGCGGTTTGTGTTTTCCTTATACTCCGACTATTATTATGAGTCATCAAGCATCGTATAATGCGTTACAACCTGTACATAGTAATTATCCTTTCTTTGCTTACGAAAACTCCAGTGTGGATGCAATGACATTAACTGGACAATTTTATGCACAAAACTCACTAGAAGGAGCATACTGGTTAGGAACACTACATTACCTAAGAAGTATTACAAAAATGTTTTACGGTAGAGGTTCTAATCAAGGTGCACCACCTCCTGTTGTAAAACTTAACGGATATGGTGATTATGTTTTTAAAAACGTACCTGTTATTATTACTAACTTTACAATTGACATGCCAACTGATGTAGACTACATTGCTGTTAATCTAGCAACGTTAGAAGATAATTTAAAACGCCTTCCAACAGAAACAAAAACACAACCGCAAGAACAAGGCCAAATTGCTTATGTTCCGGTAGAGAGTCAAGTGACGATTACACTTCAACCAATCTATAGTAGATCCGAAGTTGAAAAATTTAGTTTAGACGGATTTGTTAAAGGCCAATATGTTGGACCAAATGGAAAAGGATTTATCTAATGGCATCAGAATCACCGTGGAGTAAAACAAAAATTAATGCCGCAGGGTATTTAGATATTCTTAACATTCGCACAGTGCCGGCAGACAACGACGATGTATTATACGAGATTGAATCGCAATATCATCAGCGTCCTGATCTTTTAGCCTACGACATGTACGGCACACCTAAACTATGGTGGGTGTATACACAGCGCAACATGGACACACTTAAAGATCCTGTTTATGATTTTCGAACAGGAGTTTCTATCTACATTCCAAAAGGAAGTAGACTTAGAACATTGCTAGGAATTTAATATGGCTGAGAGAAAATTGTATCCCTGGCAAACACCAGAAGGCAAAGCAGAGTACAATAACACAGACGGACTGGAGGTTTACGGAGACGATTACAGTAAAGCAGAACCAGTTGGAAATACAAGTTACCCTTATCCTAAACCAGTTATAACTCAGGATACTACCCCCTCAACAAAAATTAATACCAATGCCGATCCTAACAGTGTAGGAGAAAAAGAAAGTAAGGCAAACGACGGTGTTGATGAAATTGAAAAAATAGTTAACGAAGCCCTTGAAAGGGTTGAAACTTTATATACACCCGACGGCAGAGCATTAACACTACCTTTATCAAACTCTCTAATGGGATATGCAAGTTTTAACTACAGAATTGGACTGTATGCGTTATCTGATTCAGAACTTAACGATCCTGATACTTCATATAGAATTAGAGATCCTGAAATTGCAGTACTACGAAGCGGCGGCGGACTTGGTGACAACAAAGTTACAACCGCTTACGAAGTTAACGGTAAAAAAGTAGAATTCTTTATTAATAACTTAGAAGTTGAAACAGTTATTGCTCCTACAGCAAATAAAGGAGCAACAAATGCAGTTGGATTTAGATTTGAAATAATTGAGCCTTATAGTATGGGATTGTTTTTACAAGCCCTGCAACTTGCGGCATTACAAGCCGGACACAAGAATTATACCGAAGCACCGTTTTTAATCAAAATTGATTTTATTGGTTGGGACCAAAATGGAAACCCTTACATTGTTCCAGACGCAAAAAAATTATTACCGTTTAAACTAGTTGGTAGTTCGTTAGAACTTACAGGCGGCGGCAGTATGTATGCTGTTGAAGGAGTTGCATACAATGATGTTGTACTAACTGACCAGGTTCAGCGCATTCCGGTTGATGTTGAAATTAGGGGAAGAACACTTGAAAAAATGCTTGAAAGTAGTGCCGGTAGTTTAACAACAGCACTCAACAAACACATGTCTAAAAAGGCAGTAGACGGTAAAGTAAAAACAGCCGATCAATTCTTTGTTGTATTTCCAAAAAATCGTGCATCAGCCAGCAACAAGATAACAGTAACAGAACTAGAACCAGTTGGCGCAAATACACAAAGCGAAGTCGGAACTGATACAAATGTTACATCTGGTCAACGTACCAAAGAAGAGTATGAAGCATTATGGAAAGCGATTAGTACTAAAGAAGAATCGGAGTTAACCGAAGAACAATATGCTTATCTTGACAAACAACTTAAATTGGTTTCACAAACAGCACTAGGCGAAGAAATAGTTCAAACTCAAACCGGCGAAGCCAATTCAAACAGCCTTGGTAACTCAATAGTATTTGATCCTTCGACTTATGGAGAAACACAACAGCCATATGGGCTTGCTGACTTTACATGGGATAAAGAAAAAGGAGTGTGGAACAGAAATAGTGGACAGTTACAAATTGATCCAAGTCTTGGTGTAATTAAATTTACTAAAGGCACACGGATACAAGACATTATTACTGAAATGGTTCTTGTTTCAGATTACGGTAAAGACCTTGCCGGAGGACAAGCAGACGATCTTGGATTTAAAAATTGGTTTAGGATTGATACACAGGTAATGCAAATTTCAGATAACGATGTAGAAGATCAGATCGGCCGCAAACCTAGGATTTACATTTACCGTGTAGTTCCGTATAAAGTACACGAATCTAGATTAATTGCTCCTACTAAAAATTCATCTGGAATTGATAAACTTAAAAAGCAAGTGTGCAAGCGTTATGATTATATCTACAGCGGACGAAATGACGATATCTTAGATCTTAGTCTTAACATGGACAATACATTCTTTAAAAGTATTTCACCTGGAAACTTCAACAAAACCAGCGGCGCCGATGCGGCAAAAAGTGAACAAGAAAAGAAAGAAACTGTCCAAACTAAACCTGGTAATAAAGAAGTGTTAGGTGCAAACTCAGGATCATTAAACGATTCAGATATGCAAAACACTAAACCTATTTCATCGGGTGCAGTTAGTGCCGACGATGCAAAGATTGATGTTGCACGTAGGTTTAACGAAGCCATTGTAGGTTCCGACGTTGACATGATTTCAATTGAAATGACAATTATGGGCGATCCGTATTATATTGCAGACAGCGGAGTTGGAAATTATAATTCAGATAATTCTCAGTTTATCAACCTTAGTGCTGACGGAACAGTTGATTATCAAAACGGTGAAGTTGATGTAGAACTAAACTTTAAAACACCAATTGATTACAGAGATGACGGCATTATGGGCTTCCCAAGTGATCAAATCAGTGTTAACCAGTTCAGCGGACTATATCAGGTAATTACAGTATTAAACACATTTTCAGATGGACAATTTAAACAAGTGCTAGAATTAGTTAGACGAAGTAACCAAACTCCTAACGCTGTAACTGATCAAAGCGATAAGTCAGCAACTGAAGTAGTTGCTGATGACAAAAAACTGACTCCTGATCAGACCTCAAAACCAACTGATCAAGAAACACAAATAGCGGCTGGACAAAGTGCGCAAGGAAGGCCCTTTGGAGCAGGACAAGAGAACACTGTGAGAACATCTAAAAAAATAGATAACGGAGTTACTAGAACTACTGTAGAAGTTACTGAAGGCGGCACAGTTGTTCAAAAGAAATCCATAACGCAAATTGACGGCAGAGTAGTAGGTGGTTTATAGATGGCACAAATAACACGCACAGCAGGAACTAACAGTAATTTATATGCTGGACCATATGTTGCTAGGGTAGTAAGTCACCTTGATCCTAATTATATGGGCGGCCTTGAAGTTGAACTTTTAAAACAAACCGGTAGTTCAAATGATACCGCCGGAGATGGTCAAACATTTAAAGTTAGATTTTCAAGTCCGTTTTACGGACAAACACCGTATACTGGTGTATCTAAAAATGAAGACTATTCGTATACACAACAGTCATATGGCATGTGGGCAATTCCACCCGATGTTGGTTCTAGGGTACTAGTTATCTTTGTTGAAGGACAACCTAACTTAGGTTATTGGATTGGTTGTATTCCAGATAATTACACAAACTTTACAATTCCTGACAGGGGAGTAGCAACTAGTTACTATAGCGGTACTCCAACAAGGGACGAGCAAGAGGCAATTAACCGAACAGGTAAAGTTGTTGTTGGCGAAATCAACAAGCAAAATGGTCCAGATAATAAAGGCATTGATCCTACTAAATTTAAAAAACCTATTAACCACGACTGGATGGCAATGCTAGAGAGAGCCGGACTTTCAATTGACGGCACAAGGGGCCTAACATCGTCTAGTGCAAGAAGAGGCGTGCCTAGTATGGTTACTGGTATTAGCACTCCGGGACCTTACGATAAACGCCGAGGTAAGCCAAAAGTAAAATACGGAACTGCCGACGGTGGAACACAAATTCCGTTTAGCCGATTAGGCGGCACAAGTTTAGTATTCGATGACGGCGACGAAAACTACCTTCGTACCGGACCAGCAACAACGCATCCAAGTGAATACAAAGATGTTGGCATGGGTGAAAAGGGCGGAGATGTTACACGCCCTCACAATGAACTAACTAGACTGCGTACTAGAACTGGCCATCAAATATTAATGCACAATACAGAAGATTTAATCTATATTAATCACGGTAGCGGCAATAGTTGGATTGAATTAAGTGCAAACGGAAAAATTGATATCTATGCAAAAGATAGCATTAGTGTTCATACCCAAAATGATTTAAACATTACTGCGGATCGAGATATTAATATGCAAGCAGGTAGAAACTTTAACGTTCTTTCCGGCTCAGATGCACAGATAGAAACTGGCGGCTCGTTATCAACGCTTGCCGCAAGCGATACAAAAATTACTACCGGTGGGCAAAGTAATATTAGTACAGGTGGCGACCATGTAGAAACAGCAACTAATATTCATATGAATGGTCCTCTTGCTACAGCCGCAACTGGTTTAAGCACTCATTCGGTACCTGGTGCAGGCGGTTCGCTATCTAAAAGAATGCCTCAGCATGAGCCGTGGCTAAATCACGAAAATGTTGATCCACAGTCGTATACTCCGGTTAATACAGATCGAACTAGCGCAGGCCAAGTACCATTAAAAGGCGATGTTGACACAGTGCCTGACACATTTCAGAAGCGTAATATTTTTGAAAAACGCACATCTAGTAACGGATAAATACTGATATGAGCACGTTAGAGAAAAACACAGTCCAAACAGTTAGGGTCAAAAGCAACTCAACACAGTCAAAACCTGTAAAGCAATCGGCTTACAGAGGACTTAGTACGGTTAATCCTAGCAACCAACAGTACACTCTGTATGATATTGGATTAATCAAGCAAGACTTGTTAAATCACTTCCATATTAGACAGGGCGAAAAACTTGAGAATCCGGAGTTTGGAACAATTATTTGGGACATTTTATTTGAACCAATGACTGAAACTCTTAAAGAAGCCATTGTAGAAGATGTAACACGAATTATTAATAGTGATCCCCGTATAAATGCTACAAATGTTATTGTAGATCAGTACGAAAGTGGTATTCAAATTGAATGTGAACTTGCATATCTTCCATATAATATATCGGAACAACTAAAATTAGAATTTGACCAAAGTTCAAGTTTTAACGGTTAAGGAATTAAGTACCTGGTTTACTCAATCAAATAAATACTTATAACGAGGAACACATAGATGTCGACAACGGATAGACAAAATAGATTACTACTTTCAGAAGACTGGAAGCGAGTGTATCAAACATTTAGAAACGCAGATTTTAAGTCGTATGACTTTGATAGTCTTCGTAGAACAATGATTGCTTACCTGCGTGAAAACTATCCGGAAGATTTTAACGACTACATTGAATCATCAGAGTATCTTGCACTAATTGATCTTATTGCGTATCTTGGACAAAACCTAGCATTTAGGGTTGATCTTAACTCACGTGAAAACTTCTTAGAATTAGCCGAACGTCGTGAAAGCGTATTGCGTTTGGCAAGATTACTTTCTTATAATCCAAAGCGTAATCAAGCGTCAAACGGATTGCTTAAATTTGACTCAGTTAGTACTTCAGAAGATATTGTTGATGCCAATGGTGTTAACCTAGCAGGACAAACAGTATCATGGAACGATCCATCGAATCCGGACTGGGCTGAGCAGTTTAGAAAAATTTTAAATTCGTCATTGCCTCAAAACGGCATTATTGGACGACCTGTAAAAAAAGCAAACATTGCCGGAATTACAACAGAGCAGTATCGATTTAATGCTTCAAACTCAAACATTCCAGTTTACAGTTTTAACAAAAATGTAGGCGAAAAAAATATTGTGTTTGAAGTAACTTCGTCAACCATTGATGAATCAACTATCTACGAAGAAACACCATTACCAGGTAACAGTTTAGCATTTTTATATAGAGAAGATGGCAAAGGTGCAGGCAGTTCAAATACTGGATACTTTGCACACTTTAGACAAGGTGTACTAGATAACGGAAACTTTTCAATTGACAGTCCGATTGAAAATCAGACAGTTGCAATTGATACAGAAAATGTAAACAACTCTGATGTGTGGTTATACAAATTAGATTCAAACGGAAATGAAAGCCAGTTGTGGACTAAAGTTGATGCTGTTGAAGGCAACAATATTATCTACAATAGTTTAAACAAAAACGAACGTAATGTGTATGCTGTATTAAGTAGAATCGGCGACAGAATTAGTTTAAAGTTTTCCGATGGCACGTTTGGTGCATTGCCTAAAGGTAACTTCAGAGTATATTATAGAAAAAGTTTAGGAAGTAAATTTACTGTTACTCCAGACAGCATGACTAATATTAGTGTAAGTGTACCATACATTAGCCGCTCAGGTACCAATGAAGTTCTTACTGTTAATATGTCTTTAAAATATACTGTTGACAATTCAAGTGCTACTGAAACAACAAGAAGCATCAAACAAAATGCACCGGCAACATACTATACACAGAATAGAATGGTCACTGGTGAAGATTACAATGTTGCTCCGTTAGCAATTAGTCAAGAAGTTGTAAAAGTTAAAAGTGTTAATAGAACAGCAAGTGGTATTTCAAGATACTTTGATTTAATTGATTCAACAGGAAAATATTCAAGTACTAATATCTACGGTAATGATGGTGCAATTTACAAAGAACTATCTGATAAAAAGATTTCTTTTTCGTTTAACACCCGTACTGATGTTTCAGGGCGTATTGAAAATGTAATTCAACCGTTGCTAACTAGCCAAGATATAAGAAACTTTTACTTAGGAGAGTTTCCAAAAATTTCTACAGGCGATCTATCTGCAAGTTGGGTACAACTATCTAATCAAACAAATAATTCAAGTGGATACTTAATTGACTCACTTGGTGTAAAATACACTGTTGGTACATTCACAGGAAGTACTTTAAAGTATTTAGAACCAAACTCGATTGTTAAATTTGTTTCACCAACAGGGTTTTATTTTGATACTAAGAATGATAATAAACTTGTACAAGGTGCGGCAACTGCCCAAGGTGCTGTTACATATATTTGGACTAAAGTAATTAGAGTAAACGGTGACGGTACAGAAAATTATGCAGACAACACCGGACCGATTATCTTCAACGACATTATTCCTACAGACGCAATCTTAAACGAAGTTAAACCTAAGTTTGCAACTAATATTACACCTGATGTTGAAGCACAATTAGCAGATCAAATTTTTGCTTATAAAACTTTTGGATTGCGTTATAGTGTAATTGACAGAGAATGGAGAATTATTTTTAATAATAATCTTAATATTGGTAATGATTTCAATATGGGTAAAACAGGCGACATCTCTAATCAGAATTTAGATTCTAGTTGGTTGTTACTTTTTGAAACCGATGGCGAAAAATATACGGTTACATATCGCAGTGTAAGATATGTATTTGAAAGCGATAAAGAAGTTAAATTTTATTATGATGAAACTGATAGAATTTATGATAGCCGTACAGGAAAAGTAATTAGAGACAAGGTTAATTTATTATCTATTAACGTAGCACCGGATAGTCCGGAAGCATTAACAGTTGACTTTCCGTGGCAAATTACTAAAGAATTTAGAGACAGTGAAGGTTACGTAAACAGTAAAAAAGTTGAATTAGGATTTTTTGATTCAGACGACGATGGTGTTATTGATAATCCTGAATCGTTTTTACAGTTTGTTGATCCTGCAGAAAATCCAGAAAACAAATTAGTATTTTTAAAAGAACTTATTAGTAATAATAAATCAACTAATTACGACTACTGCGGCTCAGAAGGTATAACAGTTAGGGCATCTGAAACAGCGATCGGTCCGTTATCAAGTTATGACGATCAAGAAATTTTTTACTTCTTAGACTCAAACGTGTTTAAGCAATACAATGCAACAACTGCTTCGTTAACATTGCTTACAAACTATAAAGCATACGTTGGTAGAGATAACCTTAAATTCCAATATGTTCACAGCGCAGACGAAAACAACAGACTAGATCCTAGTAGTACAAATATTATTGACTCGTATTTGTTAACAAAAACATACGATTCAAGTTTTAGAAAATACCTAGCAGGAGATGCAAGCACACGGCCTTTGCCTCCTAGTTCAGATGAATTATTCCAAAACTTTGGTAGTGAGATTAACAAAATTAAATCAATTAGCGATGAAGTAATTTACCATCCTGTTAAGTATAAAGTACTGTTTGGCAACAAAGCAGACAGTGATTTACAAGCAACATTTAAGATCGTTAAAAATCCAGATGTAGTTACAAACGACAATGATATTAAATTACAGGTTATTACGGCTATCAACACTTTCTTTAGTTTAGAATTTTGGGACTTTGGTGATAAGTTTAGTTTTTCAGAACTATCAACATATATTATGAATACACTTGCACCCAATGTAAGCACAGTAGTACTAGTTCCAAATCAAACTGATAAAGCGTTTGGTAGTTTATATGAGATTACAACTGAAAGTGACGAGATATTTATTTCGGGGGCAACAGTTGACGATGTAGAAATTATTGATAGTTTAACTGCATCAAGGTTAAAGGCGGCAGGGTCAGTTGTAACAACAGCAACTACTCAAAACGCCGGAATACAGTCCAGCACAAGTAACGGAGGAAGTACTTACTAATGGCTTTTGAAAATGACCAGAATGAATTTCCAATTCAGCCCAATGGTGAAAATGGCAAACGTACTAGCGTACAACACTTACCTCGTTATTTTAGAACACCAGCAAATAAAAAGTTTTTATCTAGTACATTAGATCAACTAATCCAACCAGGCGAAGTTGAAAAAGTTAGTTCGTACTTTGGTAGAAATGATGCTAAGGCACGTACAGCAGACGATTCCTACATTAGTGATGTAAGTTCTGACAGACAAAACTATCAATTAGAACCTGCATTAGTTATTAAAGATGACTTTGATAATGTTTCCTTTTACAAAGATTATAATGATTATATTAACCAGTTACGAGCATTTGGTAATACCAATCCTAATCACTCGTTGATTAATGCTCAAGAATATTATTCATGGAACCCGCACATTGATTGGGACAAGTTTGTAAATTTCCGTGAATATTATTGGCTTCCAGCAGGTCCGCAAGTTTTACCAATTTACGGCCAGACTAAGGAAGTATCTTCGACTTTTAAAGTATCAATAGAGGAGAATGACGACAATGTAGCATATAAATTTACGCCAACAGGTTTAACACAAAATCCTACTTTAAAACTCTATAAAGGTCAAACATATATATTTGAAGTAGACACCCCAGGATATCCTATTGCATTTTCAACTAATAGGTCTTTTACTCCTGGTCAGGCTATTGTTACTGAAACAGTAGAAGGTGTTATTGCTCCAGGTCAGTTTGAAGCAGAACTATACGATTTCGATGGTTACGATACCGGTGAATACATAGTACAACCAGTTGAAGGCGGCATTGAAGGATTCACAGAAGGAGATAATATTTCAACACTTTATACTGATGGTGTTGAAGCATCAACTGTATGGGTTGAAAAAGGAACAATCAAATTTACTGTTCCGTTAGATGCCCCAAACAGACTTTTTTATATCAGTAAAGATGATGTTAATACAAGCGGATTGATTAACATTTACAATATTCTAGAAAATACAGAAATCAATGTAGAAGAAGAAATTTTACAAAAGAAAACATACCAAACAAGAAATGATGTTGAGTTATCAAACGGTATGCTAGTAGAATTTTTAGGAGATGTAACTCCTGCAAAATATGCACAAGGAACTTGGTATGTTGAAGGAGTTGGCGACTCGATTGAGTTAATTGCTAAATCCGATCTAGAAATTACTGGCACATACAGTGAAAGTAAATTTGTTCCGTTTGATAGTGAAAATTTTGACAGAGTACCATTTGGACAAGCACTAAACTTTCCAAGAGACAAAGACTACATTACAATTAACAGATCAGCAATTGACGGTAACCCTTGGACACGCCATAACAGGTGGTTTCACAAAGACGTTATTGAAAAGGTTGCTAAGGCAAATGATTCACCAGTTAACCTTGATCAAACAGCAAGAGCGTCTAGGCCTATTATTGAGTTTGAAGGCGGACTTCGCCTTTACAACTTTGGATCTAAATTTAAATCAAACGTTGATCTAGTTGACGATAAAACTACTGATGTCTTTTCGAACATTGAAGGATCGGTAGGATACAATGTTGATGGAATAAATCTAACAGACGGGTTGCGTGTATTATTTACAGCAGATCCGGACGAGCGTGTGAATGGAAGAATTTACAAAGTTAAATTCATTGACCATAACGGTTCTAGACAAATTGCATTACAAGACGAAGACGATACTAACCCAACGCTAAATGAAACTGTATTAGTCAAAGCCGGCGAGGAAAACACTGGAAAAATTTATTGGTACAACGGTACTACATGGATAAAGGCGCAAGAAAAAGTTAGTGCAAATCAACCACCATACTTTAACTTGTACGATGCCGATGATGAGTCTTTTGATTCGTATCAGTCAACTTCGTTTACTGGTACTAAATTATTTTCTTATAAAGAAGGCACTGGCTCGGTTGATAGTGTCTTAGGATTTCCATTAACATATAGAAACATTCAAAATAGTGGAGATATTGTTTTTGATTTTAACCTACTAAATGATGTAATTACATATCAAGAAGGTCAAGTATCATATACTAAAAAATCAGATACTGCTACATTAAGAAAGTATACAGACCTTGATACTTACGAAAACGAAAGCGGTTGGAAAAAAGCATTTCAAGAAAGTACACAAAAAGTTGTACGCCAGTATATTGTTTCAGGACAAAAAAATAATTTTGCAGTAGACGTATACAATCGAAGCGGAGACTTAAATGAACTCAACGTTACTCTAACAGTAAATAACGAAAGAAGATCAGACTGGGAAATTAATAGAGAAAACGGTATAGCATATATTAGATTTGATAATGATCTAAACAATGACGATATTGTTGTAATGTTATGTACTAGCGAAGCGAATAAAAACGAAAACGGAAAATATGAATTTCCGATTAACTTACAAAACAATCCGTTAAATGAAAATATTGTTGACTTTACTTATGGTGAAGTAAACGATCACGTAAACTCTATTATTGATAATCTTAACACATTTACAGGAAAGTTTCCAGGCTCTAGTAATTTAAGAGACTTAGGTTCTCTTACAGAATACGGAACTAAATTTGTTCAGCACAGTGGTGCAATTCCTTTAGCAATGTATCACATTACTAATAAAGATTTCAACTTAATTAAATCAATGCGATATGCTAGAAAAGAATATGCAAAGTTTAAGCGATCGTTTGTTAGTATTTCTTCAGAACTAGGTATTGACGGAAGTCCAAGATATGTTGTAGATAAAATTATCGAAGAATGGCAACGTGATAAGTCTAAACAGAGTGCGTTTTATTGGACTGATATGATCGGCTCTGGTGCTAATAAAACTAGAGAGTTTACAATTGTTGATACAGGAAACAAGTTTTATAGTTTAACATCGCCGTTTAATTTAAGTGACATTTCTGCAAAAGCAGTTTATATCTACTTAAATGATAGTCAGTTATTACACAATAAAGACTATGTGTTTACGGCTGAAGGATTTATACGTCTAGATGATGAGTTAGAATTAGCAGTTAACGACGCTATCACAATTTACGAGTATGAATCAACTGATGCATCGTTTATTCCACCAACACCGAGTAAGTTGGGAATGTGGCCTTTATACCGTCCTACAAAATATGTAGATTCTTCATATAGAAATCCTATGGAAGTTATTCAAGGACATGACGGTAGTATTATCCGAGCATACGGTGATTACCGTGATGACCTTATTTTAGAACTTGAAAACAGAATTTACAACAATGTTAAAATACAGTACGATAGTAATATTTTAGACGTAGACAGTTTTGTTGGTCATGCATCACGTGATACAGGATTTACTCCAGATGTGATCGATGACGTAGTTATTACTGATTTCATTGAGTGGCTTGCAGTAGCAGGCGATCCAGATTATACTGACAATAGTTTTTATGATAGAACAGATTCGTTTACTTGGAACTATTCTAAGATGACAGATCCGTACAATAACCCGCTACAAGGATTTTGGCGTGCTATTTACAATAACTATTTAAGTACTGATACTCCGCACACTACACCGTGGAAAATTTTAGGATTTGTCGAAAAGCCAGATTGGTGGCAAGAAGTATATGGTCCAGCACCATACACTAAAGAAAACTTAATTTTGTGGGACGATTTAGAAAACGGGCGTGTCAGAGAACCAAACAAACCTATTAGATATCGTTCAAACTATATTCGTAAAGAATTAACAAAGTATATTCCGGTTGACGCTCAAGGTAATTTAGTAAGTCCATATGAAAGCGGATATGCTAGAGGACTAATTGCTCCTAGTACAAATGAACAGTTTATATTTGGAGATCAAGCGCCGGTTGAATCGGCGTGGCGTAAAAGTTCCGAATATCCTTTTGCTTTACTTACTGCGTGGTTGATTAACCAACCAACAAAGGTAATGTCTACAGGATTTGATAGAGCAAGACTTGTGCGTAATACTGCTGGACAAATTGTTTATAGCGCAACCGACAAACGATTAACCCCTAAAGATGTTGTATTTCCTAACACTTCGGAGAATGCAGAACGAGTTACGACTGCTGGACTTATTAACTATATGTTCAATTATATCAATGCAGATGTAACAAAACTAAATGAAGAATACAGTGAGCAAGTTTTAAACATTAATGTACAACTTGGATTTAAAATGGGAGGATTTAGTACTCCTGACAAATTTAAATTGTTACTTGATTCAAGAACCCCAAGCAATGAAGGCAATGTATTCATTCCTGAAGAAAATTATAAAATATTCTTTAATGTGAGTACACCAGTTGACACGGTATCATACAGTGGAGTTATTATTGAGAAAAGTGAAAGCGGTTGGATTGTTAAAGGATATGACAGAAGCAGACCATATTTTGTGTACAATAAACCTCTTGAACGTGCAAGTGACCCTGTTGTAAATATTGGTGGAGTAAGTGAAAACTTCTTAGAGTTTGTAAACGGATCACAGTATCGAGTTGGACAAATTATTCGAAACGGAGACTTGTTTTATAGAGTAAAGGTAACACACACTGCGGTAGGATTCCAAACTGAAAACTTTACTAAGTTAGCACAACTACCAATTGATGGCGGCGTTGAAGGAACTATTAGACGATCGTTTGAACAAGGCACATCTAAACTAAGATACGGTACATTACTGCGTTCAAATCAAGACGTGATTGATTTCTTATTAGGTTACGGAACTTACTTAGAATCGCAAGGCTTTGATTTTAATAACTTTAATAAAGAAATTGAGTCTATTGAAAACTGGGAATTGAGTGCGAGGGAGTTCTTGTTCTGGACTACTCAAAATTGGAGTCCGGGAACATTGCTTACACTATCTCCTAGTGCCAGTGCATTAATGTTTGCTAGAGATAATGCAGTTGTAGATAACATTTTTGATAACTTTTATGATTATACATTATTAAAAGCAGACGGCGCAAAACTAAAAGAAGAATTTGCAAACACAATTAGATCAAATCAAAACGAATTTGGATTGCGTTTAAAAAATACTCAAGATGGAATTTACTTCTTAAAAATTCCTCTAGTGCAAAAAGAACATGTAGTATTGATTGACAACAAGACAGTATTCAACGATGTAATTTATAATCCGGCACCGGGTTATCGTCAGGCTCGAATTAAAGGTATTGGATATCGCACAACAAATTGGAACGGCGGATTTGATATTCCTGGGTTTACATATGATAATGTTAAGGTTACTAATTGGGAACCAAACACTGATTATGCAATTAGTGATGTTGTACAATACAAAACGTTTTTCTACAGTGCAAAAAGTAAAGTTGTAGGAACAACAGAGTTTAATGACTCTGACTGGTACCGACTACCTGAAAGACCTAAGGCTGAACTTACACCAAACTTTGATTACAAAGCAAATCAGTTTTCAGACTTTTATGATTTAGATAGTGACAACTTTGATACTGAACAGCAACGTTTGGCTCAGCACTTAATTGGTTATCAAAAGCGTAACTACTTAGAAAATATTATTACTGATAGCGTGTCTCAGTATAAATTCTATCAAGGATTTATTCAAGATAAAGGCACACGAAATAGTTTAACTAAACTTTTTGATGCACTTTCAAATACAGAAAATTCAAGTTTAGAGTTTTTTGAAGAGTGGGCATTTAAAGTTGGTCAGTATGGAGCCAGCGGTGGCTTTGACGAAGTTGAATATCTTTTAGACGAATCGAAAATACGACTCCAGCCTCAGCCATTCCAGTTAGTACGAAACATTAATCCTTTGTCAACAGACTTAGTTTATAGATATGCATTAAATGATGTATATTCAAAACCAAGCGATTACAACCATGCTCCGTTCCCTACTAAAGATTTAACAGAAACTTATATTAGAACAGCAGGGTATGTTGCAGAAGAAGATATTGATTACAAGTTTACTAACTATGACGACTTGTTAGATTTTGATGTTAATTTAGTATCAGTAGGGCAGTATATTTGGGTTGCAAAGAGAGATCAATCATGGGATGTTCTTAGACAAACCGAAACTATCTTAAAAGTTAAAAGTATTTTAAACAGTAGCACAGGCGAAGTAGAAATTACATTTAATAAAGTTCCAGAGTTTAATAAAGATGATATTATTGGAGTATTAGGCACAACTCCTGAAACTAACAAATTTTATAAAGTAAATAGAATCAGTCTTAACATTGCTTATGTAACAGCAAGCGGCGAAGTCCCTGATGTACCAGATACAAACGGGTTCCTTGTTAAATTAGAATCAGTAAGAGTTGCAACACTAAGTGATGTTAATCCTAAAATTACTAGAGACAATTACACAGCCGGCGAAAAGATTTGGGTAGACAGTGACGAAACTAATAACTGGACTGTTCTTGAAAACAACAACACTTATACTTTAGGAAAGAAAAGTTACAATGCAACACTCGAAGGCGCTGGCACAATTGTCAACGGAGAGCGTGTATACGACATTAGAAATTTTGGCTCGAGTCTTTCAGCAAACGACTTAAACACTGTATTAGTTGTTGGTGCACCATCTCCTACGTCCGAAAAGCGTGGTAGAATTGATATACACTTTAGAGCGGCTGAAAACTTAAATCTTATTCAAGGCCAGGTTATTGATTGCCCTGATGGATTGTTTGATGGTGATAATAGTTTTGGAGAATCAACAGCACTTAGTTCAGATGGCAGATTCCTGTTTGTTGGTGCACCGTATGCATCTAATGTTAAAACAAATTACAGGGGTATATTTGACCCAGCAAACACATACCAAGAAAATGAAATTGTACAATACACAAATCAATTTTGGAAAGCAAAAACAGTTGTATTCCCGAGTGATGATAGTTTAGCCTATCCTAGTTTTTCATCGCATATTCAAGAACTTATTAAAACATATGAAAACACCGTTTATGATAACTTATGGTTAGTTCTACGAGGTAACTTTACATTCCAAGAAGAATCAACCGACCACGTATTAATTAAAGCCCAGTCAGTGCAATATGCAGGTACTGAAGCCGGCGACAAACTGCAACTGTTATGGAATACTAAAAACACTAGATATCCATCGGGTGTAAATCCGTTTAATGACACTCCTGAATTAAGTAGCGATTTCTTTAATGGCGAGCATGTAATTCAAGAAAAGATTGACGATATCTTATTAGTAGATAATACACAAGCAATTCCAGATGTAGGGGAAGTTATTAATAGTGATATTGCGTTAGGCGTGGTTGCATATACATATACAACAGGCGATAACCGAACGTTGATTTATGTTAAAGATGCTAATGGTAACTTTGCAGACGAAGGAACACTAGAGTTAGGCGATATTACAATCGGGTTGTACGAACGTGCAGTTCAACAACCGAGCGACGACTTTGAAGGTTGGTGGAAAATTGGTGTTGGTTCAACTTTTAATTCAACAGCAACAATAGAAACAAAGCCATATCTAGTTGTACAGGATATTATTAAACAGTCGGTATCAAGAACTGTAAACTATTTTGAAAACATTCTTAATATTGTAGATGACACTTCACCAGGAGTTCCGTCATATATTGAAACATTGACAGCAAACGGTGATTCAGGATTTGAAATATCTGACAAGTGGGTATTTAGACTTCCGATTACACTTGAATCTGACGTTAGTATTGGCGACACATTTAACTTTTGGTTTAATGAATACCGAACACCTGAAGGTATATTACAGTCACCGACAGTGATTGCTCCTGAATTAACACATGAGTATCTTAACACAACATTACACACTGTTCAAGACAAATGGAATGGTTGGATTAATGTTAACTTAACAAACTTTGATAACAGTGGTTCTCCTACAATAGGCGATGCTGATTATAATCCTAACTACGGTAATCCTTATATACCGGTAGTTGGTGATATTATACAAGACAATGATACTGGCGCTACAGCAGAAGTAACATATGTTGAAAAATTATTTAATGATTTACGACTTTGGATTAAAAATGTAAACATAACTGAAGGTCCTTGGAAATTAGGATCTGAATTTAGAAATATTTCAAGTATAAGCATTGTTGAAGGATCACAAGGCGAGGGTGTTATCAGACTTGTCGGAACTACTAAAAGTGTTTTCCTTGACGGTGAGACAATTGGGTCAATTATCGTTGTAGATCGCGGTGAAAACTTAACACCAGGAAGCACTAGAACACTACAGAATTTTGAATATTGGGTTTACAAAACCCAAGTATTGCAGGGAATTGCGCGAGATGCAAACCCACCAAGTTCAGTAAATAACGACTGGCAAAGAATTTATAATATTCCAGTTGAAAATAGTGGAACACAAAGTGGATATAATCGCCAAGGTGCCTATGCAGTATATGAAAGAAATACAAGTAACTTCTACGAACTAGTTAATTTTTATACTATGCCTGACAGTAATAACTTTAGGCACCTGGGAGCGTCGATTGATTTAATCAAACGCCCAGATGGCGGGTATTCTGCATATATTTCAAGTAAGGGTAATGGTACATTTGAACAACCAGGAAGAATTAACATTATTAATTACTCCGAAGATAACGGTTGGGTACTTGGCGCCGATACTGATTATAGAGGAGAGTTTGTTGAAACAGTTGCATATTACGAAGGCGAGTTTGTTAAGTATGCTGGTCAAATATATTCAGCGGCAACAAACATTTTACCAGGATCGTTTAATAGTAATGACTGGACAGCAATTAATACCGGAGTTGATTTAAACGGGTTTATTCCTAACAATACAGGATTTATGGTTGGAACTGACAGTTCTTTAGAAGTTTCAAATCTTATTGAGTTTGGATCACAATACGATGTTAGTAAGAACGGTCATGTGTTAGCATCGATTGTTAAATACGGCGACCAACTTGATAGTGCATTACGTATTCCAAAACTTGCAATTTACAGACTTGTAAATGGTCAGTTTATGTGGGATCAAATTATTGAAGGCGAACTAGCCGGAATAAATTACGGCTCGAGTGTTGCAGTTTCAGATGATGGAAAGTTTATTGCAGTAGGCGCAAACAATTATAGTGAAGATTATACAAATTCAGGTGCTGTATACATTTACGAAGCAGTACACGGATCATTTGTACTAGTCCAGACAGTTACTGGACCTCAAGGGCTTTCCAACGAGAAGTTTGGATCAAATATTAAATTTAACAATGATAGACTTGTTGTAACTTCAACTGGCGGTGATTTGTCAAGCACAACCGAGTTTGATAATAACGAAACTGTTTTTGATAACGGTACAACTTTGTTTGCTACTACACTTACTGATACAGGAGAGATATTTGTATTTGAAAGAGCAGGAAACAGATTTATCTATGCTGATAAAATTACAAATGCAGATGAAAATGTAAAGTATTTTGGAGACGTTGTTGAATTAGTTGGCAACCATGTGTATGCAGGACTTCCAACGTACCTTAATCCTCCTGAAAATAATTCACCAGGATCTGTATTTGACTTTAGAACACCGACCAATACCAATTTATGGACACGCAAGCGCCAAGCAAGACCTGTCGTTGACATTGATAAGATCAAAGGCGTTAGCATTTATAATAAAGATACAAATGTTGTTGACGAGTATATTGATTATATTGATCCTTTACAAGGAAAAATTGCTGGTCCAGCAACGTCTGAAATAACATTTAAGACTACTTACGATCCTGCAAGTTATAATGTAGCAGATGATGGTATCGACGTTGTTAAAGATGTAACAATTTTTAACACTACAGATTTAGTTGGTAAACTTTGGTGGGATGTTGATGCAGTAAGATTTATTAATCCTTATAGTAACACTGGAAATATTTTTAATGTTACTAATCAATTCAATACTATATTCCCAGGAACTGAAGTTGAAGTTTACGAATGGGTTGAGACTACATTATTACCTAGCGATTGGGACGATCAAGCAGATACTGAAGAAGGTTTAACTCGCGGTATCAGTGGACTTTCAAAATACGGTGATACAGTTTATTCAACTAGACGAGTTTATGATGAAGAAGCACAAAAGTTTACAAACTTTAATTACTTCTGGGTAAGAAATAAAGCAACAGTACCAGACCTACCTGGTAGAACTATTAGTGGTGCCGATGTACAAGAATTAATTAGAGATCCAGCAGGACAGGGGTACAAGTTTGTTAACTTCCTAAATGATAATGAGTGGTCTTTACATAATATCCAAACTAGTGTAACTGGTAAAGATAGTGTTATTAAGTTTGCATATTGGAATATTAACGACACAGAGAAAAATATCCACAATCAATATAAAGTAATAACTGATGGATTATCGACAAGTAGACCTAAATCAGATTTAGAAGAAAAATGGTATGATAGTTTAATTGGTTTTGATCGTCAAGGCAGAGAAGTTCCAGACCGGGCATTAAGCACTAAAGATACATACGGAATACTTAATAGTCCAAGACAGACAATTTTTGTTAATAGAACTGAAGCACTTAAACAAGCAATTGAACGTGCTAACAAAGTATTAAAGAAATATGTGTTAATTGATGATTTTGATTTATCAGATTTAGAATCAAATGATCCATCTCCGACATTAGCATCTAGGACATACGATCAAATAATTGACAGCGAGTTAGAGTTAAGATTTGTATCGACTAGCAGAATACGTCAAGCAACACTAAATGCAACAATTATCGACGGTAAAGTTATCAGAGTTGATATTTTAGATGGAGGTCGAGGATATAAAACAGTACCTACAGTAACCATTGACTCCGAAAACGGCAGTAACGCTGTCATAAAATTAGAAATTAATAATTTAGGATCAGTTGTTTCTGCTACTGTGTTTAATGAAGGCGAAAATTATCAGTCAACTGACAGAATTGTAGTACGCAAATATGCTGTACTAGTCAATACAGACACTTCCTATGCAAACCGTTGGTCAATATACGAATATGTCGGCGGCGAGTATCCGTGGAATAGGATTATTAGTCAAAGTTATGATGTAAGAGATTACTGGTCATATTGCAATTGGTATGCTGAAGGATATAACGAATTAACAAAAGCCGATTTTGTAATTGAGGAAACATACGAGTTGTCATCACTTGATGATAAATTCGGAAACATAGTAAAAATTAACAATGTCGGATCCGGCGGCTGGTTATTGCTTAGAAAAATCGGCGAAGATCCAAACGTAGATTATACAGTTAACTATGAAACTATTGGTAGAGAGAACTCTACAGTTGAACTTTCAAAAGCGTTATATGATTATAGTGACCAGTTAGTTGGTTTTGACTCGTTTGGTTATGACGACAGTGCATTTGATTTAATTCCAGTACAAGAGTTACGCATTATATTACAATCATTGCGTGATAAAATATTTGTTGATAATTTAGCAATACATTACAATGAATTATTCTTTGCGCAAATGAGATATGTCCTAGTTGAGCAACCGTTTGTTGACTGGATGTTTAAAACATCATTTGTTAAAGCCAAACACAATGTTGGAAAACTTAGAAAAGACATTACGTTTAATAATGATTACTTAGAAAGTTATGAAGACTATGTACGTGAAGTAAAACCTTATAAAACTAAAATTAGAGAATACCTGTCAACATATGAAGGTAGCGAAGATACTCAAACGTCAGTAACTGATTTTGATTTACCGCCATTCTATAGTACTGCAAAGGGAAAAATTATTCCAGTAGATACTAAGGTGATTGATAATACAATTGATGTAAATGGCATTACTAGTTACCCGCAAAAACATTGGTTAGATAATGCTAGTTTTGAAGTTACTGGAGTTACACTTTCTAATCAAGGATTAGGATATGCAAATCCGCCAACAGTTGAATTTACCGGCGGCGGCGGATCAGGCGCTAAAGCGGAAGCATATGTTGGTACTAACGGAAAAATAACAAATATTGAAGTTACAAATCCTGGATCAGGTTATCTTTCTGCACCAACGGTTGTAATCAACGGTGCTGTAACAGACGGCGGCACATTGGCTAAAGCAAATGCAGTAATTGGCAATTCAAATTTACGATCAATGCACTTCAATGTTAAGTTTGACAGAGTAACAGGTGCGTTCTTTATTACCACATTAGACGAAGAAGAAACATTTACAGGTTCGGGAGGCAGATACGAGTTTAAACTAAAATGGCCTGCAAACTTACGAACTGATAAAGTTTCGATCACAGTCAACGGTAATGAAATATTACCAGGAAATTACACTATTGCAAATGTCGACGACAGCAACGGAAAAACTCATAGTAGAAAAATTGCAAAAGTTATATTTAATAACCCACCAGCCAATAATAGTAATATTGTTATTTCTTATTATAAAGATATTTCATTATTAACAGCGGCTGATAGAATTAATTTATTTTATAATCCAGAAACTGGTCAACTAGCAAACGATTTAGGACAATTAATGGACGGTGTTGATTACGGCGGCGTACAAGTTAAGAGTTTTACATTCGGCGGAGGATCAGGCTGGGACGCAGATCCTTGGTTTACATCGGCATATGATTCATATGACAATACATATGAGGATGAAGTATTTAGATTAGGTGATGACAGCACCAAAGTATACGACTTTGCTAAACCATTAGAGCAAGATGTTGAATATAATGTATATAAAAATGGTGTAAGAATTGATGATCCTAATTTTGGTACTCCGTCACAAACTAATAGCAATGCTCTTATTGCAAGTATAACTGGTGCCGGACAAACAGGCTTTATTTTATACGATGACGGTGCATCAGTTGAGTCGACGGTTATCGTATTTGACGAAGAAATTGTACCATCAACAACCGGCGATGTGTTTGTTATTCGTAAAAATACATCAGATGGATCGTTTATACCAGACCCGAGAGCATATGATACACTTATATCTGGCGGAGACATTGCGTATGCGAGTGCATCGGGTGTAAATCCAGAAGATATTATTATCGACGGTGATGGATTTGTTACACCTACAACTTCAAAAGGACCTGAAGAGTTAGTTCCGGGACAAGTTCTTGATACACTTGATATTCGAGTATTTGACAGAGTTGGCGAAGGCGCTAGTATTATTGAAAGTGTGTCATATGTTGGCAACGGTACAACTACCAAATATGTATTTAATGGACTACCGCAAGGCAAAGATGCTATATTTGTGAAAGTTAATAATAATATTGTTGAGACATATACTGTAAATTATAAAACAAAAGAAATTACTTTTACAGCGGCTCCGGCAGACGGCGCTCAAATTAACATTGTTACAATGAGCGGTAATGGTGAACAAATATTAGATATTGATACATTTACAGGTGACGGGTCAACTATACAGTTTGTAACAAGAGTTGACTGGAAAGAAGAATTAAACAGCCTAATTACAGTTAACGGTGAAAAGGTAGACTATATTTTGGAAACTACTGATAGTTCATATGATACTGCAAACAAAGTAGCAATTACATTTGGTACACCTCCAGCAGACGATGCAGTAATTAACTACGGTATCTATGCTAGTGAAGCCCAAACATTTAGTGAGATTAAAACAGATACATTTAGAGCCGACGGTAATACAGCAACATACGAGTTAAGCACAACTCCGTTTAGTAGTTTACCTGCAAGTCACAACTTAATTGTGCGTGTTGGTGACACTATTCTTAATGCAGGTTATAACGAATCATTTACTATTGACGATAGAGTAGAGTATCAATTGCGTAATTGGCAACAGCCAGGCGGTACATTGGGTGCTAACGACATTCTTGTGCTGTTAGACGGTGTACCATTAACATATACAACTGACTTTATATTCCGTCCTGCAAACTCAAGTGTAGAACTTTTTGAAAATGTAAAAATTCCTGGAGCAACATTAGATGTATTTGTAACTACTGACGGTGAGTACACTGTTGATGGGGACCAAGTAACACTTAACGATGTACCAGAAGGTGACACACTAGTAAACGTAACACACTTTAGTAAACATGATATTCAGCAAATTGATCGTAAAAATTATGATATTATTAGACGCACTACATTATCGTTTGAAAGTGCAGGTGATATTGAGTATAACCATTTACTTGCAGGATTGATTAAACTTGAAAGAGAAACTATTGATGCTGAATATGTATGGGTAGTACTAAACGGTAGAATTCAAACACCTAGTGTTGATTACAAAGTTACTAATGATAGACTGTTTATTAGAATGGCAACTCCATTAGACGAAAATGATGTTATTGAAATTATGCAATTTGCAGAAGACGGTCCGTCAGTTGCTAAATTTGGATTTAGACAATTTAAAGACATGCTTAACAGAACTGTGTACAAGCGTTTGGGTGATGTGAATAAATATAGACTACAGCAGGATCTTAAAACTTTTGATAAAGAAATTATTGTAGAAAACGGCGAAACTATGTTTGTTCCGGATAAAGCAAATAATATTCCTGGTGTTGTGTTTATTAACGGCGAACGTATTGAGTATATGGTTAAAGACGGAAATAGTTTACAACAGTTACGTCGAGGTACTTTGGGTACTGGTGTAAAAGATATACATAATATTGGTGACGAACTGTTTGACCAAGGCTTCCAACAAACAGTTCCATATCAAGATAAGACACTTGTAAATACATACGAAGCAGATGGTGTTACAGCACAATTTGAGTTAGATTGGACGCCAGCAAGTGTTGACGAATTTGAAGTATTTGTAGCCGGCAAGCGCCAGCGCAAAAATGCTATGTATATGTTTGATCAAACAGTGGACCAAGATTCACCTGAAGGCGATGTACTAATGCAGGCAGATTTTAGCATTAATAACAACACTTTAACACTATTAAATGTACCAGCAGACGGTGTTAGAGTAACAATAATAAGACGGGTTGGCAAGGTATGGAATGACCCAGGAAAAACACTTGGTAAGACAAAAAATTCAATTGCACAGTTCTTAAGGGCTGAACAGGTTGACTTACCTAAATAAATACAATGTAGGAAACACAAATGACAGATAATTTATTAGACAAAAGCGGAGTGTTAGTACAGGGCCATATTAAGATTTTTAACCCTGAAACTAACGAAATTTTAATTGATAAGCGTAATGCAATTCACTATGAAAATATGAGTATTGCACTTGCTGAGTCCCTAGCGAATGCTGGGCAAGGATTTGTATATGAAATGGCGTTTGGAAACGGCGGTACTAGTGTTGATCCTACAGGCATTATTACTTACTTAACTCCGAACAGCACAGGCACAAATGCAAGTTTGTACAACCAAACATATAAAAAAGTTGTTGATGATAGATCAGCAAATAACGTAGATCCATCTAGAAATAAAATTGAAACTAGACACGTAACTGGCACAAGTTACACTGACATTGTTGTAAATTGCTTATTAGATTATGGTGAACCAAATGGCCAAGAAGCAAATGATACAGCAACTAATACTGAAAGTTCGTTTGTTTTTGACGAATTAGGATTAGTAAGTTACAGTCCAACCGGCGATGGTAGATTACTAACACATGTTATTTTCCATCCTGTACAAAAGTCATTAAACAGATTAATACAAATTGATTATACGGTTAGGGTGCAATCATTAACTGGTTTTAACGAGGGGTAGTTAAATGGCATATACAATTAATTACACAGATATTACAAACAAAGGCAGTATTGTTATTGAAGACAATACAGTTGATACATCAACTTCGTTAAACTTCCCAGGTAGGTTTACTACAGATTACGGAACACTAGTTGGACAAAACTTTTTACAACTATTAGAAAATTTTGCAAATAGTAATGCGCCAAGCAGACCAGTCGAAGGTCAACTATGGTATGATACAAATGTTGGTATCAACTTGCTTAAAGTGTACGATGGTACTAACTGGATTGAAGCAGGCGGATTAAAACGTGGAGAGTCGGCACCTGATGTTGCTAACTCAGTTGCAGGCGACCTCTGGGCTGATACTAACAATCAACAACTATATTTGTTTACTGGTTCTGGTTGGATCTTAGTAGGTCCTGAGTTTAGTGACGGATTAGCCGCTGGCGTTAGACCAACTACGTTAACCGGAACAGACAATGTAAACTATACTGTACTTAAAGTAGAAATTAGCGGAAAAATTCTAGCAGTTTATGCTACTAGTTCATTTACTCCTAAAGCAACACTACAAGGCTTTGCTTCAATTAGACCTGGATTTAATTTAAGTTCAATTGATGTAACAGGCAACGGCGTAGGAAAATACTTCGGTATTGCTGAAAAAGCAGAATCGTTAATCGTTGCTGGCGAAGCAACTCCAGTAAGTGCTGAAAACTTTTTAAGAGGCGATAAAGAGTCAATTTCAAATGTAGGATTAATTTTAAGAAATAACTCCGGAATCTCAATTGGTAGTGATGCTGTTGTTCAAGTAGGTATTGAAGGACAGAATGCAATTATTTCAAATAACACATCAGGTGCAAACATTGATCTTCGTGTTAACAATGCAGGATCATTAAGGCCTGTACTTAGAATTGACTCAACCGAAAAAGTCGGTATTAACAACTTATCACCTGCAGAAGCATTAGATGTAACAGGTAATGCAATTATTTCAAACAACTTTATTGTAAATGGCATTGCAGAATCAGTCAATATTGCAACAGGATCGATTACTACCAAAGGCGGTATTGGCGTTGCTAAGAGTGCAAGGATCGGTAACGAATTAGAAGTAGGAAGTACTGCAACATTCGGCGGCGATATTGTTCCAGATACATCAAACAGCAGAAGCATTGGCTCGGCAAACTTTAAATTTGCTGAAATTAATGCAAACACAATTAGAGGTAATTTAATTGGTAACGTTACTGGTACAGTAACAGGCCGGTCGGGTAGTTCAGATAAACTTGCTTCGAGAACAACATTTCAAATTACAGGTGATGTAACAGCACCAAACATTATTTTTGATGGTCAGTATACTGCCCCTGGCGAAACTACACTTGTAAAGACTTTAGATATTAGTGTTAACAGTACATTTATTACTAACAAAGTAAGCGTTCCGAATTCAAGATTTGACGACGAATTATTAATAAACAGACTGAATGACGAAAACGGAAGCGGAACAGGTCTTAAAAAGATTTCAAGAAGTAACTTGTTTAGCGCATTGCCTGTCAACCCAATTGGAATGATTGTTCCATATGCTGGTGACGGAGACAATGTAGATAATTTAAATGGTTGGTTGTTATGCGACGGAGCAGAAGTATTTGTTACGGATTGGCCAGAGTTATATCAGATCATTGGAACAAAATACAAAGCAAATCCAACATTAGGTAAATTTGCACTACCTGATTTACGTGGTAGATTCCCACTAGGACAAGACAACATGGGATCACAGCAAGGCGGAGCAAATAGAGTAACTGATGAAAATGCTGATACACTAGGCGGAAGTTCTGGATTTGAAAAGAAATTAATTGAAGTTGAAAATCTACCAGAACACGAACACGATCTTCGAGGACCAAGTGGAACACAATACTATGTAAATAGAGATGTTCAAGGCGATCCGGCGGATGCAGATGCTACAGTAGCAGATGCTCCAACAGGAACAAATGCAGGTCAAAAGTTTCCGTTCTCAGGTGGTGTTGTGAGTAATACAGCAGTAGGGCAAGAGTTTGATATTATGAACCCGTATTTGGCTGTCAACTATCTAATTTATGCGGGGGCAAAATAATGGCGTATCAGATTAACAAAACTAACGGTGATTTACTAGTAGAACTAGTAGACGGGCAACTTAATGTTCAAACAACAGACATTTCGTTAATTGGTCGTAACTACTCAGGTTTTGGCGAATCTATTAACGAAAACTTTGTTAAAATGTTGGAAAACTTTACCAACACACAGGCACCTGCAAATCCGTTAACAGGACAACTTTGGTATGACAGTGGTGAGTCTAGATTAAAACTTTATGACGGCGCACAATTTAAAAGTGCAGGCGGTCCAATTGTTAGTCCTACTCAACCGCAGATGGTTGCAGGCGATTTATGGATTGATAATAGAGATAACAAGTTATACTTCTTTGACGGAACTGATTTAGTTTTAGTTGGACCAGAATATTCAACTTCTGAAGGAACAAGTGGATTTACAACAGAAACTGTTTTAGATAATACACAAAATAATAGAACACTTGTTAATTTAAATATTGGCGGCCAAAAGCAAGCAATACTTTCTAACATTAGATTTACACCCGATGTAAGTAATCCGATTAACGGTATTACTGGTGCTGTTGAAAAAGGTATTAATGTTCTAGATGAAACGTTTAAATTTCACGGCACTGCAACGTCGGCAGATACTATTATTAATGCTCAGGGCATTAAAAAGAACGCATCGCAGTTCTTACCAACAGATGCTAATGGTGTAACTAACGGAACTATTACTACTATTAATAATGGCGGTATTACAGTAGGACCAGAAGATAACATTAGTATTAAAATTGAAAATAGTGCATCTGTAATTGGTAATGCTGTTAGAGACCGAAACTTAGATATTCAAGTTAGAAAAACAACAGGTACTGTAAGTGCTATTAAAGTTGACACGGCAAATTCTTATATAGGTATTTTCCGACCAACGCCAACTGCAACACTTGACGTTAACGGTGATGTTAAAATTGCAGGTAACTTAACAGTTAGTGGAGACACATTAGCAACTGATGTTCAAAACTTAAGAATACTAGATAAGAATATCGAACTTGCTATTAGTTCTGATAGTACGCTATTGCCCGATGCTGATGTTAATGATGCAGGAATTATTATTAAATCGTCACCTAACGATAAAGAATTTTTATGGAAGCAGGCTACAAATGCATTTACTACTAATGTGTTTTATGACTCAGTACAAGGATATAAAGTAAACGGTAATACGGTACTTTCAGGAAGCACATTAAATTATATTACAAGTGCTCCACAGTTGCAAACAGTTGGAACACTCACTGAATTTGCTGTTGATAATGTTAGCATTGACGGAAACTTAATCACTACAACAATTGATCCGTTACAGTTATCGAGTTATACCGATGCTATTGAAATTTTAGATAGCAAACGTATTTCAGGATTAGGAACACCAACAGGCAATAGCGATGCGGCAACTAAATTGTATGTTGATAATGCGATTGATAATGAAGGTGTTGCACTATCAATTGATATTACAGGATTAGGATATATTCCGGCACAAGGCGGCGGCTCGACATTTGCAGCCAGTCTTTTAACTTTACTTGAAGAAATTGTTCCAGCAAATTCTAAAACGAACGGTGTACAAGCAAAAATACACGCAACTGATCAAACGTCTGCATCGGCTACATTTACTGCTAGTGACTTTAACAATGCAGTTGAAGAAAGTACAGTAAGCGTTGACCACACAATTACAGCAAGTTCAAATCTTATTACTGGAATTGTAAAAGGATCGTCGACTAGAATTACAACGAACGGTGTACACAAATACACTGAAGGCAAGCAGATTGACATTACAGGTGCAACAGTAAACAGCGGAACAGCAATGCCGACATTGACTGGAACATTTACAGTTGAAGAAATTCATAGCACAACAGAAGCAACAATATCAGCAGATACTAGTACAGAAGCAGGAACTTATGATGCTAGTTCTGCAACAGCAACAAGAGTGGCTGAAGTAGGAAATGAAAACGAGAGTGTAGTAAAAGATATTACATTCTCAGATGTAACAGGTACAGTAAGTCTAACAGTTAATAGATATGTTATTACTTGTACCGTAAATGGCGGGGCTTGGACTTATACTAGCGGAGCAAGTTCTGCGGTATAACGATAAATATAAGTAATAAAGGGGTTATTAACTATGGCATATATTATTAATAAAACTGATGGTTCACAGATTTCAGTAGTTGAAGACGGTACAGTCGATCAAACTACTAGTCTTAAACTTGTTGGTAAGAACTATGCTGGTTATGGTGAAATTCAAAACGAAAACTTTGTACACTTACTAGAAAACTTTAGTAGTGCAAATTCACCATCCAGAGCAATTCAAGGTCAAATTTGGTTTGACAGCGGAACAAGCAAACTAAAGTTTTATGACGGTACAAAATTTAGAACCACTGGCGGTGCAGAAGTAAGTACTACTCAACCATCAGGGTTAACAGAAGGCGACTTTTGGTGGGATAATGCAAACAACCAGTTGTATGCAAACACCGGAACAGGGTTTATTTTAATTGGACCACAGTCGCAAGGTGATACGCTTACATCTTGGCTTACTGAAACTGTTAGAGATATTTCGCAAACACAGCGTACAGTTATTAAAGGTACAGTTAACGATGAAGTAGTTAGTGTACTAAGTGCATCAGATTTTACAATTGATTCCAGTGACCCCGACAATGCCATCACAGGTTTTGATGTTATCCATAGAGGTATTACCCTTAAAAATACAACAAACGCACAACAAGGTGTTACATCTACTCCACATAGATTCTGGGGTACAGCAACTAACTCCGATAAACTTGGTGGAAGATCAGCAAGTGAATACGTTGTTAGTGTAGCGGGTCAAGAAAGTTCGTTTGCAGAAATTGTAAGACTTTCAGATTCAGGAATTACAGTTGGCGCTTCAAATGATTTGCGTATTGCAATTGAAAATGATAACCAAGGTGTTATTTCAAATGAAGTAGGTACAGTAATTAGATTTAAAGTTGACAACGATCAAGCACAGTCAACTGAACCAGTACAAATTAAAGCAGAAGGTTTATTACCGGGCGCAACTAATACATATAATATTGGTAACGCAAATAATAAATGGGCTTCAATGTATGCTACTACGTTCAACGGTACAGCAACTACAGCAAACGCAATGGTAGTTGGACAAAATAATAGAACAGCAAGCACGTCAGCAACATCAGATACTGTTGCAGTTAGAGACGGAAGCGGCAACTTGTCAGCAAACCTTTTCCAAGGTACTGCAACAGAAGCACGTTATGCTGACTTAGCAGAAAAATATACTACAGACGACGATTATGCAACAGGTACAGTAATGGCTGTTAGCGCCGATGACGATGCAGAAACTACTTACTGCGACATTGACGGAATGCCAATTGGTGTTATCTCAGCAAAGCCTGCACTTTTGATGAATGCAGAAGCAGACGGCCAAGCAATTGCACTTAAAGGTCGAGTTCCTTTAAGAGTAGTAGGACCAGTTAACAAAGGTGATAAACTTTATGTCGGAGCAGATGGTACAGCACAAAAAGCAAATGAAGGCGAACTTGTAGGTGTAGCACTTGAATCAAACGATAGACATGAAGAAAAATTAGTTGAAGTAGTGTTAAAGGTATAAAGGAAGTCAAATGTCAGTAATTACAGCGGCGCGATACAATAACCTACAAGCCAAGGTTGCAAATATTTTAGGTAACGGAAGCGGAACTTCGGGATACGGACAAACATTAGAAAGTGCCCAAGTATCTGCAGATACATTAATTGATTCACAACATATGGCAGACTTGTATACAGACATGGTCGCCGCAAGAGTTCACCAAGTAGGTAGTGTTCCACAATCAGTATCAACTGTTTCCGCAGGTAATATTATCGAGGAAGATAGCGACGATACTGGTACTGGTCGCGGCATTCTTCAGTACGAAGACCTTGCTGACACAATTGAAACCGACAAAGACTTAATTTATATTGCTAACACATCACAAAGTACAATTACTACAAGTAAGGTTGCAAGTACTAGGACTGCGTCATGGGGCGGCACAGTTGACCATGTAGCAACAGTAACTTTTGCTTCAGCAGATGCACGTAGACACTTTTTTAATGCAGGCGGCGAAATTAGATTCACTGCTGACTTAGATCCGGGCGGGTCAACTGGTAAGAACAATGATTGGAACAACTTACTATCACAGATGGGTGTAGTTAAGTTTAAGTCTTCCACCACCACATCAGACGGAAGTTCACCAGGAACATCATTTAATATTGGTAATTTTGACTTAACTTCTTCAAATCAAATGATTTTTAGAAAAGACGGAAGCGGAACATATTCTGAAAACGATTATAACATTAATGCAAGAGAACTTAACACTACTTCAATTGAATTCACTATTCAGTTTAGAGATGACGACAATAACCCATGGGATCCAAACGTAGAAGGCACACTTGAAAGTGTTCTTGGCGAAAGATTGCCAACAGGGTCGTATGTTGCATTAACATCGCCTATCTTTGCAACCACAAATAACTTAGCCTAATACTCCTTCATAGTAAATACTACTATGGACGAGAAACTATCTAAAGCCCTAGAGTTTGGAAACTATTCTGCAACTCTCGATAATCAAAAGCGTATGCTACACGAAAAATTTGTAACTGATACGCTTTACTTTGTATCAGGCGGACAATTTACTATCAATAAAGAACTTATTAACTATTGCCAGACATTAGTTAGTAATGACCAATCCACTGTAATTCTATTAGACGATAACGGTATTCCTATTGAGATATCTGATGTACAAGAGTTTCAAACAGAAATTCTCGATAAGCATTTTACAGCACTAAATGAATTGTATACTGAATACAAAAAATTAGAGAAAAGCAGGTCAGTTGACGGTTTAGTTGAATGACAAACGGTGTACTATTATTTGCATATAACAACGAACAAATAGATTATGTTGCGCAAGCATGTTATCTATCAAATCGTATTTTGCAGTATATGGGATTACCAACTACATTAGTTACTGATGATGTAGCAAGGGTTAGAGAACACTATAACGGTGATGAAATTTTTGATAATATTATTGAAGTTTCGTCTGAACTTCATAACAAGAAACGATATAATGACGGTGCGTTGTCTGAAAAGGTTTTAGATTTTAAAAACTTCAATAGAGACAATGCATATGCAGTGTCTCCTTACGACAACACTCTTGTATTAGACACTGATTATATTATATCTAACGATATGTTATTAAATTGTTTCAATAGTAAACACGATTTAATGATGTATACGAGTAGTAATGATATTTCAGGCTGGAGAGATACTAGTGAATTTAGTTTAATAAGCGAAACAAGTATTAAGTTTTATTGGGCAACATGTGTATTTTTTAAGAAGACCGAATCAAATAAAATTTTCTTTAATCTAATTACACACATTAAAGAAAATTATGAACATTATCGAAATCTTTATCAGATAACAACCAAAGTTTTTAGAAATGATTTTGCATTTAGTATTGCAGTTCATATTATGTCAGGGTATACTGATAATTTTGTTGCAGAATTACCAGGTAATATGATTTACAGTACATCAAAGGATATATTAGAAAATATTAAAGATAATGAATTAACATTTCTTGTTGAAAAAGAAAATAGAGTAGGAGAATATACTTTATTAAAATCAACAGGCTTAAATGTACATGTTATGAATAAGTTTAGTTTAGGAAGGAAAATAGCCAATGCCTAACTTTACATTTCTTGCACAAAATAATGAAGACAATTATGTACGTCAGGCAGAGTTATTAGCCAAGAGTATACGGTTAACAAACCCTAATAGTAAGATTTGTTTAATCACTAATGACAACGTAGAACATAAAGAGTTATTTGATGACATTGTACCTATACCATGGGAAGATAAAGCAGACGAACATAAATGGAAAGTGCAAAACAGATGGAAAATTTATCACGCATGTCCATATGAAAACACATTTGTATTAGATACTGATATGTTAGTAATGCATGATTTAACATACTGGTGGAAATTAATGCAAAATTATGAAGTGTTTTATACAACTAATGTTACAGATTATAAACAATGTAAACCCGATGTAACATATTATAGAAAAATGTTTATTGAAAATAAATTACCTAATACATATGTAGCATTACATTATTTTAAGAAGTCAGATTTTGCAAAAGAATTTTATACTTGCTTGGAAGAAGTAATGAAACATTGGGAATACTATTATAAAAAATATGCTCCCAAGCGTATGCAAAAATTTTTAAGTGTTGATGTTTGTACAGCAATTGTTATGCGTGTATTAGATGTAGAACACAAAGTAACTAATGCAGTAGCACCGTTTCCTAATTTTGTGCATATGAAACCGTATGCACAAACATGGAAAACGCAAACAGAAAAATGGCAAGACAGGATTACTTGCTTTGTAGACGATAACAACCAACTAAAGGTAGGCGGCTATTTACAAAAAACAGTATTTCATTATACTGAAAAGGATTTTACAGATAAATTTTACAATAGATTTTTTAAGGAAGAACAATGAAGTATTGGACAGAAGTTCCATTAGAGGCCGACGCAACGTATGTAGACTTTGATTTGGATACAGGGATTGTTAAAACTATAGGATCTCAAAAAACTTCAGAACATAGTATTCAAGTTGAGTACAATAGTGTAAAAGATTTGGTTGATGGTAAGGTGTATTTTAAACATTACCGTGTGCAATTTAATCCGACAACAACAATGTATGAACTTGTTAACAAACACGACGAATTATCGTTTCAGTATAATGTTAACCACAGTTTATATTGTGTACCTAAAACAAGTAAAGCAGACATAATGCTAGTTAAAGATTATAAAAGCCAAAAGTGGAAAATAAGATACGGCAATGTATTTTCAAAAACGCTAGAAGAAAACAGTGTTACACTACAGACGATCAAACATTTTAGTATAGCAAAGAAAAACGATCCTTATATATTATATCGTACACTGAGTTTCAATTTAGCATCTCTAGACTTATGTATAGACTTTAATCACACTGATGCTATAACACTTGAATACGATGTATATACAAGTAAACTTTTTAATAGTTATGGAGTAGTAGTAAATGATTAAAGTCCAAGATGTTGATATAATCTTTTTAAGTTATGACGAACCTAATGCTGAAGAAAACTGGGCAGACTTAAAACGTAAAGTTCCGTGGGCCAAACGTGTACACGGTGTTGAAGGATCAGATGCGGCACATAAAGCATGTGCTGATTTGTCAGATACAAAACATTTTGTTACAGTTGACGGCGATACTATTATTGATCCTAAATTTATTGAAGTTGTTGTAGATACCGATGCTCTTGGAATTACAGACGATCATCAAATAAGTTGGTGTGGAAAAATTGATGTCAACGGATTAATGTATGGTAATGGCAGTTTAAAAATGTGGACTAAAGATTTTGTTAAAGATATGCGTACACACGAAAACACTGATGGCAATGACGAAACAAGTATTGAATTTTGCTATTTCGACAATTACTATCAACTTAACGAAAACTATTCAACAAGTATTATAAGTGCAACTCCGCAACAAGCATGGCGTGCTGGGTTCCGTGAAGGTGTTAAAATGTCGTTAGACAGGGGCGCACCAGTAGACGATTTAAATTCTCTATGGTGGCAAAACAAGCACAGACTTTACATTTGGCAAATGGTAGGATGTGATATTCCAAATGGCATTTGGGCAGTGTATGGTGCAAGGCTTGGTACTTACATGAATATGCTTAGTGATTGGGATCATACACAAACACGAGATTTTACATATCTAAATAGTTTATGGGAAGAACATAAAGATGTAAAAGTATCTGAAGAATGTAAGGAATTGGGTAAATTATTAATTAATGAATTAGACTTACCAATTGCAGTTGTTCCGTTTGATAAATTACAAAGTGAATTTTTTAAGGAAGTATATATTAATAGCGATAGAGTAATTAGACGTAAATGAGCGAAGTAGATCGAATAAAAGAAATCATGCCGGAGATTGATGCTATTAGTCCAACATTCTGTCTGGCTAAATGGCATCATGTTACTATCTATTTGCAAACAGGAGAAACACACAGTTGTTATCATCCTGCACCGCATAAAATTCCACTTGAAGGATTGAGTAGTAATCCGAGCCAACTACATAATACTCCGCAGAAGAAGCAAGAGCGTAAGCAAATGCTAGCCGGTGAAAAGCCAAATGGCTGTCAGTATTGTTGGAATATTGAATGCATGGGCAAAGACTATGTAAGTGATAGACATATTAAAACAGCAAGTATTCATACACCTGAGCGCATAGAGGAAATTAAAAGTAATCCTTGGGACTATAATATTAATCCGGAATATATCGAAGTAAATTTTAGTAATGAATGCAACTTTAAATGTGGATATTGTCATCCGAAGTTTAGTAGTAGGTATTTTAACGAAATTAAAAAACATGGTCCGTATAGTAATAGTACAGCCCATCGAAACGATATTGATTATTTTGAATTGTTTGAAGAAGATAGTAACCCATATGTCGAAGCATGGTGGAACTGGTGGCCTGACGTAAGTAAAACTCTTAATATTTTACGAGTTACCGGCGGCGAACCATTAATGCACAAAAGTACATGGAGGTTATTTGAAGAACTTAAACAAAATCCTAAACCCCATCTTAATATTGAACTGAATAGTAACATGGGTGTAAAACCAGCACTAGTAGAAAAATTAACTCAAAAAGTTAAAGAGTTACGCGAAGCGAACTGCATTGCTAGTTTTAAATTATATACTAGCATCGATACTTGGGGAGAACGTGCTGAGTACACTCGCACAGGTTTGGATATTAAGTTATGGGAAAGTAATTTAGATTATTATCTTTCTAATACCCCGTGGCCTGTAACATTTATGGTTACATATAACTTATTTGCGGTTACTAGTTTTAAAATGTTATTAGAAAAGATTCTCGAATGGCGCAAAAAATATAATAACGACAACCAGTCTAAGTGGCAACGTATCCGATTTGATACACCTTACTTAACTGAGCCGATTCAATTTGATATGAACATTCTACCTAAGGACTTTGCAGTGCATTTAGAAAGCCAATTAGAATATATTAAATCCAACCTTGACAATGCTGACCGTAATAAGTTTAGTGATTTAGAATATGAGCGTTTGCGCAGGGTTGTTGATTATTTTAAAAATACAGAGTATGATGTAAAAAAATTAACAAACGGACGTAAAAACTTTTATACTTGGTTTAGCGAATATGACAAGCGCAGGAACACTAGCCTTGTAAAAACATTTCCTGAATTAGAACAGTTTTATAAAACTTGCTCATTATTATAAATTTTTAAAGCAAGTTTTTGATTATGCAATAATACATCGTTCATATCATTAAGAATAATTTTAAGTTCTTCAATGCTATTAGATTTAATATCATCTAATAGATTATAGATTTTTTGTAGTCTGTTGTTATGATCTATTTCAATATCATAACTTTCATCAAACCATTTTTCAAATGTTTTAAAACCTAACTTTCGTATGTACTCGAGTGTACTCGGAGGCGCAACACATATAAACGGTCTTTTGTGTATCATTGCATTAACAGTCTTTTCGCTAAAATTTCCTGTTGGTTGATAAAAGCGAGTTTCGTTTGCTATTACACAAAAACTATCCTGATAAAACTTTGACAAACTACTAGGTCCTTTTAGTTTTGCATCAGGCCATTTTTTATAAGTTGAATTGGTTGCTTCTAAATCTAAATCAATTGTTAATGGCGGGTCGCTAAATGCCCAACTGTAGTAACCGGGTATATCTTTAATATAATTAATTAATGATTCTCTATGTAAACTATAACGCCAGTTTGGGCAGATAAAATATTTACTAATATTATTATTAATCATCCTAGCACCACCGTTGAATTGATTTCTTAGAAAAATATCAAAACATTTTAATTCAAACGGATACTCTAAATAGGTTTTAACATTATAATCGCAAGTGTATACAGTGATATTACAATTTAAGTTTTGTGCAAATTTTGCAATAGAATCTAATTCTTCTGCACGTAAAAATTCGCCGCCTTTGAATTCGCTAAAGAAGTCTCTGTTATGCGGTTTTCCGTCTTCGTATAATGTTAATGGTTCGTACAGATAGATATCTAATGTTTTTAATTTTTTAGTAAGTTTGTGGGTTATCGGAAACTTACTAAAATCTATTTTATTTGTACCTGTATAAATCATATAAGGATTAGTTGGTTTCCACTGTTTAAAAAGATCTTTAAACATATTACTAGACTTTGGTTTGATTTTACAAGGCATATTCCCCCAAAAAAGATCTTGGGTAAACATTAGAACAATGTGCCTGTTATTTGCAGTGTATATCTAGGATCAATACCAATGTTACTTGCGGCATGCGGTACGTCAGGATGCCATAATACATACTCTCCTGCTACATAATCTGTAACAGCACGACCACCAACTTCGAAGTAGTGTCCTGGCTTCCAGTCTTCTAAAAAAACAATTGCTCGTCTAACATCTTTACGTTGTTGTTTAAACACTCGGCAGTATGTATTAAAGTGATCAACATGGGTTGGCATAATATCAAGAGTATCCATTCGATAGATTACAAATCCTGTATTATGTAAATTGATCATTTCTGCAACTTTGCTAACCCAGTCTGGCATTACGTTTCGACTGTCGTACATTTTACCTGTAGTAGTTTCGTGCGTATACCCTTGCTCTCGCCAAGTGTCTGCTTCTTTACCTGTAATAGGTTGTCTTGTATAATCAAAGTTTTTAAAATCGTCGTTCCATATTTTAGGAACAGTACCTTTATACCACATCACGTTCAACATCCAAAGTTACACAATGAAACCCGCCACCAAGTGTACGTTGATGTCTCATTGGAAGCATAGCACAATCGATACCTTGTGCTTCTAATGCTTTTCTTAAAGGCACTTGGTTTTCTTCAAGTGCTACTAACTTACTATTTACACTAAACAAGTTCATATTAATCCAAGTACTTGCATTGCACCATTTAGGATAATGACCGATGTCAACAGGTTCAGGGCACCATATAATATCCCAACTGCGGAATGGTTCTGGTAAATCGTCTTTTGATTTTATTCTACTTGGATTAGCAAGTAATAATCCTTCACGCAAAAAAGCAACAGTGCTATCAATGTGCATGTAACTATATACATCTTCTAGTAGATGCACTTTTGCTGTGTTACCTAATGCTTCTTGCAACAATACCGAACCTAATTTGTTTCCGCTATTACTGACAAGATATAGCACATCATCATTTGCTCTAATAATATTAGCCGCATCAAATGCTGGTTCAAATTCAGTTAGTGCAAGTATATCTTTATTTCCTACGCAGTTGGTATTATATAAACCGCTTTCGTGGTAGCAAGGAACTTGAATAGGATTATTCAAATGCTTTTCAAATGCTTTCCATTCACCTTTTCTTGCACGAATGGGCATTGGTGTTGCAAGTGTTAACTCACCGTGAATAAACACACTATCTCGCGGACAATAATTATAATAAGCACAATCTGTTTTATCGGGACGAACTACGTCAACACCTTGACCTTTTAAAAAGTTTGTAAACGTTTCTAAATCTTCATTTGCTTCGTCGACTACTTGTTGCGGATACAGGCCTTTAATAATTTCAGTTTCGTCATGTTTGTCTGCAAAGTTTACACATCGCAAACTAATATCTATATCATTAGGAATTTTTGCATTGTCTGCGACTCCTACAATTACCTTGCGGAGTTGTCCCCATTCGTTTGTATTCATTTAAACACTTCCATATCTGGCAAGTACGGATAATCTTGGCTAGTCCATAGTTTACCTTGTTTTATTGTTTTTAATTTTTCAATACCTAGTTGTGCAGTTTCAGGTGTCATGTAATAATGATAACCTATATGTTTTATGTTTTGTTCTGCCCAGGGCTTATCATCGGTTCTTCCATCGTAAGACATACATTTAAGAATATCATAATCTTCTTTAGTGGAACATAAAATTGCTCCACCCCTGCCCAAGTTTAGCATTTTCTTAAATTGAAAACTTAAACACATGTATTGTCCGGGCAAGTAACTATTTCTTTTAAAGTTAACAGCGCCGTCGATGATACGTGTGCCTTCTAAAAAATAATATTCACTCCAATTAGTGTCAACAAAGTTCCAGTTTAGACCAACCTTTGTTAATGTAAACGGAACACTAATATATGTTCGCGCTGGGATCTTAATGTATACTTGCGGACGCAAGTATCTTAAGCATAACTCAATAGCATGAGTACAACTATCTGTTGCTACAGCATATGGCGCATCATAATAGTCAGCAATTTGTTCTTCAAACTTTCGTACTGTTTCAAACATAAAAGTATTTATATACGCAGATAATAAGTAATAGTATGAGTGAGACTAGGAATATACATATGAGTACTATTGGATTTATTGGAGTTGGCAAACTTGGAGTGCCATGTGCTGAAGAAATTGTTAAAAAAGGACATGTAGTAAACGGATACGATACTGATAAAATTTCGTCAACATTAATTAACCAACAGCAAACAATTAAAGATACAGTACTTGGTGCAGATATTGTATTTGTTGCAGTACCAACACCGCACCACCCAGATTATGATGGCAAACAGCCAACAAGTCATTTAGAACCTAAAGACTTTGATTATAGTATTGTTATTGATGTACTTAAAGAAGCAAACAAGCATATGAACAAAGACCAGTTGCTTGTTCTTATTAGCACAGTGTTGCCGGGAACAACACGCAGAGAATTTGTTCCATTAATTACTAACACACGGTTTGTTTATAATCCGTATCTAATTGCAATGGGTACTGTTGGATGGGATATGATTAATCCAGAAATGGTAATGATTGGCACTGACGATGGAAGCGAAACTGGCGATGCAAAACAGTTGCGAGATTTTTATGATAGTATTATGGAAAATGATCCGCGTTATGTTATAGGAACATACGACGAGTGTGAGTGTATCAAAGTCTTTTATAATACATTTATATCTACTAAATTAAGCCTTGTTAATATGATGCAAGATGTTGCAGAGCGTCAGGGAAATATTAATGTTGATGTAGTAACAGATGCACTTGCACATTCAACACAACGTATTATGAGTCCAATGTATATGACAGCAGGCATGGGCGACGGCGGCAGTTGCCACCCAAGAGATAATATTGCATTACGTTACATGGCACAACAATTAAATTTAGAATATGATATTTTTGATAGTATTATGACAGCAAGAGAAGTCCAAGCAAAAAATCTTGCAAAGTATGTTGTTGATATGAAAAACAAATATGGCGGAAGCATCATCTTAAATGGTATTTCATATAAGCCAGGTGTCCCATACATTGATGGCAGTTATGCACTATTAGTTGACCACTACTTAAAAGACATGGGCGAAAGTGCAATTTATATTGATCCTCTTGCAAGCGAAATGCCAAGTTCTCAAACTAATATAGGTGGAATTGTGTTACTGTGCCACCCTGAACATTATTTAGATTATAGTACTGATAGTGTAATTATCGATCCGTGGAGGCGTACTCCAAAAAGTTCCGAGTATATGATTATTCATTATGGGAATACAAGACAACAATGAGATACTTAAAACACGAACCTTTACTATATTTTGCTGAAACTGCCGGTAACACACTTGCATGGTATTGCTCTGACGACAAAAAAAATTATAAAAAAATGGATAGTCCAAAATGGCAATATCATAATAGTGCTGGGAACTTATTATACAAGTTTAATCGTTTAGGATATCGTACAGTTGAATTAGACAATTTGCCTAAAGATTACATCCTAGTATTTGGGTGTAGTTATACTGAAGGTGTTGGTCTGTATGATAATGAAATTTGGTGTCACAGGTTAGGAAATGAGTTAGGAATTCCTATTGTAAATTTAGCAAAGGCAGGCACAGGCCCAGACATTCTTAATTTTAATACCCAACTGTTTATTAAAAATAACTTTGCAAAACCCCGTGCGGTAATTAATCAGTGGCCACAAGTTAATCGCAAGACGTTTGGTTATATGCACAAAGAAGGATTAAGATTAGAAGATAGAAATGTACACTGTATTGAAGCGTTAGATGATGATGACCCGACGAGGAGGTACGAACTACTAGACTCCAAATGGTACTTTAAACGTTGGGCAATGGAAGAAGGTCAGCAAGAATATGAAGGTGCAGTTCATATTAACAGTGTTACTAATATATGGAATGCATATAACATTCCTGTATTAAATTGGACTTTTGACTCAGATTATAAAACACGATTTAACACTAATCTTTATAAATCAGTTACATTAGCACACAATGAAATTTACGGTACTGATAAAAAGATTTTGATTGATAGAGCAAGAGATAACGCACATGACGGGCCTGATATTCATAATCAAGTTGTAGAACAACTAAGAGACGATATAACATGTATGATATAGTTTTTATTAGTTACGGCGAAACTAATGCTGATAACAACTGGGAAATGTTAAAAAACCAATTTCCGATGGCTAAGCGTATTAAAGATGTAGAAGGTATACATCAAGCACATATTGCAGGAGCAAAAAAGTGCTTTACTAAGATGTTTTGGGTTGTAGACGGCGATGCAGAACTTTCAACAGGATTCCAATTTGATCACGAAGTATCAGAATGGGATTTAGAAACAGTACATGTATGGAGAAGTTTAAATCCAGTAAACGATTTAGAATACGGATACGGCGGTGTTAAATTACTTCCGAGAAAACTTACCCTTGATATGGACATTTCAAAACCTGATATGACTACAAGTATTAGTGATAAATTTAAGGCAATGCCTGAAATATCAAACATTACTGCATTTAATACAGATGAGTTTAGTGCATGGAGAAGCGCATTTAGAGAATGTGTTAAATTAGCAAGTAGAACAATCAACGGACAAGTTCTTGCCGAAACTGAATCAAGACTTGAAACATGGTGTACAGTTGCTAATGAAGGTGTTGCGTTTGGCAATTATGTTTTACATGGCGCACAAGTAGGAAAGCATTTTGGAACTGTGCATAAAGACAATCCTGAAATGTTAAAATTAATTAATAACTTTAGTTGGTTGGAAGAACAATTTAATGACTACGCCGATTCCGTTTAAGGATATTGTAAAATTTGGACAAAAAACAATGTTAGACACTGAGTTGTTTAATGTTAGTTGGATTCTGGGAAGATTTTGTAATTACAAATGTAGTTACTGTTGGCCGTATGCTAATACTGATAAACCGGATCATCAAGAATTTAAAGTATATACACAAACTATTGACGAAATAAAGCGTCAAGCGAGAGAAAACGGATTTAATAATTTTCACTTTAGTTTTAGTGGCGGCGAACCAACTGCTTATAAATACTTTGGTGATCTTATAGAATACTATAGTAGCGACACAACACCCGAGTATCAAAGTATTCATATGACTACCAACTTGTCACCAGGGAGCAAATGGTGGAACAAATGGCTAGAAGTAACTAACACCCTTCAGCGTAGAAGTATAACAGCAAGTTATCACGCTGAATTTGCTAATGAACAGGAGTTTGGAGATAAATGTCTCCAATTAATAAAAAATAATGTCTATGTTACAATCAATCAAGTTATGGTTCCAGAAATGTTCGAAGAACTTTATGAACGCTTGGAACGATTTGCCGCCAGAGGTATTAACGTCACTCTCAAGCCCCAGTCCGATCCAACCGCCTCCCACGTGGTACATGGATACACTGAAGACCAGATCACAAGGATGCAAACCGGATTCCCGCAAACAGTTAAGCAAGAGCAAGTCTACCAAGTCGGTCTCCAAGATGCTCAAGGAGTAGAGTACGAGTTAGACCAAGCAGAACGGTTTAACGCATTTGGATTTAACAAGTTCGAAGGATGGACTTGTAATGCAGGCTATCAAAGTTGCATTATACGCGGCAATGAAGTAAAGCGGGCATACAGTTGTATGGAAGAACCGTTAGGCACGCTGTATGACGGTTTTACGCTGTTTAAGACACCATCTAAGTGCGTAACTGCTACATGTGTAAGTAGTGCAGATAGTAAGATTCCAAAGGCGAAACTATGAAAGTTAATATAGAAGACGTTCTGTTTTGGATGGATGCAATACGCAACAGCGATGACCGTTATCGCACACTTGAAAGTTTTTGGAAAGGCCAAGTACACAGTAAAGAATGGCTAGTTGAAACATTAAATGATTTTGATGATTGTACTGATAAGCATGTAGTTGTACATGGCGGCTGGAACGGTGTATTATCAAGTTTATTGTTTAATAGTAATCTAAATATACAACGTATCACAAGTATTGACATTGACCCTGCATGTGAAGAAATTGCATACACTATCAATAAGCGTTATGAAATGCAAGGCAGATTCAAAGCAATCACTGAGGATATGTGTACATATACATATCATGAACTAGTTGATATTGTTATTAATACAAGTTGCGAACATATAACTCAATCTCAATATAATAAATGGTTGACAAATCAACCCAAAGATGCTTTAATAGTATTGCAGAGTAATAATTATTTTGATCTAGATGAACATATTAGATGCGCCAGTAATCTAGACGAGTTTGAAAAACAGTCAAATATTGATGTATTATGGAGTGGCGAATATAATCATCCTAAGTACAAAAGATTTATGTTGATTGGATATAAACAAGATGTATGAGTATAGCAACATAACTTCAATTCATTTAGAGGTTACTAGTAAATGTCAAGCACGGTGTCCTATGTGTCCAAGAAGATTACAGGGCGGCCCGTTACTTGAAGGATTGGATTTAGAAGAAATTGACCTCGAAACTTTTGTTAATTGGTTCCCAAGAGACTTTGTACGCCAATTAAAGTTTCTTAGTATGTGTGGTAATTTAGGAGATCCAATTGTTGCAAAAGACACATTAGAAATTTTTAGATACTTGCGTGAAAGCAATTCTGAAATGACTTTACAAATGCATACTAATGGAAGTGGCAGAACTAAAGAATGGTGGCGCGGACTTGCAGAATTAAAAGTAAAAGTTGTATTTGGTCTTGACGGACTTAAAGATACTCATGCACTATACCGAATAAACACTAACTGGGAAAAGATTATTAACAATGCATCACACTTTATCCATGCTGGAGGAGATGCTCGTTGGGATATGTTAGTATTTGAACATAATGAACACCAAGTTGATACTTGTGAACAAATGAGTAAGGAATTAGGATTTACTGGATTCAGTATTAAACATACAACAAGATTTAAAGATGGTAAGTTTGATGTACTTGATGACGACTATAATATTACACATACTTTAATGCCATCAAGTAAAAGTCTTAAAATGATACAGCCGGTAAAGGAAGCGGCACAAGAACTACTGCCTAAAATTAATTGTAAAGCAATACAAGATAGTCAAATGTACATTAGTGCAAATGGAAATGTTAGTCCTTGTTGCTGGTTAGATTTAGAGTGGTTACCACAGCATTCAACACAGCGAATTGATTATATGATAAAAGTTGGAAAGTTTCCTAATCTGCATAGGAATACTATGCAAGAAATATTTGAAAGTAACTTTTTTAATACTATTAGTAGTTGCTGGACTAGTACTGGACTTAAAGAGTGTTCAAAACAATGTGGAAGTTTTGATAAACTAAATGCACAGTTTGAGAGACACCAGCATGAGTAAAACATTTTGTCCTCTACCATGGATACATTTAGCAACTCGTCCTAATGGAGATGTCAGAGTATGCTGTACTGCTAATGCAAGCGGCGCAGGCATGGATGACGATAAAGAAGTAGGACTAGTTAAGCAAGACGGCATTAATATGAATGTGCGCGACCATACTATTGAAGAAGTATTTAATAGTCATCAGATGCGTACTACAAGATTGCAAATGCTTAATGGCGAAATTCCTGCTAGTTGTCGAAAGTGTTTTGAAGAAGAATCTAAAGGGATCAAGAGTAAGCGTAATTGGGAAACAGAGGTTTGGAAAGAACGCATCGACATTGACAACATAGTGTCGCAAACACAGGCTGACGGAAGTCTACCAGCGAATATTCCTTACTTTGATTTACGATTAGGAAATATATGTAATTTGAAATGTGTTATGTGTAGTCCGCATGATAGTTCTAGTTGGATTAAAGATTGGAAACTGCAATACCCCCAATATACAAACCCCCAACTAAAGCAAGATCAAAATTGGAACCCTAACTTTGATTATACTTGGTATAAGAAAGGTACATTTATTGAAAGTATGAAGAGTCAAGCAAAGTATATAAAAGAATTGTATTTTGCAGGCGGCGAGCCATTAATGATTCCCGAACACTATTCAATCTTACAATTTATGGTTGACGAAGGTTTTGCTAAAGAGTGTATTATTAGATATAATTCAAACGGTACAATAATTGACCAACGCACTTTAGATTTGTGGAGTAAGTTTAAACAGGTTAAATTTAATTTTAGTTTAGATGCTATTGATGAACGTAACGACTACATAAGGTATCCAAGTAAGTTTAATGAAATTGAAACAAACTTACAAATGTTGGATGATACACCGGACAATATTATAGTTAATATTGCGTGTGCAGTACAGGCACTAAATGTTCACCACATTGTTGATCTAGCAGAATGGAAAATTGCAAAGAATTTTAAAAAGATTAATCAAGCCCCATATGGCGCAGGCATGATAGGGTTACATTTAGTTTACCTACCAAGTCATATGAATGTTAGAGTGTTACCCAAAGAAATTAAGCAGGAAGTATCAGCAAAGATAACTAACTTTGCAACACATTTTTTACGTGATTTTGAATTTAATACAAATCCTTATGGTAAAGAAAGGTGGTTAGGTCTTGTTAATTATATGAACGCTGAAGATTGGAGTCATAAACTTCCGGCATTACAACAATACCTACAAATAAACGATAAAACAAGGGAACAGAACTTTGTTAACGTGTTTCCAGAACTGGAGGCATTATGGAAGTAGGATTTAAAGTAATTTGTAATAGTATTGATCCTAGCGAAATGGGTGATCAAAAAGTCTTCGGAACAGAAGAAACAAATTCTCATTTAATATTAAGATCATCTGCAAATGAGCAGTTGTTATATCTTGATGGTGCTACAGGAGGTAATGAGCCTATCTTCATCGGACTTTCTAAATCACGTGGAGATCAAACTAATAAGTTACCAGTAGAGCCAGGCGATACACTAGGAGGTCTACAGGTATACGGTAGAACAAAATCAGGAAACAGTTTAGGTTATTGTCACGATGAATCCCCACTAACAGGAGCAATACAGTTTTTTGTTAGCGATGATTATGATAAAAGCGGAGCAGTATCATCAGAACTAATTATTGCACTCTCAGACAATCAAGATATGAGTGTTAAATTAAAAGTTGACAGCAAAGGAAATTTAATTACACAAGGTAGTATAACAAGCGGCCAATTAACTATAACAGACAACACAATTGAAAATGTCGGTGCTGTAGAAAAATATGTTGAAGTATATCATAATGGTAAAAGATATGCTATGCCCTTATATCGGATAGACAATGAGTAAGTTTACCTGGAAATACAAAGACTATAAAAATGATAGTCTTAATAGCATTGCAAGGAATATAACAGAATTCCATACTGCTATCTTGTCTGATGTTGACTACTCTACAACAAAAGGAACACCAATAGGTACTATTTTTTTAGATGACGAATATACTGTTGAAGATACGAGTGTACTAAACAGCCTACTAAACTACAATATATATTTTAAAAAGAATACAGAAGATAGAATAGTAACAGATATCAAACCTGATTGTGCGGTTGTATTAGCAAGTGGAGAAAAAGCCAATCAAATAGATGCTGAACACAAATACATTATAGATATAAGTCCTAGAGCATTAGAAAAAACCAAAGACTTTTTAGATTTACCTACAAGTAATTATTACCAAGTTGACCTATTTGATACAGAACAAGTATCTAAATTTTTAAAGGGTTGCAAGGGCGAAACGGGTATATTTTGTGTAAGCAATGTATTTTTATACCTACCTAATTGTATAATGTTTGATTCTAAAGCAAGATTAAAAAAACAGAACGAACTAATGAAACTGTTATCACAAGATAAAATTAACTGGTATGTAGATATTGTAACTGTAAACGGAACGTATATACAAGCACCAGCAAAACAATTAGTAGATATTTCATTGGACGAAAAGTTTAAGGTGTTGCCGTGGATATAGTAGAACAATTTAACTGGATAAGACATAACAGCGGACTTGCTACACTTCGACTGGACATTTCGAAACCAAGTAGTGCTATGCGAGAAGAACTACTACAAAGTCTACACCTTGCAGTTCCTCATAGAGAGGACGAAGGCAACGGTTGGCGTAGTTTAACACTACACGGACACAGTTCTACAATGACTGACAGTGACGAAGCATATTCAGAACAAGGATTTGTACTCGGAGAAAAGTCGTGGACTGATGTGGCAAAGTTTTTTCCATTAACGAAAAAATGGATTACGGAAAATGTGCCATTCGAAAAGTATGGTAGAATTAGAGTTATGATAGTTGATCCGGGTGGGTATGTCAGCCAACATAAAGACTACCCAAACGGACAATTACTAGCAGGTATTAATGTTGCTATAACACATCCACAAGGTGTTATTTTTGATATTGAAAATTATGGCAATGTAGAATGGCAAGAAGGCGAATCAAGATTAATTGATCTTGGAAGTCTTCATCAAGTTACAAACAATAGCAATGAGCCAAGGATACATATAATTATACACAGCGAACCAATCGATGACTGGGGTAACGAAGTTATGCAATTAGTTTGCGATAGTTACAAGAAGGAATACAATGAATCAAAATGAAATTGAACGAGCATTGCGCTGGCAGAGTTTAGTTAATCTCGGCAATCAAGTAAAACTAAAATGGAAGATTGATCATTATGCTGTTGAGCAACAGTTAGAACAGTTTAACGATAACTGGTGCCCGTATAATGCTAAAAAGGATACACACAATAATCGATGGGGTCTTCCGGTAACTAGCCACACAGGCGATGTTATGGACAACTATCATTTGAATAGTTTTGGCCATATGCAAAAGTATCATGATGTTGAAATGAAAGAAGAAAATTTTAACACTCCGACAGATGTATATCATAAGATTCCTGAACTTAAAAAAATAGTCGATGTGTTTGCACCAGACATTGGTAGGGTGCATTTACTACGAGTAGACCAAGGCGGATTCTTCCCTCCACACAGAGACTTTCACGGAACTAGTCCAGAGTACTTTAGATTGTTAACTGTATTTGGACGCTGTAGCCCTGAAAATTATGTACAACTTATTGACGGCAAGCCATTATACCCTGAAGCAGGATATGTATATTTTACTAACTTTCAATTAGATCATAGTGTGTTTAGTTTTAGTGATAACTTGTATAGTTTAGTAATAACTGTAAAACTTAATGAGCGTACACAGAATCTTATTTTGCAAAACACGATGGCAGAATGAACCTAACGTATCAAGATAATACAAAAGAAAATTGGTTCCTTGTTAGTTGGACATTGTCTAACAAGTGTAACTATCGCTGTTCTTATTGCCCGGACCATTTACATAATGGTTCGACAGGTCAGCCTAGATGGGAAACAGTAAAAAGATTTGTTGAGAACTTTAAACAGCCTAACAAAGACATCTGCTATAGACTTAGTGGCGGCGAGCCTACACACTGGAAACACTTTTTAGATCTTGCTAAACTAGTAAAAGAAAAAGGACATACGTTTACATTTTTAACTAATGGTAGTAAAAGTGTAGACTACTATAAAACTATATCGCAATACACTGACGGCTATATTATTTCATATCATCCTGAATACGCAAATATTAATCACATCAAGGAAGTTATACAAGCAAGTAATTGTCCTGTATTCATTAACCTAATGTTAACTCCGGATAACTTTAATGAAATGTATGATGTTGCAAAACAAATATACAACAGTGCAGATAATGTTAGTGTATGGCCTAAGATTATTTTAGATAAATCAAATATTGATGCTATAACAAATACACCTGCAAGTTACACACAAGAGCAATTAGACACAATAACAAATTGGAAATTTTTTAGAAAACTACCCGATGTAAATTTACACAGGGGTGAATTAATGTTAGATAACACTCCAGTAACTGCAAATGATTTAATTGCAACAAACCGAAACATGTTTTATGGTTGGAAATGTTGGGCAGGATTGCATATGATTAATATTGACATGTGGGGCAATATATACAGAGCCGATTGTAAAGAAGGCGGAGCATTAGGCAATATTGAACGTTATAAGTTACCTACAGAAACAATCCAATGTGGCAAAAAGGTGTGTGCTTGTCTAAGCGATATCTATTTAAGAAAAGAGACTACGTAATTCAGGACAAACACTTAGTACATCTGTTCCACGTAGTTGATCAACTTTCTTTGTAAAATCTATAAAATTTTCTAAATCAGTTGGACTATCGACAGAGTTGTAACCAGTCTCGGTTAATATATCATGCGGCAATATACTTGGATTTAAGTATGCCGGAGTAGTTACTACATTATTAAGATATAATTCATAATTAGGTTTCTTAACACTGTCGTACCATTGTTTAATTTCTTTTAGATGGCACACATTGTATGTCATTACAGTTCCAGCAAATATAACCCGGTCCATTTTATTAAAGTGTTCAAGATTTTCAACTAGTTGTTCAAATGGAAAGTTATTCCCGCCTCTAATATATTCGTATAGTTTACCAGTGCCCTCAATACTAATATGCCATTTGGTTTCTTTGAACTGATGTGCTAGACTATCAAACTCTAAATCGACAACAGTACCGTTAGTACTAATATCTAATGTAATGTTTTTTGCAAGATCTAAATCAATTAGTTTTTGCATAATTTGTTTATTAGCAGGCTCCATATAAGGCTCGCCGCCTTTGATGTTAACATACTGTAAATTTTTAAAGTATTCAGGATATTCAAAAAGTTTATCTACAATATTCGAATCTAAGTTTCTAAAACCAAAGTCGGGTTCAAGTATTGGACGCTGAACTCCGAGGGATGCTAGTTTAAGATCTTCTTTAATCCAAGCAGTACTATTCACACCACTACACATACGACACTTTAAATTACAAACATTGCTCATGTTAAATTCTAAAAAGTATATATCGTTTTGGCCTATGCTTTCGGGTTTTACTATTGGATGTAAAACTTGCTCAAAAAACTTCCTACGACTATGTCCGTTAACTGATTCTTTTTTAGTACATTGTAAACAGTTACTTGGAAATTGTCCTGCTCTAATTGTCTGTTGAGTATGTATTAATCCGGAATTTCGTAAAATAGTCGGAAGATCGTCTTTGAGTAAATTACCATGACGTCCTGTATAAACACAGTCAGGTACAACATCTCCGTTAAATCTAATACTAAGAGCGTTCCAAGGAGCATAACACTGCATAACTCAAATCCTCCTTAACAATATAAATCACCTCTTCACTGGTGATAACATTATGTCCGATGACATGTATTTGATCTTGATATACAATAGGTCTTCCAAACATTATGTTTTTTAAATACAAGCCTTGAACTACTTCGCCTAACTTATTAATTTTAAGAATAGGACAACTAGGTGTTCCGCTTGGAAAGAAGTATGCATTGCCTTTGTATTCAATGCCACATCTAAATCTATATTTGCCACCAAAGTCTATGTTGATATCAAACTGTGTAGTTTCTTTTGTAACTGTATCAAATACTAGCCCCCAGTTACTATCATTAGCATGTTCATCACCGTAAGGTACGGCAACAATTTTATCACCTAGTAATACACCGCAGTTGTATTTTTTAGCAAAGTCTACTCCGTCGATAGTATGATACGTAGCAGTATTTGTTTCTGTATCAAACTCTACAATAGTGTTAAGGCCTTTAGTTTCCCCAAATGGTAAACTGTATAATGTATTACCTTTAACAATAATGTCCGTGTACTTTCTAGTAATATTAGGATCAACGTCTAATTCATAACTTTGATATTGTTCGCCGTCAAAACTTAAAAGCGTATTGTACCCAGGTTCATCGCCTCTAGGCATACTCCAATACCGTCCGTTGCAATACACAGTTCCCATGTGTAGTTTCTTACCTTCAGTAGGCAGTTTATGCGCTTCTACGCTGTCACTAATATATAAACCATAGTTTGTATCTTCGTACCCCAACGGAAAACTAAATGCAGTTTCACCGTTTGATGCAACACTATAAAATTGTCCTTTGCCTTTAAATGGCAATTTATGATTAGTTGCTGTAGTATTTTTAAGTTCGACAACAGTATTAAAGTCATCGTAAATACCGTATGGAATAAACCAAGCACTACCATTCAATACAGCAACAGCATTTGTTTTACTAGTTGCTGGGGTTAACTCTAAGTCAATAAACTTTCCTCCGATCCAAACACTGCTATAATCTTTACAACGTTCTGTTGCAAACGGCGGAGACAGTAACTGGTCATTATACTCTGTTAGTAGTAGATGTTTTATACTTGCTTCTTTATAAAAATCTTCAAATGCTTTATACATCTTTAAGATCCGTAGTGTGTATTACTTTTTCTGTTTTTGTATCAAACACAATTACAGTTTGAAACGTGTCACTTTCTCCATACGGAAAAGCAAAAATAACATCATTAACTATTACGCAATTGTTGTATTTTTCTATTGTAGTTGAATCTTTAAAATATTCACTTATGTCTATAGTATAGTGCGAATCGTCTGTAGTGTCAACTACTAATATTTCTGCAAGGTCGCCTTGGCTTTTCCAAGTCTCTTCTGGCTCGCAAACACATCCGCCTCTTGGAATGTAATATATTTTACCTTGACTATTTTCAACACCAGTAAAATATTTTTTACTTTCTTTAGCAATGCCTAAATCTTTAGTGTACCATTTGTCAGTATCACTGTTAATAATAAGCATTTCGCTCCAGTCTTCGTCATGCCCAGCAGGTGGAAAGAAAATTTTACCATTGCGAGCAACAGTATGTGAGTAATATTTTCTACTTGTTGTAGTAATTCCTGTTTTATGATTACGCCAAAACTGTCCGTCAAATGTAAGTAGAATGTCAAACTTTGGATTTTCACTGTATGGCGGAGCATATAACTTATTACCAACTTTAGCCATAGTGGTGTATTTTTTATTAGTTAGATATTGTGTATTAAATTCGTTCCAGTGTGTTCTCATATCTATAAGTTCGTACATCATGCTGGTGCAATCATAGTGTATACGATACGGAAAATATTCTTCCCAAGATTCTCCTCGGGGTACGCCGTAGATTACTCCATCAACTATTTGAGTGGTATGCCACTTCTTACAGTCGTCAATTGGCAAATTAATTGGATGTAGTGTTACTTTATCCCAAACTAGATCTAATTTTAACACTTGGTTGAAAGGCTCATGTTCACCATAAGGAAGGGCAACAATATAATTACCGTGTATGTGTCCTTGTATATATTTTCCTTTGCCTTTACATTCTAATTCAATGTAAGTGACGTTGTCAGTGTCAGTATCAACAACTAACACTTTACTTTCGTTATAAGGCAGGAAATATATTTTATTCCGGTATACTACACCGTGTTGCCATTTTTCTGTAGAATCATCAACATCTAAATATATTTTACTAATTTCAAATGTAGTAGGATCCATTTTAAGCATATAGTCAATAGGTTTCGTTAAGCCGTACGGGGGAATATAAATCATTCCGTTGTTTCCAACAGTGGCGTAACTAAATGCTTGTGGGGTCAAACTTATCTCCAAATGCTGATTTTAAATCGTTATGTAATTTTTTTCGAATAGCGTCTTTAGGCCAAAGATTTAAATTATCCCAATCACACATCTTCATAGTATCTCCGTCAACGAGTATATTACTTAGTACCCAGTCTCCGTGTGCGTATGGTGCAGTTTGTTTAATATTTTCTAAACAAAACTTGTGTACTTGTTTAACAAATTCAGGAGTATGTTTGCACTCACTTGCTGGCACACCTGGAATAACATTAAACATAATCCAAATGCTATCATCATCCCAACCGTGGGCTTTTACATATCCAGGAACATATTGATCAAGCAGACTAACATGATCAGTTAGCCATTTTATATCTTTAACATACCAAACTTTTTTATAAAAGTCAGTACCTTTAAAAACTGCTCTTTTCTTTTGTTTATTTTCTCTAATTAAGTCCATATGCTTTTGCTACCGGTTTTAAATAATCATTAATTTTTATATCACGCCAATTGTCTAATAGTGTGATTTGTTTTTTAAATACTTCGATTTGTTTAGGATCCCCGCCTTCTAAAATGTCTTTATTCAATCCTTGGAACTGACTCTTTAATGAATCGGGTGCATTTTTTACACTTAGCCAATGCGGAAAATATAAAATGTTTTCAAATATTCTCCATCCTTGCTTATCTGCGTATTCTTTAATATCGTTGTAGAACCATGCATTAAGAATACTAATAGTTGGAGTTAGATTTACATAACAAAAATCCGCATAACGTTTTGCATTTTCTTCTGCTTCTTTCCACTTAGTACCATAACGAATATATTCAATTTTTTCATCTACTGCGTCAAGACTAAATGACATGACAACTGTATCAAATTCTCTTAATAATTTTTCTAATTTGGGATTCCATAGTGTACAGTTTGTATTAAAGCGTAGTGCAGTTGATCGATCAAGTCTATCTAAAAACTTATCTAAGTTTTTAACCATCATAGGTTCGCCACCTGTAAGATATACTTCTTGGATCGGAAGATCTAATAATTTGTCAAAGTGTTCTTCAGTAGCCCAATTGACATTATTAACAGGGATAGGTTGCCATGCTGGCTCAACTCCGAATTTAACCATTGCACTTGCTTCTTCAGCAATAGTGCTACTTGAGTGAGGATGACAACTAATACATGCCAAATTACAACTATTACCAAATCGCAAATCTAGATGACTAATGCCTGGACCATACGTCCTAGGCTTTTGACGCTGACTTTCAAGTCCTGCTTCTTCTAACGTTTTACATTTTTTACAAGCATCAGGCCATTCGTCGTTGGCTAGTTGTTGTTTTGTCTTTTTATGAAATTCGCTATTATGCCATTCTTCTGGCGTATGAGTAGCAATATTTTCTTTATTGTTATCCTCGAGACTAAGACAGCATAGACGATACTGTCCGTTAGAGCGGATACAAACCTGATTCTCTAAATACTTACAAGTCATTGGCATAAGTATATTTAACAAAGAAATAAGGTGCTATAATGAACTCTGACTTGTTAACCAATTATTGGAACACCCATGATAAGGAATACAAATTTTTGTATCCAGAAGAATTTGATCCTAAATGGATTGTAATGGAAAGTGGATGGCCCTTCTTTAGGTTAAGTGCTTTAGACAACCAGCCATGGAAAGAAATGCATGCCGAAGCCGAAGCACTTGTGGATAAGTTCTATCCACATAGAGAAACTACTTACGGTAACGGTTGGAAGAGTTTAACACTACATGGATTAAATGAAGATACTCAGAGCCTAAACACATACGGAGAACGTTCTAAAACTATCAAAGAACTTGATTGGACCTGGGTAGCAGATCAATGTCCTGTAACTAAAAAGTTTTTAACAGACGTGTGGCCTGCAGAATATCTTAATCGTGTACGATTTATGTTATTAGAACCCGGCGGCTATATACTTCCGCATCAGGATAGACCCGATGAAGAAAAACGTTTGAGTGTTTGTAATATAAGTTTAAACAATCCTGAAGGTTGCGAATTTGTTATGAAAGACCAAGGCCGTGTTCCGTTCGACGATTCGGGTAGTGCGTTTTTAATGGACATTAGTAATGTGCATAGTGTATGGAATAGAAGTGACAAGCCACGTATACACATGATTATACATTATGAATTAGGTAGACGTATTAGAGATTTTTTCTATGTCCTTCGCCAAAGTTATTATACAAATCGAGGATAACATGAAAGACTGGAACAGCATATCCGTAGACCGGTATTATGAATCTTTAAAAGTTGATACTAGTGTAGGCATTGGCATTTTAGATATTAGCCGAGACATCAACAGCGACTTAGTTAGTAAACGTTCGTTTGATATGACATATTTTTATATCAACCGAATGGTTAAAATGAAACTAGTTAGTTACATTGGACGCAGTACAACAGTTAAAGAACTTTTACAAAATGCAATAGATTCTGGTAAACAGTATTGCATGATCGCATGTCAGGGATTGTTGTTATACAGAGGTCCTAGTCTAGTAATGAAAAGTTTAAAATATGCAGAAACTAACAAAGATTTTTTTGTAGTTGGACATATTATGGATAAGAAGAATCAACATTACATTACTAAAGGTGCATATCCTGGATTACATAGACAATATCTTTTTGTAAATTTAAAAACATGGACCGATCTTGGGAAACCTGAGTTTGACGAAATGGGAGTCTTTTGGGACCGAAAGCCGCAACTTCAAAACTATACTATGAGCGAGGATACTGTCCATAGCAATTATACTCCTGCCTATATTGATAGTGCCGACGGAACAAAAACATATGATACTACTAGTGACGGTTCTAATTGGATCGATGTTGCATTACGTAATAACATACGTATTGATAATTTAGACAACGATATGCGAGCATGTAAGGTATTCCTATATCCATATAGTGATACTAAAACGCTAGAAAAAGTTTGGTATGATAAGCAAAGCCCTTTAGTTGATACCTTATCTAATCAAGCACAGCGCAGTTGGATACGTAAGTTAGGATACCAAGAAGAAATTGAAAAGAATCGTGTGTATGCCTTTAACACTGAGACGTTAAGTAGTGAAGGAGTTCGCACCGGAAGCAATCAAGTTGATCATCTGTTTAGTGCGGCCGCAGGATTTAAACCACTTGCAATATTAAATGCAAATGGTTTTCATGAAGGCACAACAGTACATTACTTTGATTGGTGTGAAGCAAGTTTAAATTATAAAAGACACTTGTTAGAAACATGGGACGGTTACGATTTAGATAAGTGGTTATTAGAACATGATTTAAAATATAATTTTAGTTCAACTTATCGAGGAAACTACAAACAGTTCTGGGACCAAGAAGTATCAGAACATGGCGGCCGCGAAGCATTTAAAAAGTTATGGGATCGATATAAAATACTACAACACGAGTTTTATGTTATCGACATTGTTAATGAAAGTGAAAAATTATTTGCTGAAATAAATGAGTACACTGGCACCAAAGTATTATGGACTACTAATATTTGGTCAAGTGAGATGCTTAATTGGAACGTGGATCCAGAAGCATTAGAACAATTATTTTTAAAATTTGAAGAACAAGTACCAGACGATTTAGTATTATACGGTCACGACTATGTTGCATTAGATTTAAATGAGCGCATACGTAAAGGTACTAAACTAACACATTTGAGATACTAATGAAGCGATATATTGAAAAGCATGAACAAGTTGATTTAGGCTGGACAATAAAGCCTTGGTTTCCTGTTGACATTGGTAAATTACAAAATTGGTATGCTACGCTTGAAAAAAATTACAATGATTGGAAATTTATTGTAGGTGAACAACAGCATGTATGGAAATTTCCTATTAGTGATCCTGAAGCAAAGACAGGACACCGATTAATGGACGATACTGCATATTATACACTGTGCTGGAATAGCGATGACCCTGGACCTAAACCATTTGAGCAAGGATGTGCTAAAGACGAATATAAAGATAATGATGATGACAATTTAAATCCTCGTAAATGTTTTGACGGGTATGCATTAGGCATCGTACAGAGACTTCCTGTTCGCAGTAAAAAGTGGTTAGTAACAATACATACTCCGGGCACAAAATTAATTACACATCAAGATTCACCTGATAAAATACGTGTTCATATTCCTATACACACTAATGCAGATAGTAATTGGGTTATTGATGGCAAAGAATATCATATGGAACCAGGTTGGGCATATCTTGTTAACACAACAGTTCCACATAGTGTAGAGAATAAAGGCACTACAAATAGAATTCACTTATACGGAAAAGTTTGGACAGACGATGTTAAAAGCCTACAGTTATAGCAAGAAAGACTTTGTATCTAAAATGCAAAAAGAAAACATTACAGATACAACAGTTGAAGATACTAACGACTATTATATCTGTATTGATTCAACAGGCGGTCCTAACTCAGATCCATACTTTGAACAATTCCATCCTAATGTATTGAACTTACATTTTGATGATGTCTCAGAAGATAAGGAAAACTGGGGCGAAGATATTAAAGCCTATTACAAAGCAGTTGCTCCAACACTTACACAGATTACACATATAAAGCGTTTTGTAGATAGTGCAGTTGGTACAGTTCATATACATTGTGTAAAGGGCGAGTCTCGTAGTAAAGCAGTTGCAGATTATGTAAATAATACTCGAATAGCACATGACAGTAAATATGCTTACGAGTTAATTAGGAATACATTAGATGAACTTTGATATAAAAGAAATAGATATTAAATTTGACTATAGTGAATATAGAAATTATTACAATAATATTTGTGAAAATTATTCTCATCTTATGTTTACTAATAAACTAATAAAAGACACAGTAGAGTCTGACAAGCACAATGTTTCTAAAGTTTACGGATTTGGACTGCAAAGCAATTTACAAGATTTAACAGTTCCGTGTCCCCCGTGGAATGTACACAAAGACGGCAGTGACGAATATAGAGATACTGAATTAGTATTTGGACCAATACTTAAACTAAAAGAATTATTTCCTAATTCAAGGCAGTATAGTATAAGTGGGCATCCGCCGGGTACGATGATTCAACAGCATACTGATACTGACAAATATCTTAAAATACATTTGCCTATTTTAACTAATCCAGATGCTTGTTTTGTGTTCGGTGATAAAAAGTATTGTTTAAAAGTTGGAAAAGCATACTTAATAAATACTACTAGACTTCACGGAACAATCAATTCCGGAAATACCGATAGAGTACATTTATTTTTCAAAGTACCTGCAGAGGACTATCTATGAGATTGCTAAGACCCGAACACATTAAAGATGTTAGTATTCTATTTGATAACCTTGATTGGGATATAGTCGAACTAGACTTTACAATTGATGCATCTGCATTAAATGATTATTATAACAAATTAAAAACTGACTTGTATGGATTTAATTTTAGTTTTGATTCTAAAGAATATCTACGTCCAGACATCTACGAAACATATAAAACACAAGGCAGTGTTGGGAATTACTTAGGTAATATCCAAGGATGGAGTATAAGTTGGCCAGTTAATCGAGATATTCCATGTCCATCAAAGTCACAAGCAAATCTTAATATGTATCCTGAATTGAAAGATTTATCAGAACAAGACTTCTATAAATCCTTGCCACAAGATCATTATAAGTTTGGAATACTAAATTCGCTAATTGATAGACTAAGTTTATCGGCACTACGACAGATGTTAATGGCATTGCATCCAAGTGGGTTAGTAGTTAATACTCATACTGATGGCGAAGTTAAAAAATTGCACATTCCATTTTATACAAACACCGATGCAGTTTTTACTTTTGGTGAAAACAGAGAGCGTACATATCATATGGAATTGGGCAAAGCCTATATAATTAACACACTAGTTCCACATGGAACTGAAAACACCGGATCATCTGAACGTGTCCACTTGTTGTCTAGAGTAGACAATGAGTTTATGCAGTCACTTCTTGATCTTAAATGCCATATTTCATGATAAATATAAGCAACAGGAGACAACAATGAGCAACACTTATTTTACACAAGTTTTGGATGAACCGTTCCACTTAGGAAACGGTGAGTTCTTATCAGTAATTACTAACGGAAAAGCACGCCATGAAGGCGAAGAAACAAGAGATTTTAACAAAGACGCAGGCGCAAGAGCAGGATTACTTAGAGTAAATGCTGACAGTGCTACGTTTGTAGACTTTTATGATAAAAGCGATAACGGTGATAGATACCGAGGTGTTGCAGTTGTAGGTAATACAGCATATGTAATGCGTACACAAAAAGACAAAGTAGACAGTGTTATTAGAGTAGCGGCTGTAAACTTAGATACTAACGAAGTTACAATGATTGAAGAAAAGGGTGTAACAGTACACGGCTCAGAAACTCCTAAAACATTCTGTGGACACTTTAACTTTGGTCGCCCAATTACAGTTGGTACTAAAATTGTTTATCCACCAATTATGAGTGGAATGATTATTGTGTTTGATACTGTTGCTAATACATTTACTGTACACGAAACAGAAGAAAAGTTTGCTTCTATTCATAGTGTGTATGTAGAAGATTTAAATGAAGTTGTATTTTTTCCATATGGTAAAACAACTAACAAGTTGTTAACTTTAGACATGGGAACAAATACAATTACTGCACATGAGGCTCCAACTAACGGTGCTTTTTATCATGTCAATACAAACGGAACTAAAGCAGTTGGCGCTCCATTAATTATGGACGGTACTACAGAATTTAACTTCTGGGTATATGACGGCGATACAGTTCAGTCAGTTGCTTATGATTCATCTAGCACAGATGACATGGGCGGACAAATGGGTTTCAAATACGGAACCATGAACGATAACACATTGTTAACACACACTTGTTGGGACGGATGTAAAGAGTTTGTAACCTTAAACCTAGATACACTTGCTATTGACCATTTTGCAACTAACGAATCATTAGGTAGTAAGCCTGTTGTTAACAACGGCGACATTTACTTGTTTCCATCAATCCAAAACCCAAGCATGGTAAATCCAACAACTAAAGTTTTTAAAGTTGAAGGAACTGCAATCAACGAAGTTATGGACTTGGGTACTGCAAATATTACTTCAGGATCGATTAACGATACTGATAGTGTTACAATGTTAGCACCTTACAAGTTTGATTTAGATAGCGATAATTTAAAAGGTTCACTTGCTATTGTTAATCTAAACGACAAAAATTCTAAATTAGTTCCAGTAGATTTATTACTAGAACCTAATGACTAACATCACAATAGTAGGCGGCGGAACAGCCGGTTGGATGACTGCCGCCTATCTCTCTGTAAAAACAGACTGGCAAATCACACTTATTCAAAGCCAAGATATTCCCATCATCGGTGTAGGTGAAAGTACACTTCCGAGTCTTTATGATTTTGTACAAGAGTGCGGACTTACAGAACAAGATTTATTTGAACACACAACAGCAGTTAGAAAATATACTATTAGACATCTAGACTGGAATAAAAATGGAGATTGGTATCATCATTTTTGTTTTAATGAGACTCAACACAATGAGCAATTGGACTGGATGAAAAATTACGAAAGACCAAATGAAAAATGGCGACACGCATATCACATAGATGCATTTAAGTTTGGTGCAATGTTGCGTGATAAGGTTGCTATACCAAATGGCGTTGTAGTAGAACAAAAAACAATAGACAGTATAGATGAAATAGAATCTGATCTAATTATAGACTGCACAGGATTTAACAAATTAACTAACCCTACCAACTGGGTAGATAGTGCTTTGCCTAACAATAGTGCAGTAGTATGTCCAAGTAATCAAGTTATTAATAAACCTTATACACAAACAACAGCACTTAGTTCGGGGTGGATGTGGACTATAGCATTACAAACAAGAACAAGTAACGCATATGTGTTTAGTGACAAACACATCACATATGAACAAGCAAAAGAAGAATTTATAAAAAGGTGTCCGTATGAGTTAGACTTAGACAAACTTAGATACTTGTCTTGGCAAGGAGGATACACTACTACTCCATTCAGAGGAAACGTTTTAAATATAGGATTGAGTGCAGGATTCTTTGAACCATTAGAATCTCAGGCTATATGGGCAACACAATATCAAATAGAAATGCTTGTAAGACTAGGGTTGAATAAGCAGGCTGTTTATAATAAGCAATGGGTAACAATGATGAAACATATTGAAAGGTACCTGTTAGCACATTACACTGCAAGTTCTCGTAGAGATAATGACTACTGGAAACAGTTTGATAATATTCTAATGGTAACTCCTGGCAATGAGAAGTTTAAGATTTTTGATGAGTACAGTTATCGTTGCCTAGCGAACGGTTACGCTCTTCCATATAGGTCAGCACATTAATACGCCATAAGTTTTGTGGAACATTGTACAGTTCCATTTGTCTATCAAGTTCCCATATACCACGTTTTGCTAATAACGGCATCATGGTATTATTCATACGTTGACTTTTGCCGCCATCATCATTTATGTTTGTGCTTATGTATAAGTCTGCATTTAGATTCTTTTCTATCGCCCAACTAATTTGTAAATCTAATAGATAACTTAATTGTATTCCTGTCTTAAAGATATCTCTACCAGTACCTAAGGTGTATCCTGAAAGTTGCGCACCTCTAAACAAACATCTATAAGCGTGTTCAGATACTTCTGGTAAAGGATGTATTCCAGCAATGCTAATAATTTTATCATCTTCTATAGCAATAGTCCAAGCACCTACATCTAAACACCACTGCCATTTCATTTTGTCAAGTGAAGTATTGTTACTAAAATTTTGAGAGTTACAAAATTGTTCTACTAATGATTGATCATCTGTTGTAGCAAATCTAAAATTCATTTTTCCACGTAGATCCGGTTGCTGTTTTTAAGCGATGTGAAAACGTCATAGTGTCAACATCAAATATATCTCCAGTAGGATGCCCGTCTATAATACATTCGCCTTCTTTACTAAATGATACATTGTCGTTAATCTTAGTAAAGTTTGGTGTGTTGTAACCAATCATAACAGGCGGAGGCACTTCAGTCATACCGTACCAGTTTGCTACTGTTTGTACTCCACGCTCTTTAAATGCATCAATAAATGATTGCTCAATTTTATTAGATCCAGTAACCATATAACGCACACTACTCATGTCCAATTTATCAAACCCTTTTGTTTTTTGTAGTAATTCTAAATGGCGTGGAATTAACGCTATATACGTCGGTTTAACGCTATTAAACAGTGTAGGGTAGGTAAGTGCATTAAAGACGCTACAAACGTGCTGTGCGCCGCTTAAATACGCCGGAAAAGCGGTTATAGTGAAGTGTGCTATAGTATTTGCTGGAAATACGTCTAATACAATGTCTTGCTTAGTTAAACCAATTTCTGCAACAGAACGACTAGCGCACTGTTGCAGATATTCCCAAGTGTGGGTAACTTTTTTTGGTTCATCAGTTGAACCTGATGTGAATAGCGTAAGGGTGCTCATACACTTACTTATTTAAAAATTATTTAGGAAGATTAATAAAAGGCAATCCAACCAGTACCGTCGTAGTATACAGGGTAACTATTACCAGTTCCTTTAGATACCGGATCCCAGTTAGTTCCGTCAGCAATAGCAATCATACCTTCTAGTGCTGATGTAGGTTCAGTTGCTAATGGTGATAACTTCATAAACCCGTTTACATCTAAAGTTGCGTCAGCAACATAGTTAGTATTGTTATTAATTGAAAGATAACCACGTGCATCATATGACATTGCATTTAATGATGGACCTGTTCCTGTTCCTACGTTGTTAATAAACTGAATTTTACCTTTAGCAGTATCGTCAGCAACAGTTTCGTTAGGATCAATTTGAAAAGCAATAATGCCTGTTGGTACATACTCTTCAGTACCTGGATCATATGCTCGACCACTAATGCCACCTACAAAATCGCCTGCTGTTGCCGCTACTGGAGTTTCCATATCGCCGTGGCGTGACGAAAACTGCAACTTAGGCATACTACCGACATTTGTGCCAGCAAGGTTAATTATATCAATTGGTGGAGCCGCATCAACATTATAAATTTCAAATGTTGGACTATTGACATCATCAAGTGCACCAAACTCAAGTGTGTTACTATTAGTTAATAAAATTTGATTGCCAGCAATTTCAACAGTACCGTTGTCTAATTTAACAGTACCATTAACAGCATCTACAAGTTGTGTACTGTCGTCAGCAAAAATTGAGCCTTGAATGTCTGCACTAAGTTGTGCAATCTGTAGAGTATTAAGATCAATATCCTGTGGCTTCCATTGTGCCGCATCATTATCCCATGTTAATACTTGTCCTGGACCAGGATCGTCTACACCTGATGTACTTACGTCACCTAACCCATCAATGCTCTTACCTGCTAATTGTACATCTAAGTCGAATGATAAAAATGCTTCGTCTTGGGGAGTATAAGCACCTTCACCACCGTTAGCAGTATCGTCCCATTTTAATACTTTGTTATTAATAACACCAGTGTTATCAACATCTGTTAAATCATCAATTGATTGCGTTACTTCAATTGTCTGAGGTTCCCACTGATCAGCAGTAGTATTCCAAACTAGTGATTGCCCGTTTGCTTTTCCTGCTGTGTTTACTTTTTCTAAATCGTCTAATCCTAATGCTGGATTAATTAATGTTCCAGTAGATGACGATCCATCACCGATATACAGTTTGCCTGTATCTGTAGTATAAATCGGTTCGCCTAAGGCAGAAGAGCCTGTTAAAGCATCTAACTCCGCCTGGGTACCTCTTCTAATTTTAAGTGCCATTCTTGCTAACTCCCAATATCAATTTGCTATATGTATTTATGCGATTTGGCATCTTTACTCAATAACGATTATTTACGTATTTTAGCATTTTTAAGTGCTTTTCCTACGCTTTTTTCGACATCGGTTTTGATCTTTGCACTGTCAATAGCAAAGTTTACGCCTGTAATGACATCTCCATATTCGTCAAATAGGTCACGTATTTCCGTGTCAAACGCTTTTTGAGACGCATTACTTTTTGTCTCAATGATCCACTGTTTACCATTGTTAAAATTTACTTCGATATGCTCTAAGTATTCAAGAGGTATAGTATCTACTTCAATACCTCTAAATACTTCTGGCCAGTGTTTAATAACGTCCTCAGGAAGTTTAATTCTCCTGATCCCCATTCTTGATCAAGCCTTGGCTTTTTTCTTTGTAGGGACTAATGCCTCTGCATCACGACGTAGTTGTGCCGCTTCCTTACTTAGACGATCGGCTTGCGAACGATACTGTGCCGCTAAGTCTTCGTCTGATAAAACACCTTCGGTTTGAGTTGCTACTGGCTCGCTTGATGGAGTAGTAGTATCAGTTGCTGTTGGGGTTTGCGCTTCAGGTTCTGAATTATCTTTAATTGCAAGATCTTCGATAGCAACGCCTTTTTGTTCAGCAATAATCTTATTAAGTTCTGCAAGATTGATAGCAGTATTTGTATCAGGAGTCATTTCAACTTCTGTTGTTTTTACTTTAACAAGTTTACCTTGCGAGTGAAACTTTGCTAACATAACAGCACCGTCACTTAAACGTGTACGTGCCATTGCTTCAGCAAGTTCGTTTGCCGATTGTCCTGACGGTGACTCTACTAGTTGCATTAAAATATCATGATCCGAATCTGTTAAATTTTCAGTTGATACAATTAATGCACTTTCGGCATCGCCTGGCAATGTTCTGTATGCTACAGCAACTTTTCTTTTGTTTGTTGTTAGTCGTCCAATATGTTTAATCGCCATGTTATTACTCCGTTGGTTCGCCTGATAACGCAGATGCCGCATCAGCACCGCTTACCGGAGAATTAGTTGTTGGGGTTGCGTCTGATTGTTTAGCCGCTTCCTCTTGTTGCTTTTGGATAGTAGACAAAAACGTGTCTAATTTATTATACGTTTGTCCTACTGCCGCAAGTTCGTTTGCTTTAAATGCACCGCGTTGTGTAGCAACATCGATAACTGTACGCAATACGTTTAAGTCTTGCACTGTTAAATCAACACCGCCAGCATTGGCTGTTTGATCTGCAGGTTTATTTGTTTCTGACATATGTCCTTCTCCTTTGTTTAGTAATGTACATACATTATTACTTATTTGTATTTTAATAGTGGGCATGCCAAAGCGAAATAAGATAGTTCTTTCGGATCTTCAAATCCGATTCTAATCTTCGTTGCTGACGCAGTACCCTGTTCTACAGCAAGTCCTCGCCCGATATAAAAGCGACTTTTGCAATTAGTGGTAATCCAATTTTCCAAAGCCTTTTCTAGATTATAGTTTGGGTGAATATCTAAGTACTCCATGTGGGGACCTAGATAGTCTAATTTTCTAATCTTAAAAAAGTTAAGCGGATTCGGTTTCAACTTCATAGTGTGTAGTTACTCCAAATGGTGCTTGCGTATCTTTGTTATGGTGACTGTGAATAACGAAGATTGTATCACAGTAGTCAGCATCACCCCATGTATCCCAAGTATATCCGTCTGTAAACATAATGAACTTCTTCGGAACAATATCATGTTCCTTCATGTAATTCCAGTTTGACATAAAGTCAGTGCCACCGCCACCTTTAACTTCATACGTACTAATATCAGCATTAGATGCATCAAAGTCTTGTTCGTTATATACCTTAGTATCAAAACACCAAACCTTAATATTAAATTCTTGATATTGATCCATAATTCCTTGTACTTCGCTAAGGAATACGTTTGCTTGTTCGTCGCCAATCGAACCTGACATATCAATTGCAATGCAAATATCAATAGTATCTTGAAAGTTTAGTCCTGGTAGAATAGCACCAGTATGCCACCCTTTACGTGATGGACGAGCAAATGTATAGTCATTGCGTATGGTAGATTGAATCTGTTGCTGAAGTAGTTCTTTCCAGTTCATTTTAGGTTCAGTAAGTTCTTGAATCAATCGTTCAATTTCTTTAGGCATATTGCCTGCACCTGAACTCTGTGCAGAACTGATCATAGACTCTTTAATTTCGTCACGTATCTTTCTAAGTTCGTCTTTACTGTATGAAGGTTTAGAACCTTTGCCGTCTTTAGTATCAGCACCAGACTTTCCTGCTCCGTTATTACTTCCTTGATTGTCACTGTCCCAGTCAATGTGATCGTCAAGTAATTGACCTAACTGGTTAAGTTCATCTTCGTCGTACTTTTCTTTTAGTTCATCATAGATTTCTTCTGAACTCATTGGGTCATACTTAAAGTCGTAGTAGAGTGGAAGGTTGGGTTTTTCACCAATGCGGTCACGGATAAGAATATTGTTTACTTTATAGTCTGCCGCAATGTTATATAATTGTGCATCTCTCTTTTCTCTACGACCCATATGATCATATACGCAGTGTAAAATTTCGTGTGCAATAACAAACTCAATGTGCTTGTTTGTTAGAGTTGAAAAAAAGCCAACATTATAATATAAATGACGTCCGTCTGTAGCGGCAGTAGGACACCAGTCACTTGCGTCTTGAATTTTAAGACGTGTAGCCATATTACCAAAAAATGGATGACGTAAAAGCAAACCTACTCGTGCAACAATGATTCTATCTAACACTTCTGCACGAAGTTCGTCAGTAATTTCAACTTCAACTGCTTCTGCTTTTTCTAGTACATTTGCCATGTTTATCTCCAGTGCCATATTATGTATACATTATAGTATATATAAAACTATTTGTCAACCATTTTAAATAAAATTGGAGGAGGACTTACCAGCATAAGCCATCGCCTCCCCCAAAGTGTTTTAAGAAGCCTGTGCGGCAGTTACATACTTGCCGAACTTATCATGGAACTCATCGAAACATTCGACTTCATCAGGATCGATTGGAAGTTGGTATTGCGTAAGAGCAAGTTTAATACCCATTACAACCAATTCAGTATCGAAATTGTCCATTGCAAAACGCAAAAAGTTATTAACCATATCGTCAAACTTTTTATCGTTTTTATCACTGGCTTCTTTTAGTTCATAGCAAAGTGATACAGTCAAGGAATACATGGCACTGATTTCTTTTGTCTGTAACTCTTTTACTTTCCCTGCCAAAATCTCTGAAGGATTAGGCAAGTCAGCCGCCATCTTACGATGCGCCATGAACTTAACAGCAAGGCCTTCGCCTACTGCCCCACTTACTAGATCAGTAGTGGTATTTTCGTCATCATCGTCCTCAAGTAATTCGGACACAAACGACCACGAACGCGGTGTAGCAAATGAACGGCTTGCGGCTTTAGGATCAAAGTCATACAAGTCGCGCTTGCTATATGTTAGGTAACCTACAACATCTTCGTGGATGTCGTTGTTTACTGCCCACTGGAACCAGTCTTCAAAGTCGACTTTAAGTTCTAAGTGTACAAAACGATTTGCCAACGGCGCTGGCATACGATATGTAACACCCTTGTCAGCATCACGGTTACCGGCGGCTACAATTAGTACATTGTCGGGCAATTCATATTGGCCAACCTTACGGTTAAGTATCAATTGATATGCCGCGGCCTGTACAGCAGGCGCCGCTGAATTCATTTCGTCTAAGAACAATACAATGTTATCGTATTGTGTTGCCATTTCAGCAGTTGGCAGTTCTGCAGGTGGCGCCCAAAGCATACAGTTGTCGTTTGCACTGTAATACGGGATACCTTTAATGTCTGTTGGATCCCATAGTGACAAACGAATGTCGATTACTTTAGCGTTCATTGATGCACCAATTTGGTGAATAATGTCGGATTTACCAATACCCGGTGCGCCCCACAAAAATAGTGGACGCTTCTTTTTAAATGCCCGTGTAATACTTTTCTTTGCATTATTGGGCGATACTGTGCGTGTTGCGATATTTTCCATAATGTATTCCTCTTGTTTCAGTCAGTGCCTAATTTCTAACTATACATATAGTATACACTCAACAGGATAAAAGTCAACCATTATTTTTGGTTTTTTTAATTTTTTAGGATAATTCGTCGTCGGCTCGTTTTAACGCTTTGGTTAAGCCGTACTTTTTGGCATCGCCACTAAAAAGATGCAGTTCGAGTGCTTTCTTTTCGTCGAATACTGTGATATTTTTATTTGTAAGATAATATGGACATGTAATAAATTGATCTAGCCATATAATAGTATTAGTTGTAAGATCAAAATCAGCCGGAAACGGGACTTCGTAATCTGTTAGATCTAATTTTTCTTTTAGAAATAGGTAACCCTTATCAGTGAGACGCAGGCCACCTTTTTCTTTTATTCTTGTATTTTGCCACCAAACTGGCATATACTGTTTAAGTGTAGTTTGATTTACACTTATGTTTGCTTGCTTTAAGAAAACCTTAGTATATGTTTCTTTCCAGTTCACTTTAGTTATTTGTCTTCCATTAGTTTTACTGCGGCGTCATAGTCTTCTTGTGAAACAACACCTTCACGTAATAATTTTTCTCTGTTAGCCATATGTTTCATAGCAATTTCTTCTTTTGAACCTCCGAAGTATGCTACTGCATGTCCTTCTTCAATAAGAATGTCTGTTACTTTACGGTCACCTACTTTGAAGTCTCCTAGGATACGTCCGAACTTGCCTTTCATATCTTCGCCTTTACGATCTTCTGTGGTAATAAGTTTTCCGCCATTGGCCATAAGTTCTTTGAGCCTTGCTTTAGCGGCTTCGCCAAAGAGGTCCTCCACTTTGTCTCTAGTTCTGCTCTCTGGTGTGTCAATCCCCATAATGCGAACTCTTTCATCTGTTAGTGTTACTCCAAACCCTAGATCGATATCTACATCTACTGTGTCCCCATCAACTACTTTGATGACGACTACGTCATATTCATTATTTTGCATTTTGCCCTCTCCTTAAATGCTTATTGTATTTTTTGCCCTATACTACTCTTGTACTAGTTCACCTGTTGTCAACTTCACAACTGTAAACTCGTCAGAGTTAAATAATTCGTTTAATTTTTTCGCCAAGTTGTGTGCGTGTCCAGGATTGGAAAACGAAACCTTTTTATACTTAGGTCCAGGAAAACTTGTCAGTGAATTCTGCGTCTTAAGATTAAACGGTTCGTCTTGATAAAACACTGCCCAAATGGCATCCGCTTTCAGAATCTGATCGCTTTTATATGTTTTTTTATCGATGTGTTCTAACAACACTGTTGGCTTAGGCCTACTCATATACGTAATCCTTTAAATTAACTACGTATATATTTATCCTAATTCTCAGTAATTGTTATATTAAACGCTGTAGTTATTCGCGGTACTTCGGTTTTTTGTACAGGAATACTATGGTTTAGATAGGGTGCAAAGAATATCATATCGCCTTCTAAGGCGTCTGCATTAGCAACTTCATGTTGCTTAACTTTTACTTTGTAGATATCAGAGGTGAAAAGAGTCTGTTTAATCATTCTCCTTTAAACCCGCCTCCGTCCATCTCAACATTAATGGTTTGATTTTCTTCTCTATGTAGATTTTCGGCAACTAGTTTTTCTAAATCACCGTGCAGTCTAGTAGTTAGTTGACCAATAGTAAGTGCAAGAACTTCGGCCTGTTGCATACTTAGTTTTACATCTTTAGCATTTGATTGCTTGGCAGTTTTAACTTGTTGTAAAAACTGCTCTAGCGGAATAGTATTAATCGGATCTTTTTGCATCTGCATTTGCCTTGCTTAGTTCTTGTCGCATAGTTAGTTCTGATTTAAACGGACCCTTTGATACATATTGTTCAATAGTCATTAGTTTAGGACAAAAACTACGCACCCATCCTTTATCAAACTGAATGATATAATATCCTGCACAGTAAAGACTTTTAGATTTTTTACTCTTCGTAAACAGAGGAAGTTTACGTTTTACATCATACATACTATTATGTGGTATACACGAAGTAGGAAAATTGTGTACTTCTTTGTCACCAGTTGGAGCAGTCTCTTTATCTTTAATACCCCATTCAATATCTACATCTTTTACAAGTTGTTTTTCGTTTTCATAAAATTTAGTATGTGATTGACAGCAATACATGTATGACTTATCGTCTTGTTTGGAAAGGGTACCGATGCGTTCACCATCTTCCTCTACAATCCAAAACTTATCTGCTACGATTGGGTTTGCTTTTAAATTTGTCATTCTATATACCTCCTAAATATTCTTTTAAGTTCTTATCATTTATTACAATTACATTAGCATCTTTGTTAGCGGCAATAGATGCATATAATCTAGTTCTTCCATCAACAACATATTTTATGTTGTTCAACTCTACAATTAGTAGTGGTCTACAATTTCCTTGCTCAACCGCTTCAATTATAGGATCTAATGGAAATTCTCTTTCACGATAATCACGCTTGTCACGTTTTAACATCTCTGTTAAAAAAACTTCCTTATAACCTTCTTGACCTCTTATTTTACTTATTGCCTTAAGTGTATATGGATCTTCTGGCATATTATCTAAGTTATTTAACTTTAAAATATCATCAACTGACAGTTTTTGGACAGGCAATTCCTCCAAAAACTTTCCTATTTTTGCTACTGCATACTCTTGTACTACTTGATTTTGTGGTATACCTGGACGACTTCTATTGCCCAAATTAATAGGAAGTTCATTGATCATCGATTGTATTTCAGGTACAGGACATCCTATAAACTCGTAAGCGTCTAAAAAATTTTCATCCATTAGTGCTTGATTCATGATGGATACCTTGCATTTAATGGTTCGCTAAATGCTTGCACTTGATCAACAATGCGCTGTAGATCGTGCTTTGCACAGAACTTCATTAATTTAATACCCACTTGGCTTACTTCTTTGGGCTTCATAGCCTCTGCAATAGTTTCAGCCATTTGTACTTTTACATCTTCAGGCTGTGCAGTCAAATCACATAATACAACATTACGGTTGTAATCATCCATCACACGATGTTCGTCACCGTTATGATCAACCCAGCGTTGTAGCATAAGGTTATTCCAGTTGTAGCCTTTTGTACCTTTGTCTTCAAATGCTTCAGTTAGACCAACCTTGTTCTTAGTACCTTTTACACGAACACCGGGATAAGCACTAAACACATTATCACTAGTGTCACCACGCATACACTTTTCAAATAGTAACCATTCAGGATTAGGAGCAGGCTTTTCTGCTTTAGTTTTCTTATCAATTACACGATTGCCCTTCTTATCAAAGTAACCTTCGTGTGTAATTGTAATGTCTTGAATGCCATTGTACTGTGTACAGTTAGGTGCGATAAGTTGTGCAAAGTCACCGTCGGTACTAATAATAACATGATTGTCATTAGGGTGTGATTGTACCCAGCCTGCAATCAAATCATCTGCTTCTAGATTAGGATGTTGTAATACAGAACAGTTAGTCTTTGTACTTACAAAGTCTTTAAACTCGTCAAAGCACTCCCAAAAGACTTCTTCTTCTTCTTGCTGTTGTGCTGTAAGTGCCGCACGAGCATCGCTTCGATTGCGCTTGTAAGGCTCGTAATAGTCTTTACGCCAACTACGTCCTTCTAAACAAAATACAACATGACTGCCATCAAAGTCTTTCCAAGCCTTCTTAATTCCAGCAAGGGTAATATGAAAAGCCATACCGACCTTATCTGTAAGATTACCACGGATTACATGTCGGGCTCTGAAAAATGTGTTAGCAGTGTCTACAAGAATGTACGTCATTGACTAATGTCCTCATTTATTTTAAACTTCATAGTATTATTATACTACTTTTGTTCAGAGTTGTCAACCTGTTGTTTTGATCGTTCTTGAATATCTTCCAGGATTTCTTTATTAATAAATGGAATTGCATGGAAAAAATCAGCATCAAACGTACCTGTAAGCCTAAGATCAAATGCAATACTAACACGAACATCGTCTCTTGTATGCGGCTCAACATAGTGCGGAGTACAACTAGGGAACAGCACACATCCGCCTTTTTTGTTAGGTAACTCAATTTTTGATTCTGGATCAAACGATGAGTGATATACTGTACGAGTATGATAATCATCAAGGTGCATATTACCGCTGAGATATGCATCAGGTTGTGCCCCGTGTGCGTGTGATTCCATTCCTTCATCTTTGCGTAAGATATTAGCCCAACATACAATTTGCAAGTCTTTTAATTCTAATTGTTGCTTTTGTACATACTCAAGGTATGAGTATTGTAAGAATTTTAGTAATTCTTTAAATGCAGGGTGATCCTGTTCTAGTAGGTTATATCGTCCGAAGCGTGTCGTAATGTGGTTTTCGTTTAATCCTGTACCGCCAGTATTTGCAAATTCAAAATCTAAAATGGTTTTTTCGTTATTAGCAATCCACTCGCGAAGATTATCAACATCTGTTAAGTCAGTCCAATTTGTTAACCAAAGAGGAATATTCCAACTAGGTGCAAACTCTGTTTGCGGGTGATAACTTTTAATTCTAATTAATGACACTATTTTACCTCCGATTTACCGTCACCGATATTTTTTGTATTAATAAAGCCTGCGCCTCGATCTGTATTGTGACCTTCATCTTCTAATACATTACGAGCAAGATCCTTAAACCACTGATCAACAATTTCTTCGTTACTCTCGCCTTTATATCCAGCATCTAATAGTTGCTCAATAAATTCGTTATTCCAGTCGAGTTCAAAGAATCCGTTTCGAATGTTGTCTTTATTAACTTGGGTATCAAGCACACCAACCCACGGCATTTTCTTTTTCGTTGCTTGCTCTTTTTCTTCTAGCATTAAGTCTCGATGACTTAACGGCGAAGAAGTCTTTTCTTTTTTCTTAAACATATTTTTTAGTTTATCCATCATAATCCCGCCTCTCTTGCTCGTTGTTCTACGCTTTGAGTTTGTTCGTTTTTAGGTTCCCCAGGCATTGCCGAAGAGCGAGATGTGTAGTCTTGGCGTAAACCGCCATCCCTTTTCCATACACGCTTCAGCAACGTCTTTAACGTTGAGGGAGTATTCTTCACTGCGTCCGCCCAACGGCATAAGATATACCGGACATTGTACCCCGGCATTTCTGTAAGCGTCCACAGCCTTTTCAACTTCTGCAAAATCATCTTGAGTAGCGACAACAAACTTAAGATACATGTCACTGCCGTTGACAGTGCTATAATCCCAAGCCACATCAGGCTTAATAGCAGTTTCCCAAGGTTCTCCGCTAACGCTAAGTTTTGGGGAACAACTCCAAGTGATGTTAAGGAGGTCATTACTGTTGAGATATCGCTTAAAATCTTCATGTAAAGTTTGTGTAGTATTTGTTTCAATTGTAACATTTTTTAGATCCTGCATACGTGGATGTTCGAACAGTTCGACGTAAAGTCGTTGCCACGCTAACAACGGCTCACCACCTGTTAAAATTAAGTGTACGTCTTGTCCATTATCTTGTACCCACTTACCATTTGGAGTAAGTGACAGCAAATGTTCAACTACATCTTCAACATCTGCTTGTTTGTTAAAATGCTTGAACTCTGGATAGATACTTGCATATGTATCACAGCCTGTATGAATAATAGGCAAGTCCTCAAACTTTTCAGTTGTTTCGTGTACACCTGCATCAATCAATGCTTTTACTTCCGCATTGTATCTTTGTCCTTCTGCATGTAATTCTGTGCGATTCTTTTTAGTATCAACACCAAAGTTCATACAGCGAAAGTTACAACCAAATGTACGCAGGAACACACTGGGCACTCCTACAAACTTACCTTCACCTTGTACACTATAAAATGCTTCTGAATAACGTAGTTTCATAGTGGCAATCTTCCTGTATACAATTCAATACCTAAACTGATCATTCCCATAACAAATACTGCTACAATGAATACTTGTGCTATGCGCACTGCAATATAATCACCCATTAGCAACTAAACTCCTGTTGTAATTTAATGTTATCAAAGAACTCTTTCTTTGTACCTGCGTCATCTTTAAATGCACCACGTAACACAGTTGTTTGTGTAAGACTACTAGTTGCCATAATGCCACGATTCTCGCAACAACCGTGTGTTGCTTGAATGTACACACCTAAGTGTTCTGCACCAGTTGCACCTGCAATCTCACGTGCAATATCATTTGCAAGTTCTTCTTGCAGTGTACCACGTCGAGCGCACCATTGTGCAATACGTGTGTACTTGCTTAGACCAATTAGTTTGTCTGCGGCAATAATACCAATATATGCAACACCGCTTACTGGCTGGTGATGATGCGAACACATGCTCTTTAGTTCACTTCGTACAACAAGCATACCTTCATAGCGATCATCTGAATCATTTGGAAATGCTGTTGCTGTGGGCATAGGATCATAACGGCCGCTCATAATCTCGTTGAAATACATTTTAGCAAGACGTCTTGCTGTGCCTTTCGAGTTAGGATCGTTGTGCCGGTCAATTACTAGTGCGTCTAGTACTTCTTCAAATGCTTCTGTCGCGCCTTCGATAAGTTCTTCCTTATCGCCGTTCTGCAGGACTTGTGAAATATTATCACCAGCCCAATAGCGCAAGCCTGCGTCTTCTAACTTGCTTTTAATTTGTAATGCTTTACTCATTTTCATTTTATCTCCGATGTTAAGGCAGTGGATTGCCTGTAATATACTTTTATAAGTATACACTATTATTTAGGTGTTGTCAACCTTTAGTAAAGTATTTCTTCACCATTTCAAGCATATCATCATACTCAGCAATTTGTTTTACTTCAACTTCAATTGCTTCGATGATATCTGAATGCTCACCAATACCTGCAGGGTTATGCAAGTATACTTCTACATTTGCTTTATGCTTATCAATATGTCCTTTTGCATGTGATACAAATGCTTCTAATAATTGGTCTCTCATTGTTTAATCCTTCCTATGTTAGGTACAAACTCATTTGCTATAAGTTTGTGTGCAGTAGTGTCAAAGTGTTCGTCGTCGACTTTAATTACTGCATTGTTGTTCTTTAGAAATTGTTCTGCGCTTTCAGTTGCTATAGATGCATGTGAACAGTCTCCAATGATATTTAGATCTTTTGGTAGCCATGTGTCTTCATTTATGGCAAAGATCTTAAGTTTTGCATTTTTCTCCTTACAAAGAGTATTCCAAATATACACTTCTTTAAAAAACTGCCGTTGGTTAATAACCGTCATTAGTTCGTAGTTTGCTTTTAGTCGTTGATATCCGTCTGTTTGTAAGTTTGGTTCGTGTAGATCAAATGGATTAAACGTCATATCTAAATTGGCAGGTATAGCATAGTCGCCTGCAACGGTTATTTGTCCGCCGTCAAAACATTTAAGTTGATCGTTCCACATGCTAATATTGTAACAATCGATGCATCCTTTTGTTTCTTCCAACATCATATGTGTTTCAAGTGGAATAATATTTTCGTAAAAGTTTGGAGTACTATAACCAAATCTATAACGATTCCAGTAAGTTTGTTGTATAATAACTTCGTCAATATCGTTATACGTTTTAAATAAAAACGCAAGGCGCTCACTGTAATCATACCAACCTCTACCAGGACAAGCAAATATAACACCGTCCTTGTTTTGATTGTTAATATAAATTTCTGCCCAGTTGTTATCATGCCAGCGGTCTCTTAAACCATCAGGAGCAGGGAATTGATATCCTGCACTATGACTACAACCTATAACTGCTGTTCTCAACAACCAACTCCGTCATCAATATCAAACTCCATTTGATTTGAATCTTTTAATGTGTATTTTTGTTTAGATGGAATGACGCCTCTAACGCCTCCTTTTGGATCTTCCATGTCTCCGTCACGTCGGAAGATTAGATGTACATGTGGGTACATGCAAGTTTGACCTGCACTGGTTCCCATATTCAAACCAATGTTATATCCAGTAATATCATTATCTGCAAGTATGTTTTGATTGCCCATTGCTTGTGCAAAATTAAAACACTTTAAGATATTTTCTTCTGTGTTTTCTCTTGGAACAACAAGAGTATGTCCGGGTGTTACTGGATAAATGTCGTTGTATACGATAAAGTCTCGTGTACTAATTTCAACATTGTTCCACGGAGCCCTGCCATCTGCTTGTGCTTGTTCTAATGTATCAGTCTTCATTATACCTTCCAATCACTTTTATTTTCAATAGCAAAACGACATCCTTCAATGTAGTCTTTATCTTCTTCTTGCAGTACACTCCAAAACTTTGATACTGTTTGAATGTGTTCTTCAACAACTTCCGGACGTCTAAGATGATAGTTTTCTTCCATCCAACCCTGTAGAATGTCCATACGTTGTTTAATCTTTACTTCAATAGGATTATTGAGATTATAATCAGTCATTTAATT
>Ga0209138_1000029_pt1 | contig 151301 bp, 138 predicted proteins | sample SaaInl3SG_22_DNA_FD_184645 | JGI IMG/M metagenome (GOLD analysis project Ga0209138, IMG submission 184645) | Marine microbial communities from expanding oxygen minimum zones in the Saanich Inlet - ESP_153SG_22_DNA (SPAdes) (version 2) | ecosystem: Environmental > Aquatic > Marine > Intertidal...
TCTATTAACTATAAAAGTGCCTATGAAAAAAAAACAGCAATAAAAAAGTCCTAAAAACAAGTAGGTCCTCCGGGCATGGAGGACCTACTATCAAAGAATTTTAACTACTAATCCAATAATTAAAATGCATCATAAAAGTACTATTTTACGGACTCTTTTCGGGTTTGTTTTTCTGGTTTCTTTCGGCACAACCAAAGGACAAACTCAATTAGACAGTTTACAGGCGATTTACGACAGTTTGCCTGCAACACTATACCCTTCGCAAATCCTGCACAACCGGAGCCCAAAGTATCTGTGGAGTTTTAATGTAAATTCTAACTTGCAGTGGCAGGTAAACAATAACTATACTTCTTCTCCCTATCTGTATCCGGGAGAAGTTCCAGCCACCATCATTACCCGAAATGACCGTTCGGGTATTTACGGTGATCTGAAAATATGGAGTACCAATCCGGCATTAATTACTGATGCTCCGACTCTTAATACTCGGGATAGTATTGCTCAATCCATGTATGAGGTACCCATTGGAGCCATGCACTTGGATTTTCACCGCTTACTTCCTGGAGCGTTAGTGAGCGGGTATCTGTATTTTGACACAATCTCTGAGCGCTTGCATTAAGTAGCTCCTTCTAATTTTTTAGTAAATATGAATTTGTAATGTGTCAATTGGCTAATTTTTTGGGATATTTTTAATCATTCCTCTCCCAAAACAACCAAAGAATCTCCACTTTTTAAGCCCCAAATATCTGATTGACCGCCATAGACTTCAAGCACATACATAGCAGGCCCTTCTGAGGGCAAGGACTGATCAGATAATGGGGTTGCATTTTTTTGAATGCTTACTACCTTAAATTGATCGTCAATATATATGATGTCCAAGGGAACCAAGGTGTTTCTCATCCAAAAGGACTGAGGTCTCATGGTCTTCATAAAAAAGAGCATACCCGTTTGATTATCCATCCTAGACCTATACATCATTCCGTATTGTACTTGGTTGTCTGACTTGGCAAATTCCAATTGTAAAAAGGTGAGAGTATCTCCTTCTGAGCTCAGCAAATAGCCATCGCCATCATGTCTAAAGGAGGGCTCTACTTTTTGCGTTTTTACCGGTCTGGATCTCTTGGGTTTCTCAGGGCTAAAAACCTGTCCCAGCAACCACCCAACAAGAGCGATTACAGTTATGATGGCTAATACTTTTCTGCCTTTATTTTTCATGACTTTTGATTTTTAAAGTAAGGGTAAACTATAAAAAACAATCCTATTAAGACTAGGGGAATACTAAGCCATTGTCCCATATTAAAAGACATTCCGGCTTCAAAATTAACTTGATTTGCCTTTAGATATTCCACAAAAAAGCGGAACCCAAATAAAAGTACTAGGAATTGCCCAAATAAAGAGCCCATTTGCGCCTTGATGGAGGTTTTCCAAAAAGCAAGGTACAACCAAAGGAAAATCAACAGGTAGGCTCCGGCTTCTATAAGTTGGGTAGGGAACCTAGGGACTCCATATCCGTAAGTCACTAAGGTTGTGGGCCCTACTTTTTGGGGTAGGGGAGAATTGTCTGGGAAAATAAAATTGCGATGGTCAGAGTCTTTGTTGGTCAAAATGGATTTGACAGGAGCTTGTAGTCTAGAAGCTACTTTGTCTGTTATTCCTGGTTCGGTAGTAACTAGCGTGATTTTGTATTGGGGGTATACCATAGAATCGGTTTCCCATTTTTCTCCTGTAGCTTCAAAGTCTACAGAGAGTAGACCTCCGTCTAGGTAGCCTTCAAGTGCTTCTTGAGTGGGGCGTAGAAAAACGGTCTCTATAGAAGAATTTGCCATATTTCCATAGATTTCGCTATTCGCAAAATTTCCTAATCTAATAAATACAGCCGCAAGAGCTACGGTAATAACCACTCGATCAAGAATCCATAAAACAGATTTTTTGGAGACTTTTTTGGAGTATAGGTAAAGACTAAAAATAATGGCTACTGCCGCACCATGACTTGCTAATCCACCCTCCCAAACCATAAATATTTCTAGAAGGTTTTGGCTGTAATAGTCCCATTGGTAAAAAAATACATGGCCCAACCGAGCGCCTACTACGGTGGCAATAACCATATAGGTGAGTAGTTTATCTAAGTCGTCAAGAGGTGTTTTTTCTGAAATAAAGATTTTTTTCATGACTCTAAAGCCCAAAATAAATCCAAGTGCAAACAAAAGACTATAAAAACGGAGCGTAAAAAAACCAAGGTCTATTCCTTTGGCAGCTCCCCATGTAATGGTTAAAAAGGTATCCATGAAGTGGGTTTTCTGTAAGCGAATTTAATAAATCTTCGGGTTGTATTGGTTAGGAAACTTAGCTTGTTCAGGAGAATAGAATTCTTGAATTTTCTCCATGTCATTATTAAAATCTCCAGAAGGAGCCACTAAACCTGCAACCCCACTTTCTTTGTTTTTATAGTCAAGGTACCCTAAGGTAATAGGCACTTTTGCTGTATCTGCTATGGTGTAAAACCCCGTTCTCCATTTGTTGACTGCCTGACGTGTGCCTTCTGCAGGCACCAGGAGAACTAAATCTTTTCTTTCTTTAAAGAGCTTAATGGCATATTTAGAAAGTTGCGTGTTTTGCTTTTGATTGACCCCAATGGCTCCTGTCCATTTAAACAGGAAGCCCAGAATGCTTTTTGTATATCCATCTTTGATAAAGTACTTGACATCAACACCCATTAACCAAAAACCACCTAGGGCATAGATTAAATCCCAATTGGAGGTATGAGGGGCTGCAAGCATAACACTTCTCCTGATGAGCTCTAAGTCATCAGGATCTTTGAGTTTCCACCCAGAGAGAAAGTAAATAAATTTTGCAATCAGCTTCTTCATTAACGATAGATTAAATGCCAATGGGTGGATTTGGCGCTGAGTTTTTGAGGCGAACAATTTTACACCTCAAAGTGATTTCAGGGGTCAAAGGTCGGAGAAATAATCCTCACTAAAGCCAATTAGAAAGACTTTTTCGGTGGCTCTAGTAAATGCAGTATAGAGCCATCTGAGGTATTCTACATCCACACCATCCGGAAGGTAGGATTGCTCAATAAAAACGTTTTTCCATTGCCCTCCTTGCGCCTTGTGGCAGGTTACGGCGTATCCGAATTTTACCTGAAGGGCGTTGAGGTAGGGATTGTTGGCAATAGCTTGGTACCTTTTCCACTTATGGGTAATATCTTGGTGTTCTTGTTCTATTTCTTCGTACAATCGTTTGCTCTCTGTATAAGGCAAAGAGGGTCCATCTACCGTCAAAGAGTCTAGGAGAAGCTTGGTTTCAAAGGCGGGTTCATTGGGGTAGTCTACCAGTCTCACCGTTGCGTCAACAAACTCAAGATTGTAGAGGTTGGAGCGATTTCTAAGCTCCATGATTTCTAAAATATCACCATTGGCAATAAATCCAGGTTTACTTTTTTCTGACAACCAGAAATAATTGTTTTTGACCACCATAAGGTAATCCCCTGTAGAAATTTGATCTTCTTTCCAAAGAACCCTAGTTCTTATTTCTTGATTGTATTGGTTGGCTCTTTTATTACTTCTCACTATAAAAGTTGAGTCTTCAGTCTTTCCGTTGCTGTAGGCAGACGACAAGGCTTCCTCAATGTCATACCCATCTACGAGTCTGATAACCTCAGGGCTGGTTTCTAATTGAGGTGTTCTGTGATTGGATTCTTCCTGAAGCTCTCTGATTTGCGTTGCATTCGTTAAAATCGTAGAGTCACTTGCTTGCCTGATTACTTCGGTAAGCATAAAATCAGAAATTTCTAAGTTGTAATTTCTCTCCAGATATTCTGGGTCCAAGGCGGGACTTCCGTTAGAGCCTACCGGCGGAAGTTGTGCGGTATCCCCAATAAAGAGTAGTTTGGATTGATACCCGTCTTTTACAAAAGAAATCACATCGTCTAAAAGAGATTTTCCTCCTAGCCCTTTTCCTTGGCTTTTATCAGAAATCATAGAGGCTTCATCAATAATAAAAAGGACATTTTTGCCTTTGTTGGGTCTTACCTTGAGCTGACCAAACCCTTGGCCTTTTTTGGGCGGGTGGTAGATGAATTTGTGAAGGGTAAACGCAGGTTGTTCAGTGTATTGAGAAAGAACCTTTGCCGCTCTACCCGTAGGCGCAAGTAAAACGACTTGTTGCCCCAACTTAGGCAGTGTTTTTACTAAGGTAGAAACCAAGGTGGTTTTTCCTGTTCCCGCAAACCCTTTGAGTACAAAAGCACTTTGCTTATGAGGCTGTTGCAAGTAATTGCTTAGGTGAAGCAGTAATTCATTTTGCTCTCCTGTAGGCTCAAAAGAAAATTGGCCTAGTAATTGTTTGTAAATGGATGCGGTTGATTTGCTCATTTGTATGGGTGTAAAAATGGGACAATGAACTGGTGAAAAAAAATTTTAGACCCTAAATCAACAGTAATTAATAGAAATATTCTAACAGACGGTTCAATTTGATTTTTACATCAAAGATTAGCGGTAAACCAACGCAAAGTGTTTACCAATGCATCAAAAAAAATTGTAAGTTTGTCAGGATTTCAAAAGCGCTTAAGCATTTATTTACGATGAAGAAAAAAACCATCACGCTATTGCAGCTAGGACTCGGAGTAGTCGCTCTATTTTTAGCCTATCAGATATATGCAGTTATTATGGAGCCTATCGAGTTTGAGAATTTAAAAGAGCAACGCTTCACACATGTGAAGGCTCAGTTAGAAAATATTAGAGAGGCGGAATTAGCTTACAAAACTCAATACGGTTCATACACTGGAGATCTTCATGAACTCATTGCCTTTATAGATACAGGATACATTACCATTACGGAAAGGAAAGATTCTTCCTTTATGTATTACAATCGCGTCTTCCAAAAGGATATGAACAAGGATACAACTATTGTTAGGATTATTGGAAAGCAACCGGTAAGAGGTACTATTGATGCCTTTCCAAAGACATTTGACGCCAATTCAATGCGTCTCATCCACGGTACCCAAACTGAAATTTCATTGGCATCAGCCAAAATTGACAGAGGGGGTATTTCAGTTGATGTTTTTGAAGCAGCTGCTCCTGAAACTGTGATTTTCGCTGATGTTCAAGAACGCTTTGACCAATATATAAGTAAATCCTATTCATTGCAAGTAGGATCTTTAACGGAACCTACCATCAGTGGTAATTGGAAATAATAAAAACATAGAGGCCTTTGATAGCCTTTTAGATAGTACTCAAGAAAGAGATTGTCACTTGTCCATCTTCAGATATGAAGGTGGACTTTCTTTTTCTATACTGCGCAAAGACTTGCTAAAGTATATATTGGTGGCCAATTACTCCACAAGGGATACCATAGAAGCGGCTGCTCATTTAGAGCAATTTACCGGAGATTACCGCTCTGTCAGCTTGGTAGAAAATAGGACTCCAGGTGTGCTGGTGCCCCAAGGACTTTATGATTCCAATTCCAGGAATGAATGGTTGAATTCTTCTCAAGCCCCATTTGTGTCTCATCCTGAGGTGGAGGAGGAAGTGATTCAATCGGCAAAGGCCGTTTTGCTTTCCTCTGGTCAATCGGACATTAGATCCCATGTAGAGAGAAGTTATCCTATGGTTCAGCTTCACAGTGCCCAGGCTATTTTTACGGAAGGCGTAATGACAGAAGGTAGATACAAGCCTAGCCACAAGATGTATGTAGGTTTGTTTGGGACTCATTTGTATCTGGTTTACCTTTTGGAAGGAACCCTTCAAGTTAGTAATGTGTTTACTTTAAAATCTACGGATGATATCGCCTATTATCTTTTGGCATTGGTAGATCAACACAGTATCACCCCCGAAAAATTGGAAATCACCTTCTCAGGGGATCAAAGTAGCGTGGAGAACGCGATGTCTTCTTTGAGTTCTTATGGAATGATTTTAGGAGCGGCATCCTACCCTGGAGCCTACACCTATAGTTCCGCATTTTCTGCAATTCAGCCTTATGCCTTTTATATGAATTATATACCCTATTCATGCGTATAATTCACGGGAAACACAAAGGAAAACAAATTAGAGCCCCCAAAAACCTACCGGTAAGGCCTACAACCGATGCAGCCAAAGAAGCATTGTTTAATATTCTAAACAATCATTACTACTTTGACGAGATAGCTGTTCTGGATCTCTTTTCGGGTACTGGGAATATGAGTTATGAGTTTGCTGCTAGAGGAGCGGTTTCTGTTATGGCTGTAGATAGGGATATACAGTGTATTAAGTTTATTAGAAAAACTTCTGAAGCCTTGGAGCTTTCTATTGATATCTTTAAGGATGATTGCCTGCAATTTGCCAAAAGAGCCTATGCCACATGGGATATCGTTTTTGCAGATCCTCCCTATGATTATGAATATTACCCTGAGTTGATAGAAACTATATTGACTAAAGAATTGATAAAAGAAAAAGGTCAGCTAATTATTGAACACGACAATCAACGTTCTTTTTCTGACCACCCTCACTTTCTAGAAATGAGGAAATACGGAAAAGTACACTTTAGCTTTTTTGACCGTTCTCCATCCAATCAATAAATTTAGAAACTGCTTTTTTGCGGTGACTTATTTGCCCTTTTTCTTCCATACTCATTTGAGCAAAGGTTCTATTGTGCCCAGAAGGGACAAAAATCGGGTCATAGCCAAAACCTTGCGATCCTTTTTTTTCTGAGAGAATGGCTCCTTGGGCTATCCCGTCAAAAGTCTTCCTGTTTTCACCATCAACAAAGGCCACAACGGTTCTAAATTGTGCCTTCCTATGGTTGTGATTCTCTAAGTTTTTTAGCAATAGATCCATGTTGTCAGCATCTGATCTTTGCGGTCCAGCATATCTTGCAGAGAGCACGCCAGGAGCGCCGTTAAGAGCATCTACTTCTAGCCCAGAATCATCAGCAAAACAGGCCAGACCATGGTTTTTATATATGTAATCAGCCTTGGCCAAAGCATTGGCCTCTAGGGTGTCATAAGGCTCAGGAATGTCCTCTAAAAGGTTGAGGGAATCCAATCCTACCACCTCGTATTGGGGGAGAACATTTTGAATTTCTTTTAATTTGTTGGGGTTTTGGGTGGCAAAAACTATCTTCATCCTCATTAGAAATTTATGATGTAAAAATATGAGGTTTATTCTATTTATTGCTGTTTTGATCCACTCTTCTACAATGGTTGCTCAGGATTACAAAGACACTATTGCAGCTCATAGATTGGAGTTACAAGAGGAATTTGCAAATGTACAAAGCTCTCCTTTGGATTCTGCAGACAGGCTGGAGTTTACGGAGTTACCTTATTTCCCAATACAAGAGAGTTATAGAATTATGGCGCACTGGGAGGTCCTCTACGATCAACCGATTTTTGAAATGCCTACCACCACCTCGCGAACACCCAAGTATAGAGTTGCTGGAATTGCACACTTCACAATCAATGGCGATTCCTGTTCCCTTACCGCATATCAAAATATGAGATTACTTGAAAAGGAGGGCTACGAAGATTACCTGTTTATTCCATTTACTGATTATTCCAATGGAATGGAGTCATATGGTGGAGGTAGATACGTGGAGGCTCACTTGCCAGAGGAGAAAGCTAAAACGGTGATCATTGACTTTAACAAGGCCTACAATCCTTATTGTGCCTACTCCGATAGGTATAGTTGCCCTGTAGTTCCTGAGGTTAATGCATTGGAAGTTTACATTCCTGCCGGTGTAAAATTTTCGGGACATCATTAATTAAAAAGACCAAGGTCTTTCTCGGAAAAACAACAAGGACTCTTGAGGCAATCCTTAAATTTTTTAGAAATCTCATTCAAAAACATATAGGTAGGACCTTGCATTCTCTTTGATGACAAAAGTCATATAATAGACAAAAGGGTCTCTTTATCTTTTACCTGTTCAACGAACAAAACCTACCATAGTGGTTTTGGGTGTTAATAGTGTGATGAAAGGGGTTCACGGTCTTCGGATTGAGGACCTCTTTTTTTTTGAGTTGTTACCAAAAAGTTGAGGTCAGTGAGCTCTATTTCCTCTGGATATGGCAATTTGGTCTTTGTAGTTAATCCATTTTTGCCCTCCTATCTTACGGGCCATATTGTCAAATTGTCTCATAAGGGTCACATTGTACAAACCTCTTAGTTTTCTCAACGGAGAACGATCTAAAGATCTAAGAGCCAGAGAATAACTTCCATCAATATACTTCATGTAATGCCACCACCCACTAGGAATAAAAAGGGTTTCGCCATGTTCTAGAATCGCGGCGTCTCTGGTTACACTCTTTAGTCCAGGCCATTTTTGAAAATCGGGGTTTTCCATATCAATGTCTTCTACATTGTGTACAGCAAACGGAATTTTATAAAGGTTTTTTGAGTATTTGGGGTCAAAGAGATGTACGGATTTTTTTCCATGGAAATGAGTTAGAAAGACATGGCTAAGGTCTAAATCAAAGTGGATAAAAACTTCAGATTCACAACCTCCAAAAAACATCATGGGAAATTTAGACAATACATTTGGTGCAAGATCCGGTTTAAAAAAGTCCTCGCATAGTTCAGGTACGTGGGTGAAAATATTAAAAAGAAACATCCTCAACTGTGTAGGTTCCCTTTCTATCAATTCTAAGTATTCCTTAAAGGGCATTTTGGCAATGGGTTCGTTGACCTTTTTAGAATAATCTACTTTGGAGTTATCATACAAGGGAACTGTGGTGTCTCCAGCTACCTTTTTGAAATAATCCGGTGTCCATTTGTCTCTTGCTGCCCAGCCGGAACTAAAGTCTTTGAGTATTACAGGTTTCTTTTTAAGAAGGTAATCTCTTTCAAATTCTTTTCTTGTTAGACCCTTAACTTTTGGGATCTCTCGGCTGCTAAAACCCATCAATAAAATGTTAATTTGTAATAAAATAATAAAATGAACCCGAAATCAAAAATTCCATTGCAGCGTAAACGCATACTTTCATTGCTTGTGGGTCCCTTGGCGTTTATTCTAATAAAAGGGATTTTATCCTCCCATTTGGAAACCGTTCAGGTTGATGTGGTAGCCGTGGCGGGATGGATGATTATTTGGTGGTTTACCGAGGTGGTACACCTAGGAGTGACGGCTCTTTTACCTCTTTTGCTCTGGCCTCTATTAGGCGTTCAGGACATAGGTCCAACCGCTTCCCATTATGCCCACCCCTTAGTCTATTTGTTTTTTGGAGGATTTGTATTGGCTATTGCTTTACAAAGGTGGAATGTGCACAAGAGAATTGCCCTTTTTATTTTATGGAAGGCGGGTAGTAAACCCTCTCAAATCCTCTTTGGATTTATGCTGTCCACCTATTTATTGAGTATGTGGATTTCTAATACTGCCACCACTGTTATGATGCTACCCATAGCCTTGAGTATTTTGGAGGTGCTCCCCAAAAAGTATGGAAAGAAAATGTCTTTGTCCTTATTGTTAGGGATTGCCTGGAGTGCAAATGTAGGAGGTATGGCGACCCTAGTGGGAACTCCACCTAATCTGGTTTTTGCAGGTTTTGTTTCGGATCAAATGGGAATGGAAATGTCCTTTTCTGAATGGTTTGTATACGGAGGTCCTGTTTCTGTAGTCTTGTTTTTGGGTTGCTACCTAATTCTCTCAAGAATGTTGAGAGGGCTAAGTGCCGAAGCGCGCATAGAAAACTCTATAATTCAGAATCAATACAAGGCACTGGGCCCCTTGCAAACCAATGAAAAGCGAGTTCTTATCCTATTTGTGCTTACGGCACTGTTATGGATTTTTAGAAGTGCTCTTGTAAGGTGGACTGGAATGTCAGGTGTGACGGATACTACCATTGCAATTGCTGCCGCCTTGGCATTGTTTTTAATTCCCAGATCAGGGGGGCAAAAAGGCCTGTTGGAATGGTCCGAAACTAAGGAACTCCCTTGGGGAATTCTACTTCTGTTTGGAGGTGGACTCGCTTTGGCTTCGGGATTTAAATCTTCTGGATTACTGGAATTAATGAGTTCACTTCCAGTATCTCAAATCTCTTTTATCGTCCTATTAATTGGTGTTGTGTTTGTGGGAATCTTTTTGACAGAATTTGTGTCTAACCTTGCCTTGGTGACCACTGTCCTTCCTATACTTTTTGCCCTGGCAACCTCAGCAGATATATCCTTTTTTGAATTGGCCATACCCTTTACTCTTTCTGCTTCATGTGCATTTATGTTTCCCATGGCTACACCTCCTAATGCCATTATATTTTCTAGCGGAAAAATAAGCATACGTTCTATGGCGGTGGCCGGGTTTGGAGCTAATTTATTGGCTTGGGGAGTCCTTGTAGCCTTTGCGTATTGGATCCTGTAACTACGCCTTAGTCTTAAACAGGAGAAATTACATCCACAGAGTTTTCTAAAAGCTTTTCTGGTATAGAAGATTGAATAATATTGGCAAGAGTTTCAATAAGATTAATCTTCAATTGAGTCCTGCTATAAACTAAAGAAATTTCTCTAGTGGGCTTAGGATCAGCAATGGGCTTTACGTGACCTCTGTGTTGTCCCTCAAGATCCAAAGCGGCTAGGTAGGGAATAAGAGTCATTCCAAATCCATTGTCAGCGAGTTTAATCAAGGTTTCAAATTGGCCGCTTTCAAACTGAATATTAGAATGAGTGGTGATTCCGGGACTACCGCAAAGATTTAATACGCTATTCCTAAAACAATGTCCCTCGTTTAAGAGTAGCATGTCATCTGGCGAAAGCTCTGAGTTTAAAATGAACTCCTCATTTGCTAGTCTGTGACCTTCTGGGACATATGCGGTAAAGGGTTCGTAATAAACAGGTCTTTCTATTATGCTTTGTTCGACTAAGGGTGTGGCAAGAATTCCTGCATCCAATTGATCCTTTTTGAGTTTCTCAATAATCTGATTGGTTTGTAATTCTTCAATTACAATTTCTACTTCCGGCATTTTGGCGGCAATTTTCTTGGCAAAACGAGGGAGCAAATAGGGAGCAATGGTGGGGATGATGCCCAGCTTAAAGGTACCTTCAAAATTACCAGTTGCCTCTTGGGTTAATTGGTAAACCTTTTCTGATTCATTGATAATAGTACGGGCTTGTTCAATGATTTTTTGACCTAACTCAGTGGGCTTAACCGGTTGCTTGGAGCGATCAAAAAGCAACACTCCTAATTCTTCTTCTAGCTTGTGGATTTGCATAGAGAGAGTGGGTTGTGTCACGTGACAAGCCTCTGCCGCCTTTGCAAAATGTCTGTAATTATCTACAGAAACAATATATTGAAGCTGTGTAATGGTCATATCAGAAATACTTATTTGGGGATAAATAATATCACTCAAACTTAGGGCTTTTTACGGGTACTTATGGGTACATTTGAGCTAAAGATTAAAATTATGGGAACTAATAGTATTGGCTTAGATGCCGAAAAATCAACTGCATTATCAAATCAATTAAATGGTCTTTTAGCCAACTTCCAATTACATTATCAAAATCTGAGAGGCTTTCACTGGAATATCAAGGGATCTAATTTTTTTGAATTGCATGTAAAGTTTGAGGAGTATTATACAGATGCTGCTCTTAAAGTTGATGAAATAGCAGAGCGTGTTTTGACCCTAGGGTACACACCGCTTCATACCTTTACCGATTACTTGGCCAAAAGCAAAATTGCGGAAGTCAGAGGAGAGGTTCCTGACAGAGATGCCGTAGCCTTTGTTGTGGATTCCTTAAAAACGCTTTTAGAAATAGAAAGAGAGATTCTAGAAAGCGCTGGTGATGCCGGTGATGAAGGGACGGTGGATCTTATGACTGGCTTTATTTCTCAACAAGAAAAGGAATCATGGATGCTTAGATCATGGCTAAATAATCACTAGAATATGATACATACCAAATTTAAAACCGCTCTAATGATTCTGCCTATTTTGGTGGGGTTTGGGATGGCTAGTAATGGTTGGTTAGGACAAATTGTAGTAGAAGAAGATGTGTCCAATTACGACTATACCATTGATGTAATCAACAAGAGGTTTGAACCTGCCGGCAAGACCTCCGTTGAGACTCAAAGCACCCAAATGAAATTTGAGATTTTCGCGAATCTGAAAACATTGAGTGAAGATTCTATCGGTGTTGATGTTTCTGCCTACCACGTGGTGGTGGAGCAGTCATCAGGAAGCCTGACCCAATATTATGATTCCTATGGTTCTGAGTTTACAGGAGTTGCAGAAATGCTACATGAGCAACTTAAGCCCGTTTTAGAGTCCTCATCTAAAGCGGTTGTCAATAGTTCTGGTAAAATGTTGCATTCGCCAGAAAGTGATGATCCAACGGGGTCTTTGAACAACCTCGTAGAAGGACTCTTTTTTGATTTTCCCAAAACGGAATTATCAAGAGGGGATTCTTGGGTAGTTCAAAGGGGAGGAGAAACGCCTAACCCTGTTACCATGGTCCTATCGGAAATCTCAAAAAAGACGGTAGTAGCTGAATACAAAATAACTAAGGTGGACACCTCTAGTGGGGTAAGCCTAAAGGTAAATACCATTGGAATTGTTGCGTTTTCTGCAAAGTCAGGAATGATAGAAAAATATGAAGAAAACCAAGAATATTTCTCTGAGGAGGGAATAAAATTAGGTTCTATATCTACCAAAATCTCTAGAAATTAAAATGGATTTTCAAGAATCCATTCTACGCATTCAAAGCCAATTAGAAGAGGGACCTCCGGGCCCAGAGGCTCAATATGAGCTGGTTCCTCCCGGGAGGGAAAGAACGGACTTAGAAAAAATAAAAAGTCAGAACCCCAAAAGAGCTAGTGTTTTAGCTTTGTTCTCTCCTAAGGAAAGTCGGGCAGAGCTGACTTTTATACTTCGCAATAGTTACCCTGGGGTTCATAGTGCTCAAATCGGTTTTCCTGGTGGCAAGGTAGAGTCCTCAGACAAGAATCTGTGGCATACCGCTCTAAGGGAGACCCAAGAAGAGTTAGGGATCTCTCCGGATTTAATTTCCGGATTGGGTCCCTTGACGGAAGTATATATTCCCCCTAGTAATTTTTTGGTTCAACCCTATATTGGTTTTTTAGAAAATACGCCAATGTATATTCCTGATCCAAGGGAAGTTAAAGAAGTTTTTTCCTTGTCACTTAGTGATCTTCTTTTGGATAAACACTGCGCCCAGACTCAAGTGAATGTGGGGAGCTATTCTGTTGAGGTCCCTGCCTTTACAATAAATGACAGAGTCATTTGGGGAGCCACCGCAATGATGGTCTCGGAGATAAAGGCTATCTTTAGAAAGTAAGAAAGATAAGACAAGGCTCACTTCTCAATAATTCTATCTTTGCGGCTGTAAATTCTAAGAATGAACTTAAACCTATTTGCTAGAGATCCTTTTGGTCATAACTACCTTCTTAAAAGAGCGGTAGTTTTTTGGTTTGGGGCCATAGCCTGGTATAGATTTAATATTGCGAATAAGACGGTTATTTCGGGAGGAGATATATTGAGGAATCTTCCAGATCGCAACGTTTTGTTTGTGAGTAACCATCAGACGTACTTTGCGGATGTAGCCGCTATGTATCAGGTGTTTAATTGTTCTAAGTGGAATATTTACAACCGAATCAATTTTTTCTGGCACGTATTTAATCCAAAGATTAACGTCTACTTTATTGCAGCCAAAGAAACCATGAAGGCTGGTTTTTTACCCAAGCTCTTTGCCTACGCAGGAAGTGTGTCTATCAAAAGAACATGGAGAGAGGCTGGGAAAAACGTTGATAGAGGTGTAGATCCGACCGATATTTCCAATATCAAAATGGCCATTCAAAATGGTTGGGTTATTACCTTTCCTCAGGGAACCACAAAACCCTTTGTAAAGGGAAGAAGGGGGACTGCCCACATTATCAAAGAGCTCGAACCCATAGTGATTCCCGTAGTTATTGATGGGTTTAGACGTGCTTTTGATAAAAAAGGTCTATTCCTTAAAAAGAAGGGATGTGAGCTAAAAGTTAAGTTTAAGGAGCCCTTAGATCTTGATTACAAACAGTCATCAAACGCCATTCTAAATCAAATCATGGATGCTATTGAGCAATCTGATGACTTTGTTTGGAGTCCTCAAGAATCCTCAGAAGTCTCTCAGTAATCTATAACTCATTGGCAAAGGCGGTTGTTTCATTTTGCCATGGAAATATAAGAACATTGCCGTATCTTTGATAGGTACACCTTAAGAAACTAATGGATTGTATTAGAAATGAGATTCTTCTCGTTTTTTACTGTACAAAACAGAATTAGAATTTAAGACATGAAAAAGATTTCCCTAAGTTTTTTACTCATTCTAATGATTGGGATGATGAACAGTTGTAAGGAGGATATTCTAGATGACTCCGTGGATGCTGATGCGGGCAAAAACGTTTTTCTAGACACCTATTATTATTGGGATGGAGGCCTGTTTAACAAAGACTCTACTTACATTGTGCCTGGAGCCTTTATTCAAATAGACCAAATCAGTATTTTATATTCAAATATTGCCTTTATCAATGAAGGGGATTCAATGGATATAGGAGATTTCTCTGCAGTGTCTACCCTGAATGTATTAAGTACTCCTATTGGTTACTTAGAACCCATGTCTTATTCTGGAACCTTGTACATAAATGCAGGTTTAGATTCTGCGGCGTCCAATACACCGCCATCGGTTTCGCCGGAAGGCTCTGCCCAAATTCAAAACCCCTCTTTGTTTAGAGGAAACCTCCAAGGCTACAACTGGTTGGTTGTTTCGGGTAGGTACAAAGATATTTCCGATACCACTTCTGGAGCTCCTTCTGAGCCTTTTGAATACGTCTTGGGAACAAATGAGTTTCACAGTACGTTTTCTAGAAGCGCAAACTTCTTGTTAGAAAATGCAAGAGAAGCTCATTTTAGTGCAACGGTAGACATACAAAAACTTATGGCATACAGCCCATCCGATGTACCGTTTATCTATGCAGACCCTACGGATAACGATGACTTTACCAAAGCTCAAAACCTACATACGGCATTTGAAATTAATGCCTATGAATTGGACAAGTAAATAGGGGTTCCCCTTTCTTGTTCCTAGGATTAATTCTAATATCAAGAAAAAATGAAAAAGTTATTTCTCTACTCACTCGCCCTCTCAGCACTCGCATTTAGTTGTGATGATGATACTCCCGATCCTGTACCCACTGCCTATGGTGATTTGGTATGGGAGAATACGCTAACTCTTCAAGGGCAAGAGATTTCGCTAAACTCCAATGAAAACATTCCTGGGACCCAGTGGCTAAGGGTAGAGGGCATGAGGTATTATATTTCTAGAATGCAGTTCTTGAATTCTTCTAATCAATGGATTACAGCCAGTGAGGTAGAGTATTTTAGTCAAGAAACGGGAAAGAACTCGGTGACACTTCGTCTACCTCATGGTTCATATTCCTCGGCTAAAGCCATTATTGGGTTGGATAGTGAACTCAATGCAACCGATCCTAACTCCTTGGCAGTGGACCACCCTTTGAGTTCTTCTAAGGCCATGTATTGGTCATGGGCTCTTAAGTACAAGTTTTTAGTTTTGGAAGGCAAGACTAGTGTATTGGATCAAGGTAAAGACACCACGTTGTTGTTAAATTACCATCCAGGAGATGATGCCTTGGGATATACAGTAGAATGGCCTGTTGATTTATCCATTGGTTCTTCTGCAGATTCTCTTCTGTTGGGAATTGATCTTGCTAGTGTTTTTGATGGTCCAGGAGGAACTGTAGACTTTCTTACAGAAAACAGTACGCATATGTCAGATTCTACTCAATATGAGATTGGAGAAAAGTTATTACACAACTTTTCTGAAGCTTTCTATTTATTGCCGTGAGAAAGGCCTTAGGTCTTTTTATTGGGGCGTTAGTTCTGGTGAATTGCTCTCCAGAAAATGAGACTTGGAATCCTCCAAACATACCCAACCATCTCTTGGCATATCCGCTAGATACATTGCCCAGTAAAGCAGAAGTCTCTCTAGGCAGGGATTTGTTTTTTGATTCCTTGCTGTCCGGAAACCAAGGTATTAGTTGCAGTAGCTGCCACTTACCAGAATTCGCATTCACCGATGGTCAGCCCGTTTCCGTTGGGGTCTCTGGAGCTCTTGGGTTTAGAAATGCTCCCAGCCTATTTAACTTGGTGTATAAGCCCCTGTATTTTGCAGAAGGGGGGGTGTTCCCTCTTGAGAGAACCATTAATCCGCCCTTAGAAACTGATTTTGAAATGAACCACAACATGGGGTTGTTGATATCTGATTTGAGAGAGAATGATTATGCCTCGCGATTTTTTGAATTGTACGGGGATTCGGTTGAGCCCTATCAAGTGGTGGCAGCACTTTCTGCCTATATGAGAACCCTGCTCTCTATCAATTCCCAATATGATCAATTCCTTGAGGGTCAGTTCTCTTTTTCTATAGAACAAGAAAGGGGTCTGTCCCTTTTTAAACAGATAGGATGTGCCCAATGTCATACACTTCCTATGACTACCGATTATTCATTTGCATGGAACGGATACAATTCTGAGGGCGAAGACAGAGGGAGGTTTAGGTTAACCCTTTTGCCTGCTGACGATCATAGGTTTATGATTCCTTCCCTCAGAAACGTTGCCATTACCGCTCCCTATTTTCACGATGGAGGAGTCGCTACCCTTTCTAGAGTCATGGATCATTACAGAGATGTAGACACCTTATGGAAGAAGGGGGAGCCTGTTTTTATTCAGTCTTTTACCAAAGAAGAAGGGGATAAAATAATTTCTTTTCTAAACACCCTTACCGAAGTATCCACAGTGGATAAAAAGTAGAATATTGACTTCCTTCCAAGGTTTTTTAGGTTTATTTTTGGGGTAAATCTCATCTTAATGAACATTCATTTAATAGCAATAGGCGGAAGTGCTATGCACAACCTAGCAAGGGCTTTACACGAAGCAGGAAATCAAGTAACTGGATCTGATGACGAAATCTTTGAGCCCTCAAAGTCTAGATTAGAAGAGTACCATCTTCTGCCTAATTCTATGGGATGGGATACCGCTCGTATTCATCATGGCATTGACAGCGTTATTGTGGGAATGCACGCCAAAAAAGATAACCCGGAATTACTTGCAGCGCAAGAATTAGGACTGCCAATTTTTAGTTATCCAGAATATTTATTTGAGGCATCCAAAGACAAAACACGAGTTGTGGTTGCAGGCTCACATGGGAAGACCACGATTACTTCCATGATATTACATGTGCTTCATTATCACAACAAGGAAGAGGACTACATGGTAGGTGCTCAGCTAGAAGGTTTTTCTACCATGGTAAAAATGACCGAGGATTCTACCTTTATGGTATTAGAAGGTGATGAGTACTTGAGTTCTCCCATAGACAGAAGGCCTAAGTTTCATTTGTATCATCCCAATATTACCGTGATTTCTGGCATTGCATGGGATCACATTAATGTCTTTCCGACCTTCGAAAATTATGTGGAGCAGTTCAAATTGTACTTAGATAATGTGGAAGAAGGCGGAATGGTTATATACAATAGAGAAGATTTGGTTTTGGCAGATCTAGTAGAAAATCATGGAGGCGATTTTAAAATGCAATCCTATGGATATCCAGAATATGATGTTGTGGATGATCAAACCAATTTGCAGACAGAGGCCGGCGAGGTTCCTCTTTCTATTTTTGGAAAACACAATTTGCTGAACTTAGAAGGTGCTCGAATAATTTGCCAACAAATGGGAATTATGGATGATGATTTTTACGAGGCCATTCAGTCTTTTTCTGGGGCCTCCAAACGTCTAGAGAAAATAGCCCAAAACGGCAAGCGAAGTGCCTATAAGGATTTTGCTCATGCTCCCAGTAAAGTCAAGGCGACGGTGACGAGTACTGCAGAGGCACGTCCAAATTCTAAGTTAGTAGCGTGTCTAGAGCTTCATACATTCTCCTCTCTCAATCCAGAATTTCTCCCGCAATACCATGGTGCCTTAGCAGATGCTCAAGTTGCCATTGTGTACTTTAACCATAAGGCAGTGGCTCATAAAAAGCTTCCCGATCTTTCTATAGAGTCCGTTTCCAAGGCATTTGGCGGAGGTGTTGAGGTTTACGATGACGTAGATATTGTATGGAAACGATTGTCGGAAGAAAGTTCAGATCCGGCTACCTTGTTGCTTATGAGCTCTGGTGATTTTCATGGGCAATCCTTGGATGAATGGGGGAATAAATGGGTTTCACTTTAAATATTACCTCGCTCATACGGGAGTTTTTTTTGGAATATTATTCAATGGTCTTCAAAGTCCATTGACTTATTTGTACTTTTGCACAGCAATAAGAGCTTATGAAAGAGTTAATCAGTCAAAAAGAGCTAGACGTTATCTTAAATAGATTGTGTTGTGAGCTCATTGAAAATCACGGTGATTTTTCTGATTCAGTGATTATTGGTCTGCAGCCTAGAGGTATTGATTTTGCCAGGAGGCTTACCCGCCTGTTAAGGGAGAGATATCAAATCTCAGATATCCATCTGGGATCCCTAGACATTACTTTTTTTAGAGATGATTTTAGAAGGAGAGATGAGCCTATAAAGGCAAATCAAACCCATATAGACTTTTTGGTTGAGGACAAAAATGTAATTTTTGTTGATGACGTATTGTATACCGGACGGTCTGTCCGGTCCGCCATGGACGCGATAAATAGTTTTGGAAGGGCCAAAGCCGTGGAGCTTATGGTTTTGATAGACAGAAGGTTTTCTAGAGAATTACCCATACAGCCTGACTACAGCGGAAGAAGAGTAGATTCTATTGCGGAAGAAAAAGTAGAAGTAAACTGGAGTGAGACTCACAATCACGACGGAGTATACATAATTAGATCCCAAGAAAATGAGTGAGTTAAGTGTTAATCATCTTCTAGGAATAAAGGACCTTACCAAGGAAGATATTGAGTTGATTTTTTCCACAGCGGATCAATTTGTTGAGGTGATAAACAGACCTATCAAAAAGGTGCCCTCTCTGAGAGACATTACCATTGCTAATTTATTTTTCGAAAACAGCACGCGGACTAGGCTTTCTTTTGAACTAGCAGAAAAGAGACTTTCTGCCGACGTAATCAATTTTTCTGCTGCTTCCTCCTCTGTAAAGAAAGGAGAAACCTTGATAGACACTGTTAACAACATACTTTCCATGAAAGTGGATATGATTGTTATGAGGCATCCCAATCCAGGGGCTCCTGACTTTTTATCCCAACACGTAGATTCAATAATAGTAAATGCAGGTGATGGAGCTCATGAGCATCCCACACAAGCACTGCTAGATGCATTTTCTATAAGACAACAACACGGTGAGGACTTTTCAGGAAAAAAGATAGCCATTATTGGCGATGTCCTTCATTCACGAGTTGCTCTATCCAATATATTGTGTCTTCAAAAGCTTGGAGCCGAAGTTATGGTATGTGGCCCCAAAACCTTGCTTCCAAAATTCATTGATACTCTTGGGGTAAAAGTGGAGCATGACCTACAGACTGCACTGAAATGGTGTGACGTGGCCAATATGCTAAGAGTTCAGCATGAAAGACAAGACATGAGGTATTTTCCTAGTATTAGGGAGTATACCATGCAATATGGCTTGACCATGGAGCATTTAAATTCCTTGGACAAAAAAATCACGGTCATGCATCCAGGTCCTATAAACAGGGGGGTAGAAATCACCTCCGAAGTCGCAGACTCTGATCAAAGTATTATTTTAAACCAAGTAGAGAATGGAGTTGCCATCAGGATGGCGGTCATGTATCTCTTAGCCTCTAAATCCCATCTCAATAATCACTAGAGAGATAAGATTCCTAAATACGGTATCTTTAGTTACCCAAAAAACAACTCCTATGAAGAAATTTTACCTTTTACTGTCCCTAGCACTCAGCTCTTTATTGGGTTACGGTCAATGTACTGTAGACAATAGCTTGACGGTTCCAGGGATTTACTCTCCAGGAGCTACGGTTCCTGATTCTATAGTAGTAATGCCCTTGGCAACTTATGGGGTTCCCTATGATCAAACCGCCCAATTGGTGGTGCCCTTGGATACAACTCTAGATACTTTAGGATTTATCATTCCAGCTACTGTGGATTCTATGCAAATAGTAAACTTTATTGGCTTACCTGCATCCCTTTCTTACAATTGCGACAATGCAGATTGCTTTTGGTTTGGTGGAGACAATGGATGTGTGAAAATAACAGGAACTCCTACTATGGCTGATTTGGGAACCCACAATGTGGTAGTAAGAGCAGAAGGTTGGGCTACGGTTACAGGTTTAGGACAACAAACAGGAGTTTTCGATTTTTATATGACTATAGAAGTTGTCGCTCCTATAAGCCTTACCGAAAGAGAGGTTATCAATCAAACATTTTCTATTTACCCTTCCCCTATGGGGGAGAGTACCACGGTGTCTTTTGCCACACAAGAAGCCAATCCGTATTCATTGACCATTATGGATATCACAGGGAGAATGGCTCAGCAGCTAGAAGGTGTGACTCAAAGAGGAGATAACAAGGTGCAAGTATTGAGAAATGAAATGGCCTCAGGTCTATACCTTTATACGCTAACTGTAGGCGAGGTAACGCGTTCCGGAAGACTTATGGTAAAATAAAAACAGGCAGATTTAATGGCCTTTGAATTAACGATTTTAGGGTGTGGTTCGGCCACTCCCACAAGCATACAAAATCCAACCGCTCAGATTCTAAAAATGTCTGAGCGGTTTTTTTTAATAGACTGTGGGGAAGGAACTCAGGTTGCCTTGAGGAAGAACCGAATTAAGTTCAATAAGATTGACCACATTTTTATTAGCCACCTACATGGAGACCATTATTTTGGACTCATTGGCTTGTTGTCTAGTTTTCATCTTCTCAAAAGAAATAAACCCCTAACCGTGCATTGTCCGATTAATCTTAGAAAACTAATAGAGTTTCAGTTGAGGGTTTCCAAGACTAAACTTCATTACGAATTGAATTTTAATGAGGTTTCTATAGACAAACCTCAGATAATCCATGAGGATTCTAAGATAGAGGTATGGTCCATACCACTGGCACATTCTATTGCGACCCAAGGTTTTGTCTTTAAAGAAAAAAGGGCAGAGAGAAGCCTCAAAGGTTCTGTTTGCGATGCCTATGAGGTCCCTAAGTCCTTGCGTTCAGGAATTAAAAAAGGCCTAGATTATACCCTGCCTAATGGAGAAGTTATTTCCAATTCAGAATTAACCACGGATCCCATACCTCCTCTGTCTTATGGATTCTTTTCGGATACAGCCTATCAACCTAACTATCCCAGTATTGCCCAGAATCTGGATCTTTTGTATCACGAATCTACATTTGTAGAAAAAGATAGGCTATTGGCAGACAAGACTCTTCATTCTACGGCTGCAGATGCTGGAAAGGTTGCTTTTAAAACCAAGGCAAAAAAGCTTGTGTTAGGTCATTATTCGGTTCGATATGATTCCCGAGAGGTCTTTGTTAAGGAGGCTAAAAATCACTTCAAAAATACCTTGTTAGGTGCAGACAGTATGGTAATTACCGTACCTTAGGCCTATGTTTAAAGGCTCTCCACTTGCCGTATTGTTTTTTACCGTCTTTATGGATTTGCTTGGGTTTGGGTTGATCATTCCCATTTTGCCAATTTATGCAAAGGATCTAGGGGCCTCAGGTCTTATGATTGGTCTGATTGTAGGTGGGTTTAGTCTGATGCAGTTTTTCTTTGCCTCCTTTTGGGGAGGGTTAAGTGACAGGTATGGTAGACGGCCCATTATGCTCACTTCTATTGCAATCATGGCAGTTTCTTATGGTATATTTTCTCAGGCAACCACGCTAGCTCTTTTGTTATTTGCGAGGTTTTTATCGGGTTTTGGATCCGCCAATATCAGTGCTGCTCAGGCTTATATTTCGGATGTTACCAAGCCGGAAAATAGAACCAAGGCTTTTGGAATCATGGGCGCAGCCTTTGGTATGGGTTTTATATTTGGGCCTCCCATTGGGGGTTACCTCAAAGAAAATTTTGGGCTTGAATATGTTGGATACGCAGCCATGGTCTTTTGTGTGCTCAACTTTATCTCGGCCTATTTTTTATTACCAGAAAGTCTAAAGGTAAAGAACCCGGATTCTCGAATTATTCCCAATCCCTTTGCGGATTTAAAAGCAGGGTTTTCTAAAGAAATTGTTAGGCAATTATTGGTAATTAACTTTGTGTTTATTGTTGCTTTTAGTCTCATGCAGGTAACGGCTTCCCTTATGTGGAAAGAGATTTACTCTCTAACCGAAGCAGAAATAGGCTATGTTTTTGCCTTTATTGGAGTTTTGGCTGTAGTTATTCAAGGTGGACTAATTGGATCGATTAATCGCAAATTGGGTGAGAAGAAAATGCTTGTCATGGGAAATATCCTGATGTTAGTGGGATTGGCTTCTATGCCCTGGGTTCCCCCTGAGTATTTTATTCCTCTGGAACTTTTGAGTTTGGTTTTGATTAGCTTTGGTGTTGCCTTTTTAACACCCACCATAAATACATTAATATCAAAGGTTTCTGCAGAAACCGAACAAGGAAAATACCTCGGGATCAACCAAAGTTTTGGATCCTTAGCTCGTTTTCTTGGCCCTGTAATAGGAGGTCCCATGTATGTGATTGCCTTCCAGTTTCCGTACGTGGGTTCTGGAGTTTTAATGGCTCTTACAGCAGCCTTGAGCTACTATTTAGTTACAAAGAAGTTGTAGACAAAAAAAAAGCCACCGAGTTAGGGTGGCTTTCTGTATTTTGTGATTGAAATTTAATCATTCATGCTTATCAAAAACTCTTCATTGTTTTGAGTCATCATAATTCGATTCTGAATAAATTCCATAGCTTCTACAGGGTTCATGTCCGCTAGGTATTTTCTTAAAATCCACATGCGGTTTAGAGCGTCTTTGTTTAACAATAGATCTTCTCTACGTGTACTTGAAGCAGTTAAGTCTATGGCCGGATAGATTCTGCGATTGGCGATTTTTCTATCCAATTGCATTTCCATGTTACCCGTTCCCTTAAACTCTTCAAAGATTACCTCGTCCATTTTAGATCCGGTATCAATTAGTGCAGTGGCAAGAATGGTTAGTGAGCCTCCATTTTCTATTTTACGTGCCGCACCAAAAAAGCGCTTTGGTTTGTGAAGTGCATTGGCATCTACACCACCAGAAAGGACCTTACCAGAAGCAGGTGAAACCGTGTTATAGGCTCTAGCAAGTCTTGTAATAGAGTCAAGTAAAATGATGACATCGTGTCCACATTCTACCATTCTTTTGGCCTTTTCCAAAACGATATTAGCAACTCGTACATGTCTTTCTGCAGGTTCGTCAAAGGTAGATGCTACCACTTCTGCGTTTACAGAACGTGACATATCCGTTACTTCCTCAGGACGTTCGTCAATCAGGAGTATCATCATATATGCTTCTGGGTGATTGGCTGCAATCGCATTGGCAACTTCCTTGAGCAAGGTCGTTTTACCCGTTTTGGGCTGAGCTACAATCAATCCTCTTTGTCCTTTACCAATGGGGGTAAATAGATCAATGATTCGTGTAGAGGCTGTGCCCTTAGTTCCTGTGATGTCAAATTTTTCTTCTGGAAAAAGAGGCGTGAGGTGTTCAAAGGCCACTCGGTCTCTTACGTAGTCTGGAGCTCTACCGTTAATCTCTTCTACCTTGACAAGGGGAAAGTATTTTTCTCCTTCTTTAGGAGGGCGTACTTGTCCTATCACGTTGTCACCAGTCTTAAGCCCAAATAGTTTTATTTGAGATTGAGAGACGTAAACGTCATCAGGAGAATTTAAATAGTTATAATCCGAAGAACGCAAGAATCCATAACCGTCAGGCATTATTTCTAAAACCCCTTCCGATAAAATGATTCCATCAAATTCAAAATCTCTATCTCTAGGGTCTCTTGATTTTTGATTCTTGTGAGATTGGCCTTGATTGTGATTTCCTTGATTGGAGAGATTCTGACGACCTTCATTAGATCTTCCTCCCTCTTGACTTCCCCCGTTAGAGTGGTTACCCTTGGGATGGTTTCTCTGAGGCTTGTCATGTCCCTTGGGGCGGTTAGAATTTTGATTCGAAGAAGATTGACCTTGTGAGTTGCGGTGGTTAGAGTTCTTACTTCCCTCCGAGTGGCTGGGTCTGTCTATACTTCTCCTTGGGTCTTTGGATTGATCTTCTGACCTAGGTTTTTTTTCAGGGTTCTTATCACCCTCTGGTTTTCTTTCGTTTGCAACACGTGACCTTTTCTTTGAAGAAGAAGATTCTCCTTCAGGTGCACTGAGTTCTGCAGAAGGTTTATTCACCTTTTCTAAACCAGTAATGGCTTCTACCAATTCTGATTTTTTTAGATAACGTGCTTTGGGTACATTTAATGAATGACCAAGATCCTTAAGCTCTGGAAGCTTCATGGATTTTAATTCGGATTCCGAATACATGAAATAGTGTATTAGAAGTTGTTTTTTGGCTTTCTGAGAACGTTGTGATTAACGATTATCCTGATTTTCCTGAATTGGAAGGGATTGAAAGGTGATTGTGTCTATGCAATGATACAAAGAAAAGCCAGTTTTACGGCTGGAATTGGCAAAAAATCTTCATTTTTGCTCTAAATTACCTTTTATGATACAGAGAATTCAATCCCTATATATGCTTGTGGCCGTTATTGCATCTGCAGGCCTAATGATGTATCTACCCATGTGGACAGCAGGAGATAGACCTTTTATGGTTGCAGATAATCCAGTTTACATGGTAGGCGTTGGATTGGGAATAGGAATGGTCTTAGCCAATCTCTTTAACTTTAAGAAGCGTAAACTTCAAGTAGTATTAAACCGTTTGGTGATTTTTATTTCTTTCGCAGTTTTTGGGTTTATGTTATACGAGTACATAAACCTTCCGACCGAACCTCAAGTTGTTTTTGGACTGGGGTTAGTAAATCCATTGGTAATGATTGTGGGCTTGTCCTTGGCCAATAAAGCCATTATTAAGGACGAGGAGCTAATCCGTTCGGCTGACCGAATTAGATAGATTTCGGCTTCCAAGCTCAATGACTTCTAGGTCTTTCACCTCACCGTTTTCTACAGAAAATCTCAGCAAGGTTCTCACCTTGTGAAAACCATGAACTCCGGCTGCTCCTGGATTCATATGAAGACATTTTAACTCCTTGTCATACATGACTTTGGTGATGTGGCTGTGTCCACAAATAAAAACATCAGGCTTTAAGTCAATCAGTTTTCTCCTTAAAGAAGGGGTGTATTTTGGGGGATATCCTCCAATGTGAATCATGTAAAAACTTACTCCTTCTAGGGTAAAGAAAAGTTCCTTTTCAAATTCTGACCGTATGGAGGTGTTGTCAATATTTCCCCAAACGGCTCGTAGTGGTTTCTTGATTTTTAGGGCATCCGTTACTTCAAGAGTTCCAATGTCTCCTGCGTGCCACACCTCGTCAACGGACTCTACAAAGTCAAGGGTTGAGGTGTCTATAAAACTGTGGGTGTCAGAAATAAGGAGAATTCGCTTCAAGGCAGGAGATTTACTTTGTACATTTGATATCACAACAAATGTCTACTTTTTTTCATGAACTCTAAGGCCTACCGGTATTTTCTTCATTGTTCTTATGATGGCACACCCTATCATGGTTGGCAGATTCAACCCAATGCCAATAGCGTTCAAGAAACCCTAAATACAGCCTTGAGTATATTGCTAAGAGAAGAAGTGTATTCCATTGGTGCAGGTAGAACAGATACCGGAGTTCATGCAAGACATATGGTGGTTCACTTTGAGGTGGATCAAGTTTTAAAAGATTGTGAAAGATGGGTTTACAAACTCAATAAATACCTTCCAGACTCAATAGCTATTCAAAGAATTTTCTCAGTCTCAAAGGAGTTTCACGCACGATTTAGTGCTACTAAAAGGTGCTACGTTTATTCCATAGATAGACATAAAGATCCTTTTTCTGTAAATAAGGCATGGTTGTATAGAGGTCCCCTAGATATAGAAAAGATGAACAAAGCGGCTTCTGCTTTGTTGCAGGTGAAAGATTTTGCCAGCTTTGCCAAGGCAGGCCATCAATCCAAGACAACCCTTTGTTCTGTTACTCGCGCAGAGTGGAAGAGGGAAGGTAACCAATGGAATTTTTACATAGAAGCAGATAGATTCCTTAGAAATATGGTAAGGGCCATTGTGGGTACTACCGTAGAAATTGGTCAAGGTAAAATTACTTTGGCAGAATGGGAGAATATCATTCTTTCTGGGGCTCGTTCGGAAGCTGGAGTTTCGGCACCAGCTTGTGGTTTGTATTTAAATAAAATAGAATATCCAATAGAAGTAGAAGGCCCCCTTGGATAGAAACAATAACATATGTCTAAAGTAAGTGGAAAGGCCTTTGATTTGGGCTTGTTGAGAAAGATCATAGGGTATCTAAAGCCCTATAGAGTACTTTTTTACACAGCTCTTCTCACCACCATTGTAATGGGTGCTCTCAGCACCGTAAGACCTCTTTTGATTAAGATTGCCATAGATGATTATATCGCCAATTTTGACGCGGATGGTCTGATGTGGGTAACACTTGTGATGGTGGGTTTATTATTGGTAGAGGCGTTGGTTCAATTTTTCTTTACCTACGCTGCCAATTACTTGGGTCAGTCTATTATCCGTGATATTAGAGTTCAACTGTATGAGCATTTACTAAAGTTTAAGCTCTCCTTTTTTGACAAAACACCCATAGGGACTCTAGTGACCCGGGCGGTAAGTGATATTGAGACCATAGCAGAGATTTTCTCTCAGGGTCTATTGGTGATTTTTGGTGACCTATTTAAAATTGCTGTCATGGTCTCGGTCATGTTTTGGGCCTTTGATTTTAAATTGGTTTTGATTTCTCTTTCTGTGGTTCCTTTGTTATTTGTCGCCACCCGTTGGTTTCAAAAAGCCATTAAAAAAACCTTTGGAGATGTGAGAAATCAGGTGGCTGCTCTCAATGCATTTGTTCAAGAACACATAGTGGGAATGAATGTGGTACAAATCTTTAACCGTGAGGCAGCGGAATACAACAAGTTTAGTGAAATCAATGACAAGCACAGAAAAGCCAACATAAAATCCATTTGGTACTTTTCAATTTTCTTACCAATCATAGAAGTACTTAGTGCTGTTAGCATAGGTTTAGCGGTATGGTATGGGGGTGTTGCAGCGGTTCAACAGACCGAATCATGGTCCCTAAAAAGAGTCTTTTATGGAGTGATGGATTGGAATTTACCGCCCGAAGATCTATTCATTACCCTTGGAGATATTACTTCCATTATCATATTTATCAATATGCTCTACAGACCCTTAAGGCAATTAGCCGATAGATTTAATACTCTTCAGATGGGTATGGTCGCTTCGGAACGTGTCTTTAATCTTTTAGAGAATCAAGAGGAAATAGAAAATGAAAAAGGTATTGATCTTCCGGAGGTCAAGGGTAAAATCACTTTTGACAACATCGAGTTTTCCTACAATCCAGAAGACCCCATTCTCAAAGGAGTTTCCTTTAAGGTTGAACCAGGTCAAACCTTGGCTATAGTGGGGGCAACTGGAGCTGGAAAATCAACAATCATAAGCCTTTTACTTCGCTTTTACGAGCATCAAAAAGGAAAGATAAGGGTAGATGAAACCGATATTGCTTCGGTAAAACTATCAGAATTGCGAAAGCATTTTGCATTGGTGCTTCAGGATGTTTTTCTGTTTAGTGATACTATACTTAACAATATTACCCTCAAGGAGGATATGGACTTTGACAAGGTCCAGGAGGCTGCAAAAATCATTGGAGTGGATTCTTTTATCACAGACCTACCCGGAGGATACCAATATGATGTAAAGGAAAGAGGAGGTATGTTGTCTGCAGGTCAGCGTCAATTACTTGCCTTTTTGCGAGCTTATGTTACCAATCCTTCTGTTTTGATATTGGACGAAGCCACCAGTTCCATTGATCACCACACGGAAGAAATGATTCAGAAAGCTATAGAAGTCCTTACCAAGGAACGCACTTCTATTATTATTGCCCATAGATTGGCTACCATTCAAAAGGCGGACAAGATTTTGGTTCTGGAGTCGGGAAATGTTGTAGAAGAAGGTACCCATGAGGAACTCCTAAAAGCTAAAGGGGCGTATCATACCTTATATGAAATGCAATTTTCTAAGCAAGAAGGATAAAACATTCCTTCTGGTTGTTTGTTAAGTTCTCTCATTAAAGAAGTTTTCTTGAGGATAAACCGAAATAAATAATAAAAGATATAAATTTGATGTTATAACATTTATTATTTACATTTGCCTCGTCAAACAAACAAATAAAATAAACATGAAAAACATTAAGAATCTATTTGTAGGAGCCATTGCAGTATCATTAGTAGCCTGTAGCTCTGCACCGGAAGAAACGGTTGAAACTACAGAAGCACAAGAAGTAAGAACGGAGGTTACTAATAAGACTTTAGAATTAGCAGCCAATGATGCAGAAATCGGTTGGGTAGGATTTAAAACCTACAGTGGTGACAAGCACAACGGAACCTTAGATGTAACTACAGGAAAAGTATTTGTAGAAGGCGATAAGGTTGTGGGTGGTAAATTTGAAATCGACATGAATACCATCGTAAACTTGGATGTTCCTGAAGATAAAGGGAATGCTAAGCTTGTGGGTCACTTGAGTTCAGCGGACTTTTTTGATGTTGCAAATCACCCGACTGCTATGTTTGAGATTACTGAAATAACTATGGAGGACAATGCAGAATTGGGAACCAATTCTGTAATCGCGGGTAATCTAACCCTTAGAGGTGAGGTTAAAAACATCTCTTTTCCTGCAACAGTTTCTGTGAGCGGAGAAATGGCCACTATCATGGCTCCAGAATTTAGCATTGATAGAAAGCAATGGGGTGTAATGTTCGGTTCTACAGGAATAGAAGGTTTGGCTAAAGACAAATTGATTGATGACAACATTTTGTTGACTCTAGACGTAAAAGCGGCTATGTAATTGGAGGCAAAAGCCAAAATCAAAACCTATACAATCCCAAAGTTTTAAAAAAGGGCGGCAATTGCCGCCCTTTTTGGTTTTTTGATTTTCTATACAACTCTAGCTTGGCCTGTTTAAAACCTCAGTTAAGGCGTGCTCAAGGTCTGTGAATTCGAAACGAAATCCGGTTCTTTTTACCTTGTCAGCACTACAGTTCTGACTCATTAAGGCCAATTGGGACATTTCTCCTAGAAGAAGTTTTAAGGCAAAGGCTGGAACAGGTGGTGCAATAAAGGGCCTTTTGAGAACTTTTGCCAAATGCTTGCCCATTTCCTTTTGAGTGACAGGAAAAGGACTGACCCCATTGTAAGGACCTTCTAACGGAGTTTCTAAGGCGTGAATTAATAGACTACAAAGATCAGTAATATGTATCCAAGACATCCATTGTTGACCGGTACCCAAGGCGGATCCAAGTCCCCATAGAGTTGATTTTGCCATAGGTTCCAAAGCGCCACCTGTAGGGGATAGAACAATTCCAGTTCGTATCCATGAGGTGGGAATATTTAGTTTTGCGATTTCGGGATAAAAGCGCTCCCAATGGTCACAAACTCTTCCTAAAAAATCAGACCCTGGTGAATCCTCTTCTGAGTACTTTGCTTCAAGACTTGTAGGATAATAGCCCACTGCCGAGCTACCCACAAAGGACTTGAGCTTTGTTTGAGTGTCTCTTAATGCTCTAAATAGCGTTTCCGTTCCTCTAACTCTAGAGTCATAGATTTCTGTTTTGTACGTAGAGGTCCACCTCTTAGATATGGAAGCACCCGCGAGGTGTATCACATCGGTAGCTCCGTCAAATACAGAATGATCAATGGCGTATTCCTGCGGATTCCACCCGTAATACAAGACCTTGTCTACTCGTTTTAATTGTGTAGTTAAAATGCGCACAGAGTGACCCTTATTGGTTAACATAGGAATTAATTCCTTCCCTACTAATCCGGTACCGCCTGTGATTACTATGGTTCTACCTTCACTCATAAATATTCTTTTTCTCTAGCAGATGTACATCTGCATTCTTTAGGTAACTTAGTCATACACAAATTGTTTATGCACACTATAGAGCCCTTTTATCTTTGGAGGTCCAAGTATTTGGCCCATCGCGACACAAGGTCGCCATTTTTTGAATATCAAAACAGTGAGGTCTTTTATACAGACGCTATTTACAATCACGTAATTCACCCCCAATGGGATTATATGGGGTCAGATACTTTATTTATAAAGCAGATTTATGCGGATTATTCCAATGAGGTAACCGTGTTGGAATTTATTGGTGAATGGAATGATTTACTTTCCAATGACTGTATGATTCTCTATAGAGACTTTATTGAACCTATGATTGATAGTGGAATTGATAAATTCATCCTCATAGGAGAAAGTGTTTTTAACTTTCATGCGGATATTCCTGATTACTATCAAGAGTGGTTGGAAAATATACCCGAGGGGTACATTGCATCAATAGGTTGGCTACCACCTGTCCTTGATGAATGGAAGACCCATGGATTGACCTCATACTTTGGCCCATTGGAAGGGTTTGATAATTGGAGAACACTTGGCCCCATGACTTTTTGCAAAAAGGTGGACGACCACCTGAGAGGACACATAATCACGGAATGATGGCTAATCTTTTCTTGATGAGTTCTCCGCAACGGTTACTCCTTTTTACTCATCTTTCTAAGAAGTGCATAAAATAGCCTAGGAAAAACCCCCTTTAGGTACACAGCGTATATTTCAGTTTTCCCTATCATAAAGGATTGCGCACCACCTTCCATTTTTTTTATGGCCTTTAGAGCCAAGACTTCTGGCGCCATACCTTTTTCTTGAGCTGGACTGTTTACGTTTAGTGTTTTTCCAGAAGAGGTTAAAGAATTAAGAGTGACCTCTGTATTTATGAAACCCGGATAGATTAAATGAATTTCAATTCCTGTTCCGTACAGTTCAGCTCGTAAGCTTTCAAAATAACCTTGAAGCGCAAATTTGGAGGCAGAGTAGGCGGCGAGATGTGACATACCCATCTTGCCCACAATACTATTGATTACGGCAATTCGACCCCTTCCTCTTTCTAAAAAGTGAGGCAATAGCAATTTGGTAAGGGTAACGGTTCCAAAAAAATTGACTTCCATTAGGGTTCTTTCTACTTCTTCTGGCATATCAACCACTTTTCCGTGCTGACCGATTCCCGCATTGTTGAGTAAAAAGTCTGGAATCCCTATGGTTTTAGTTACCTCCTGGTAAGCGTTAGCAATGGACTTTGGATTTGACAAGTCCATGGGAATCACAAAGGTAGACTCTTTGGGGTTAGAACAAGATTCCTTTACGGCGAGTAAGGTCTCCTGTGTTCTAGAGGATAGAATGAGTGTGTTTCCTTTGCCAGAAAGGAGATTTGCAAAGGCCTTTCCTATCCCTGATGAGGCGCCAGTTATCCAAATGATTTGATTCGTGATCTTCATGATGTAGGTAGCCGTAATTAAGCTTCTAAATTAGTATTTTTGTGCTGCTCAAAAGACCTAGAGAACAATTAGTTGTATGGTTTTTATAACATTTGTCTAATCTTGAAGGTAAGGCAACTAGGTCTTAGGGAATTATAACCCGAAAAAAAATGAAATTCTACTTTAGAATTGTTTGTGAAAATTAAATTTCGTCCTATATTTGCACCCCGATAAAGGAAAAAAGATATAGGCTATTATAAAGAGTTACACAGAACGATATCGTCCTCATGTAACTAAGGAAAAAAAATATTACAGATGAAACGTACATTTCAACCATCTAATCGCAAGAGAAAAAACAAGCACGGTTTCCGTTCTAGAATGGAGTCCGTGGGTGGACGTAAAGTTTTAGCTTCACGCCGCGCTAAGGGAAGAAAAAAGATTTCAGTTTCTGACGAAGGAAACTACAAAGGGTAATGAATATTGATTCATAAAAAAAAGGTGTTGCCATTGGTCAACACCTTTTTTTTTATACGTATATTTTTCGAATTAAATACACGATTTTAAATCTTACTTAAAATGCCAAAAGACCAAAGTGTTAAGTCCGTTTTAATTATTGGTTCAGGTCCTATTGTAATTGGCCAAGCCTGTGAATTTGACTATTCTGGATCTCAAGCCTCCAGATCTTTAAGAGATGAGGGTATAGAAGTAACTCTGATCAATTCCAATCCGGCAACCATTATGACCGATAATGTTGTAGCTGATCACATTTATTTACTTCCCTTAGAAATAGAATCTTTAGAAAAGATTTTAGAAGAGAGACATATAGATGCTGTTCTTCCTACCATGGGTGGTCAAACGGCCCTCAACCTATGTATTGAAGCAGATAAGCAAGGTCTTTGGGAAAAGAATAACGTAGAGATTGTTGGAGTGGACATTGATGCTATCAATGTTACCGAAGACAGAGAAGAATTTAGGGTCTTGATGGAGAAAATCGGAATTCCAATGGCTCCTTCACAAACGGCAAAATCATACCTTAAAGGAAAAGAGATTGCACAAGAATTTGGTTTCCCATTGTGTGTTAGAGCTTCTTATACCCTAGGAGGTACGGGAGCTACTTTTGTTCATACTAAAGATGAATATGACGATGCATTGACTCGTGGATTGGAAGCATCTCCCATTCATGAGGTGATGATAGACAAAGCACTTTTGGGCTGGAAGGAGTACGAATTAGAACTTCTACGCGACAAAAATGACAATGTTATTATCATTTGTTCCATAGAAAATATGGATCCCATGGGCATTCACACCGGAGACTCCATTACGGTAGCTCCTGCCATGACCCTCTCTGATAGAACCTATCAGAAGATGCGTGATATGGCAATTCACATGATGCGTTCTATAGGGAACTTTGCCGGAGGTTGTAATGTACAGTTTGCGGTTAGCCCCGATGAAAATGAGGACATTGTTGCCATAGAAATTAACCCTAGAGTAAGTAGATCTTCTGCATTAGCTTCAAAAGCTACGGGGTACCCCATCGCAAAAATTGCTGCTAAGCTAGCTATTGGATACAACTTAGATGAGTTGTTTAATCAAATTACAGAGACCACTACAGCTTATTTTGAGCCTACCTTGGACTATGTGATTGTTAAGATTCCTAGATGGAACTTTGATAAATTTGAAGGAGCTGATAGAAGACTTGGTCTTCAAATGAAATCTGTAGGAGAGGTAATGGGTATTGGACGTTCCTTCCAAGAAGCCATTCACAAGGCGGCACAATCTCTAGAGATTAAGAGAAACGGTTTGGGTGCAGATGGAAAAGGTTACACTCAACAGGATGTGATTTTAGAGAAATTAGAGAAGGCTTCTTGGGACAGAGTATTTGTCATCTACGATGCCATTCAACTGGGAATCACCCTCAGAAAGATTCACGAAATTACCAAAATAGATATGTGGTTCCTCAAAGAGTTTGAGGAGTTGGCCATGATACAAAAAGACATAGAGAGTCACACGGTTAATACCATTTCTCAGTCTTTACTTCTGGATGCTAAGATGAAGGGGTTTGCCGATAGGCAAATTGCTCATATGATGCATTGTTTAGAAAGTGAAGTTCACGAGAAGAGAACTTCAATGAACATCAATCGCGTTTGGAAGCTCGTGGATACCTGTGCTGCAGAATTTGCTGCTCAGACTCCGTATTACTACTCTACCTTTGAGTTGGATATGGCAGAAAGTCATGAAGCCAAGCCCTTTTCAGAAAATGAGAGTACCACCACAGAAAAGGAAAAAGTAATTGTTTTAGGTTCGGGTCCCAACCGAATTGGTCAAGGAATTGAATTTGATTACTGTTGTGTACATGGGGTTCTTGCGGCCAAAGAAGAAGGCTACGAGACCATTATGATCAACTGTAATCCAGAAACGGTTTCTACTGATTTTGATACGGCTGACAAGCTCTATTTTGAGCCCGTATTCTGGGAGCACATCTATGATATAATTCTTCATGAAAAGCCCAAGGGGGTTATTGTTCAATTGGGAGGGCAAACCGCCCTTAAGTTGGCAGAAAAACTTGAGCGATTTGGAATTCCTATTTTGGGAACTTCCTACCAAAGCCTAGACCTTGCAGAGGACAGAGGGAGATTTTCTCATCTTCTAGAAGAAATTGACATTCCCTTCCCTAAGTTTGATGTAGTTACTACCGCAGATGAAGCTTTAGATAAAGCCGATAATTTAGGATTCCCAATGTTGGTAAGACCTTCCTATGTTTTAGGAGGACAAGGAATGAAGATTGTTCTTAACAAAGAAGAATTGGAGCATCACGTGGTTGAGCTATTTAGACATTTCCCCAATAACCGAGTGCTTCTAGATCACTACTTAGAAGGTGCAATAGAAGCAGAAGCGGATGCCATCTCCGATGGAGAGGATGTTCATATCATTGGAATCATGGAGCATATCGAGCCTTGTGGGGTTCACTCCGGGGATTCTAATGCAACCCTACCTCCATTCAACCTTGGAGAATTGGTCATGAAGCAAATTAAAGAGCATACTCAAAAGATTGCAAAGGCAACCCATACCGTAGGATTGTTAAATGTACAGTTCGCTGTAAAAAATGATATCGTTTACATTATAGAAGCCAATCCAAGAGCCTCAAGAACGGTTCCCTTTATCTGTAAGGCATATGGAGAGCCCTATGTGAACTATGCAACCAAGCTAATGCTAGGAACTAAAAAGCTTTCTGATTTTGAGTTTAATCCAAAATTAGATGGGTTCGCAATTAAAATGCCTGTATTCTCGTTCAACAAGTTCCCCAATGTCAACAAGAACTTGGGACCTGAGATGAAGTCTACAGGAGAAAAGATTCACTTTATCAAGGATCTTAACGACCCTGTTTTCAGAAAACTTCACAGGGAAAGAAATTGGTATTTAAGTAAATAATGATTTTTAAATTAATAGTTGGCTTTGTGGTTCTATATGCTGCTTACCGTTATCTCACTAGATTTTCGGCAGCGGGAGAACCCCAAAGACCAAGGGGACCTAAGGTAACTGTAAAGTACGATCAGGATAAAGCGAAGAGCAAAACTCCTGATGCCGTTGGTGAATATGTTGAGTTTGAAGATATAGAAGACTCCTCTAAGTAAGCTAGGCAAATGAGTACTGGTAAACCACATGTTTTAATCATTACCTACTATTGGCCTCCAGCGGGTGGTCCAGGAGTTCAGAGGTGGTTAAAGTTTGCTAAGTACCTTCCAGATGCAGGTTTTATCCCTGTTGTACTTACGGTAGATCCCAAAACGGCAACTTACCCTGTACAGGATGAGTCTCTCCTTAGGGAAACTCAGGATATTGAAGTACATCACGCACCTACCCAAGAACTATTTAGTCTTTACAAGAGAGCTTCGGGCCGCAAGGAGATTCCCTTTAGTGGGTTTGCTAACGAATCCGATAAACCGGGACCTAGACAACGCTTGGCTAAGTTTATTAGGGGTAATTTCTTTATTCCAGATCCGCGTAAGGCTTGGAATAAAAAGGCATTGGCAAAGGCACTGGAGCTTATTGATCAATACCAGATTAAACACGTAGTTACCACCAGTCCTCCCCATTCCTCTCAGTTGATAGGAAAATCTATTAAGGCCAAAAGAGAAGTGACTTGGATGGCGGATATGAGAGACCCATGGACGGATATTTATTATTACGACCTCTTTTATCCCACCGCTTTAGCTAAAGCTTATGACTCTTTTTTAGAGAGAAAGGTCTTAGAGAATGCAGATGTAGTTTCTACAGTAAGCAAGGACTTAGTTAGGCTCTTTTCCGAAAAATCAAAGGCCCTTACTAAAGACAAATTTTTAATCCTTCCCAACGGGTTTGACGAGGCGGATTTTGATAGGTCCAAACGTCCTCACTCCGATAAATGGGTAATTAGCTATACAGGTACCTTTACTGCAGACTATTCTATGGATTCTTTTTACAAGGCTATAGAAAGTTTGAGGGATGCCGAGGCAGAAAAAATCAAAATACAGTTTATTGGCCGCAGAGATGAGGTGTCAGAAAAGCGATTACGGGAGCTCCGTTCCAACACTCGTGTAGAGGTAATACTCAAGGGGTATGTTTCCCATTCAGAAGCTGTAATTGCGATGCAGGAGTCCAATGCTTTGTTATTGGGAATTCCGGACTTAGAAAACAACAAGGGTATTTTGACCGGAAAAATATTTGAGTATCTAGGCTCTCATCGTCCCATTTTAGGGGTAGGACCTGTAGATGGGGATGCCGCCCAAATTATTCGTGATACCGAGGCGGGTCAGTTTTTTTCTTACGGAGATTCCAAGGGGATGGTAGAGTGGATACGTACATCCCTTTCGGGCGAAAGCCATCTTCCCAAAAAGGTGGATTTCTATGAAAGAAAGAGCCTTACCCAACAAGTGGCTAAGGCTCTTTCTGGTCGCGAACTATAGCCTCAAATTTCTTTCTTCTATAGCTGTTGTTTTTTATTCTCCACTCTCTTCTTTAGTATCCATCCCATCTTTGTAGCTCCTAAAGGCAGCAAGGCCTAGGGCCGCAAATAGCAAGATGGAGAATACTAAGGAGATCTTTTCTCCAGTGTAGTATGACCTGGGCTCAAACGAAAACTCTACGGTGTGTTTTCCCTTGGGTAATTTTAGGCCTCTAAGAAGGTAGTTGACTCTAATGTGATCTACAAATTCGCCATCTACAGTCACCTTCCAGTCATTATCACCCCCCTCATAATAGATTTCTGAAAATACGGCCATAGCCATGGGTGAAGTAATGTTGGCTTCATAAACCATGTGTTTAGGATCGTATTGGGTGATTTCTATAGTTGAGGAAGAGTCTGTATTTCTTACGGGTACATCCTCCATGTAATCGGAAAAGCGTTTGTCTACAATTACTTGAGTTTTGGGAGCAAATGAATTGAGGGCAGCTATTTCTGCATCTGCATTTTCAACTCTAATAACATCGTTTACAATCCAGGCGGCTCCACAGGCACCAGGGTTTGCAGAAGGTTGCAGTTGCCCCTGTTGGTCAGCAACAATAAACCACTTGGCATTTAACATGTCAAATGCAGCCATGTTTTGTTTGGAGAGTTGATTGTCTATTAAATCTTGGTACTTAATCAATTTAGCTCCGTGATAACCTCCAATGGACTTGTGGTGATAAGAGGTGTAGCTATCTGACCTTAGAGGGGCAGTGGTGTTCCAAACTCTATAGTGTATATCGGTGTCCTTGAGAATAAACTGATCGGCGCCAGATGGGGCGAAGGAAGCTTCGTAATTTTTAGCCGAAGAAAAACTATCTGCATTGAGTTGAACTTTGTCAAAGGTCCATTGGTCAAACAAAATCAAAAGGGTAAGGGCCCCAATAGAAAGTAAAGGCTTGAGCTTCTGGTTGGCGACTGCCCAAATCCAAAGGAAACCAGCTGTGCAGAATACAAAGGTCATGATGGCGCTTTTTCTCAATAATGAGATGCGATCCTCAACCAAGAGCTCTAGGTTGATTCCCATGGATTCTAATCTACCATCATCGGGACCTACAAAATCATAGAGCATACCACCAAATAGTATAAGGAAAACAGAAAAGCCTCCTGTAATGTAAAGGGTGTATTTGGCGTATTTGATGGCTTCGGTTTTGGATATTTCTCCCTTATAAACTTGGTTAATCCCTAAGAAGGCAAAGAAGGGAATGGTAAAGAACAAGATTACAAAGGTCATAGAAGGAACTCTGAACTTGCTGTAGATAGGTAAGTAATCAAAGAGAAACTCATTTATCCATGCGGCATTCTTTCCCCAAGCAAGTAAAAGAGAAATGACCGTGGCTGCAACCACCCATGATCGCATCTTTCCCTTGACTACAAATAGGGAAAAAACAAATAGGAAAAAGACAACAGCTCCTAGGTAGTAGCCCCCGTAAACCATGCTTTGATCTCCCCAGTAGAACCATCCAGCAATGATTTGACTCGCTTGTTTTTCTGCCACTTTTTTGGGCGTTCCCCTTTGTTGAAGGTTTCCTACCAAAGTGCGGTGGTAATTCTCATGCAACTGGGTGCCTTCTGACATTTGCTTAGAACCACCCCCCGAGAAGTTGGGGTAGATTAAGTTTAAGCTTTCCGAAAGGCCATAACTCCAACCCATGGCATATTCAAAACTCAGGCCTCCCTTTGATTCACTCATTGAGGTGAGTTCAGAAGAACCTCCACGCATGGTTTCTTTGGTGTACTCATAGGTAGACCAGAGGTTTCCGATGTTGGGTCCAATGCCTAAAATGGCTGCTGCGATTAAAACTAAAGTAGACTTAGCAAAGGCAGGTAGTGTTTTTTGGATAAGAGCATATACAAGTTCTACCAAGCCAATAATTACAATAATTAAGGCTAGGTAATAGGTGATTTGAAAGTGATTGGAGAAAATAGACATCCCTACAAATAATGCCGTTAGAGAAAATCCCGCCATCAACTTACCTCTATAGGCCAAGAGAACTCCCATAATAGTGGGGGCAATAAAGGCTGCCGTCCTTACCTTAGCATTGTGCCCGGCTCCGTAAGAAATGATAAAGAAAGCAGAAAAAGCAAATGCAATAGCGCCTACTGCGCTGAGCCAGGGATCCACTTTCATGGCAATAAGCGCTAGGTAAAACCCTAACATTAGGGCAAATATTATATATATACCAGAGGCTTTTCCTCCCACAGTACTGATCATACTCTGAAAAACAAACAGCCAATTGCTAGGGTAAAGGGTAGAAATCTGAAAAGTGGGCATTCCACTAAACATAGAACCCGTCCAAAGAGGCTCTTCTCCCGTGGCATCTCTGTAGTCCCTGATTTCTTTTCCTTTTGCGTAACCTAATTTGATGTCATCTTGTTCCAATACCTTGCCCTGTAAGGCAGGGTAGAAATAGATGAAATTGACAATCAACAACCCTATGAGGGGTAGCAAAAAATGTAAAACTTTGGAGTCCTTTAACATGTTGTTGAATATTAAATGCGGTTGGCTAATATAGCAGGAATTTGTTTATTTAAATTTGCTCAACGATTATAAATATGCCACTACCAAATGTAATTATTGCCGGGGCACCAAAATGCGGAACCAGTTCCTTGTATTTTTGGTTAGCTGCCCACCCAAAGGCTTGTGCTAGCAAACAAAAGGAAACCTTTTTCTTTGCAGATGACATAAGTCGGTTTAACCGTGAATCCAATTTTATTGAGCATGGTTTAACAGCTTATGAGCAGCATTTTTCTTATTGCGATGGGGCGGATATAGTTTTTGAAGCCACCGCAGCCTACATCTATCATAAAAGGGCTTTACAAGAGATCCCTAATCTAGAGAGTAAACCAAAGGTTGTTTTTATCTTGAGGAATCCATCCAAGAGAATCATGTCTCAATATTTATTTGAAAAATACAGGACACAAAGAATTTCTGGGTCCTTGCAAGAATATGTTCAGGAGGAGGGGATTTTGGATCATGGCAAATACATAGAGTACCTAAAACCCTGGAAAGAGGCCCTGGGGGATGGTAGAATGGAAGTTCTGGTACTAGAAGAAATGCTACAGGATTTGCCTAAAACCATGGGGGAATTGGCAGAAAGATTGGGTTTAGAAGGTGCGTTTTATTCTGATTTTGATTTTTCTGTCCGCAATGAAACGGTAAAAATCAAAAAGAAATGGTTGCATCAATGGGGGTTAAAAATACAGCCCTTAATTCCTCATTGGATTCAAAAGAAACTATTGCCAATGTATCTTTCGGTAAATAGTGGGGGGAAGCCCCAAGCTTCAGAAAAGGATTTAGAGTACTACAAAACGCATCTTTTGAACTATTATGAAGACACCAACAAAGAATTATTTGCGTTCTTGGGAAGAGAATTAAAACAGTGGAATGGGTAAAGCGGCCAAACAGGGTATTCTAAATTCTATCAACTCTTATATAGGAGTGGCCTTGGGTGCCTTGAATTTGATGATTCTCTTTCCTAGAATTTTTGAAGACAATCCCGCTTTTATGGGATCTGTAAATTTGTTATTGGCCTATTCTACTTTATTTTCTGCATTTGGACATATGGGAATCCCTCAGTCTGTGATTAAGTATTTTCCAGAATTTTCTAAGGATCAAAGAGGACGATTTTTTGCGGCCGGACTTTGGATAGCAGGAGGTGTGAGTATTGCGCTCTTGCTTACAACCTTTTGGGTAGATCTATCGATTTCCTATTCTTGGCCCTTTTTGGCTGTGTTAGGTATTAGTATGTTGTTTTATGAAATTTTTGCTTCGGTTTCTCACAGTCATAAAAAAACCACGTATCCTATTTTTTTAAAAACTATTGGTAGGCGTTTGGTGCTTTTTGGAGTCTTGCTTGCAGAGTTTTTCTACGATTTAACGGAGCTTCAATTTTTGTGGGGATTGGCTACTGGATATATTGTGCACACTCTGTTGATGATGAATTATTCAAAAGCTGATCTTCCCAGACTCAAGGGAACTCTAAAGATTTCTGATTTTTCTCCTCAATGGATTTATGGCGTTTTTATTGTCATGTCCGTATCTGTAGATATTTTGATTTCTAGACTGGACATAATAATGATTGGCAATTACCTGGATACAGCTCAAGTGGCTTTTTATTCCATGGCCTTTTTTGTGGGGTCCGTTGTGAGTATTCCTTCCAAATCACTCGTCACCAGTTTACGTCCCTATATAGCTGAGTCATGGTCTAATGGAGATATACCAAAGCTAAGAAGGCTCTATACTCGTGGCGCAGAGGTCCAGTTGTTGGTCAATACTCTTGTGTTCTTTTTAATCGCCATTAATGCTCGTGCGTTAAATCAATTTTTGCCAGAGACCTATTCTATTGACCCCATGGTCGTTTTTGCCATTGGTTTGGCACAGATTGTCTTAGGGGGAACGGGACCTTCTGCCATGATACTGATCATGTCTAAAAGTTACCGTCTCAACTTTATATTAGGACTTATTATGGTGGTCTTAAGCATTAGTCTAAATGCCCTTTTAATTCCTTCTATGGGAATTAAGGGAGCTGCCATAGCTACTCTAGGTTCTGTTGTTTTTTATGAAGTGATTAAACTGGTAGTCTTGCAAAGAAAGTATAAAATGAATCCTCTTTCTAGAAATTACCTGGTGGCTCTCCTGGGGGTGGGAATTTATATATTGTTGGCCTATTACTTACCTCAGGTGGATTATGTCTTTTACGATGTCCCCATTTTTACGAATGTAATTGGGTGTATTATGCTGTTTTTTGCAGGTAGATCCATAAAATCAAAACTTGCAAACTTTGAGTAATCCAAAAATCCCCCAAAAGCCCATTTGGATGGTGACTCATTGGTTTCCCAAGAAGAGGAAGCCCTCTCAAGGTATCTTTATATTGGAACACCTAAAAGCCTTTGTAGGTTGCGGAGTTCCTATAGAGGTAATTAGTATACAATTTGGGAAAGGAATTTGGCCTTCGGCGCAAGCCCAACAAATCCAATATTCCGGAATTGAAGTCACAGAAATCACCTTGACAGGTATTTCTCCAAAATTGTGGTATGCGGCGCCATGGTTGCTGATGCCCATGTACAAAAGGTATCTTAAGAATGCCACTGCCCATCTTCCAAGTCCATTATGTGTTCACAGTCATGTGGCATTACCTGCGGGTTACTTTGGAGATTTTTTGGCTGAGCAACACATGGTGCCTCATGTCATTACGGAACATTGGTCAAAAACTCAAAAACACCTAAAGGGAGAGATATTTGGTTTTTCTTCTCAAAGAACCAGGAGCCTTTACCAACGTGCATCAGCCATTACTACGGTTTCTGAATATTTAAAGGAATCAATGTTTGAGGTAATGGATAGCCCGCAGACTCCCATTTATATTACGCCTAATGTTATTCGTCACAAGGGAATAGAACCGGTGGTTAAAAACCAGGTTCCCCTCAAGGTTTTAATGGTAGCCAATTGGAAGAATAATCCATCGGACCCCAAACGTCCAGAATTGGCTTTGGAGGCCCTTTCTAATTTTTCTACAGAATCGGGACGTGAGGTATTGGTTACAATGGCAGGAGGTGGTGATGGTCAATTAAAGTTAAAATCGCTTGCTAAAAAACTGAAAATCGCTTGTGATTTTACTGGCTTCTTAGATAAATCACAACTCTTTGAACTCATGCATGATCAGGATCTCCTTGTGCATGCTTCCACTACAGAGACCTTTAGTCTGGTTATAGCAGAGGCCCTGGTAAATGGATTGCCAGTTGTTGCGAGTGAGGTGGGAGCCATACCTGAGGTATTGAGTTCCGCTCAATGGGGATATTTGGTAGAAAATACCGTTCAAGGTTTTTGCGAAGCTCTTCATTCCTGGAATAATAAGCCCTTGGATCCCTTGAGAATCTACCAAGAAAATAAATCGCGTTTTTCGGATTCTACCGTGGTTAATTCCTTTCAGGAGGTATACTCTTTTCTTGATTAAGCTTAGGCGTTTTTTAGAAAATCACCTGAAATTTTTTCTACAACGGCTAGGTCTGCAGCGGATAAATGCTCTTTCCAAAGTCCTATACTACGGGTAGAAATGGGTTTGTTTAGATTGCTGTGATGGGAGAGCGATACGCTTCCTGCTGCGTTCTCAGAACTACCATTTGTAGAATAAGAAAAGGGTCTTAGACCTATGAATTCATTGACTTCTCCAAGGGTTTTGGAGGGGTCAGAAACTAAGCTTTCATAGGTGATTTTCAGGATTTGTTTGGGTGCTTTACGCGAAATCAAAGCGGCCTGTCTTTGGGCTTCTACCCATTTTTTTGCAGCATATTTAGCGTCTTGCGCCGGATGACCCTCTAGTTTCTTATAGGAAAGCGCAACATCCCTTGGGTCCCGGGTCAAAAAGACAAATCGCGCTCGAGGATACATGTCTAGCATCAATTCAGAAAAGAAAGTACTCAGGGGACTTTGGTCTCCAAAAATGGTAGCCTCAACGCCCTGTTTTTTTGATAGATACTCTAAGGTTTTTAGGTAAGCAAAAGAGATGTTCTGCTCTTTTTCAGGTAATTGCGACAACAGAATATTGACCTCTTCTTGGGCTTTGGGGTCAAAGTCCCAATTTTGATTGTTATTGACCAGTTGTTGAGTCCATTTTTTGGCTGTTTGGGCCCATTTCTTTTCCGACTCAAAAATCCATTTCATATGTCCATACGGCAGTGCGTACTGTTCTGGAGGGCAAAAAAAATCGGGGTGCTGATTGAGCAGAGAAGCCAGAAGAGTAGAGCCATTCCTGCCGGAACCAATGATAAATACAAAGGGGGTCTCGGGGAGGGATGCAGCCCTTTTGGCCGAAACCCATTTCCACACGGCACTTACCAGGGGAAAAATCAGGTGATACTTTATTTTTTTTGTGCTTTCTATCATGAGGTTTTGTACCACCAATATTAATCAAAAATATCGGCCATCGCTCCATTATTTACTTCTTATTACACAGAGCATAGTCAAGGGGTAAATGAGAAAAATAATACGTGCGACGGTTTAAATATATGTATCTTCCTCGCGGTAAATAATTAATACCTATCGTTCGTTTAAAGGAGAGGAAGATATGGCTAATAATTGCGCTCAATTCAATAAATTTACTGAATGTTACAAAATTCGATTTCGTTTGCAGCTGTTTTGCTTTTAGCAATTCCTGTTTTTGGACAAAATACCATCACATTAGATGTAACGGCTTCGCCTACCACGGTATGTGAAGGATCAGAAGTTAACCTGACCGCTACAATCACCAATCCAATCAATTATGCCTGGTCTTTTGATGGGGGTAATGATCACATCTCTGTACCTGACAATGCCGTTTTAGAGATGGCTGCAGGAACCAATTTTACATTAGAAGCCTGGATGAAGACTACGGACAATACCGCAGCTTTCAAGTCTATTGTTTCTAAAGGTATTGTTGGTGAGACGGGGTATAGACTTGGCGTAAAAGACGGTCTTCTCTATGGAGAAACTACATTGGGCCCTGTCACTGTTGGTACGGTAGGTAATACGGCTATAGATGATGGAAATTGGCATCATGTTGCCTACGTTGTTGACGTGGCCACAGGAGAATTCACCCTCTATCTAAATGGTTTTGTAGACGCAGTAACCAATGCGACTCTGCCGGCAACTCCTGCCATTGGAAACACGTTTGAATTGGGAATAGGCTGTGCCTTTGGTGCAGGGGGGGCAGATCATTTCTTTTTTGGAGATATAGACGAAGTAAGAATATGGTCTAGGGATTTAACCGCCTCAGAACTACAGTCCAAATCTAGTACCCACATCAATCCTGATCTTCAAATGAATTTAATAGGATATTGGGATTTAAATGAGGAATCTTCTGCGAGTAACCTACTTGATTGTTCTACCTCTGGGATGGTCGGAGCTCCTCAAAATGGGGTGACAAATACAACTGCATCTCCTACATTGGGTTGGAATTTTGGTGTGACTTGGTCCACTGGAGATCAAGGACTAACCGTAGTTTCTAAGCCTACGGCCTCTACTCTTTATTCTGCCTCAGCAGGATATTGTAAATACCAAACAACCTCTGATGTGTTTGTAACAGTAGATCCGTGTGATTCTACTGTGGTTGAACTCAATGACTATTCATCGGTTTGGGTTCCCAATTCGTTTACTCCCAATGGAGACTTTAAGAATGATGTTTTCATCATTCAGGCCAACAATATTACAGGATATGAGATCATGGTTTTTAACCGCCTCGGGAACATCCTCTACCATTCTCAAAACATCAAAGATGGTTGGACGGGGACAGATGCATCCGGTAAGCAAGTTGCTGAAGGCACTTATGTGTATAAGGTACTTTATATAGACCAAGATGGTAACCCGCAAGAAAAGCAAGGCCACATTACGATTTACAGGTAATTAAGCCTTTTGCTTTTAATGGTTTTTCTCAAATGCTAAAAACCTTCAGTGTCTAATTTTGTTGTTGGGAAGATGAAGAAACTCTATCTCGTACTTGCACTGTTCTTAACGTCCCTTTTTGGAGGGGCTCAAAATCCATTGGCAGGTTCTGGATATACCTATGAGTCAGGCAATAATTCTTACATAACCATACCTGCGGGGATTGACTCCCTTTCCTTTCCTATTACAATAGCTTCCTGGGTAAAGCCTTCTGGTTTTGGTCAGAGGCCTCTTTTTTGCTCTCAGGTTAATCCCACAGCTTATTCTGGGTTTTCTATTATGGCCACCGCCACAAACGTTCAAGTGATTTTTGGAGATGGAACAGGCTTCTCTTTTTTTGATACAAAAACTTTTTCTGTTAACACAGGCATTTTTGGGTTTAATGCGGATTGGTATCACCTTGCAGTGGTGATCAACTCAGAAAGCAGTGTGAATATTTATATAAATGGTGTTTTAAAAACCGGAAATAGTTTTGGATTTGGTGGTGCTATGGAATCTTCTCCTACAAGAAGCTCTGCTATTGGCTATAGGGACGCGTCATTTTTTGATCAATATTTTGATGGAGAAATTGATGAATTTGCCATTTGGGATAGAGCTTTATTGCAAGGCCAGATTAGACGGGTTATGACCACAGGTATAAATAAATACCAGATAGACCAGGTGCTGAGATACAATATGAATTCAGTTGTAGGTACCTCTGTTCCCGATGGAACTTCTAATGCCTGGAATGGCACTATTACAGGAACAGGAGTTTCCTTTCCATTTTCGGGAGCAGCAGTAGGCGATACCAGTATTTGGGGATTTGCGGCAACGTACCCTTTCACTTTGTCTTGGCCCAATGGAAATGGACCGTCCGTTACAACAAACAATTCCAATATTACAGGCTTTTATATCTATAGAGTCTCAGGGCAACCCAATACCTTATCGGGATTGTCCCCTTGCCCTGAAGATCCCTACTGGGGAGTATATACTGTAAGAGAAGGTTTTTCCTTTACACCGCCAACCTACACGACCACCTACGCTGGAAAAACCACAATAAGTAGGCGAGAAGACAACTCCGAATCTCCTTGGTATACAGGAAATTTCTCAACTGGGGCCGTAGTGGATTCTGGTCGAGGAGAGTTTGTATATGACTACACCATAGATACTACTGGTTTTATTGTGAGTGAAGACACCTCTGTATGTGGTCAGTCCTTTACCATAGAAGGACCTTTAAATGCGGCAGGTCTTGACCTTTTGTGGTCAACAGGTGATACGACCTCAAATATTACCGTCTCCACTTCTGGGACCTATATACTCCAAATAGATGAACCTTGTTACAATGGTTGGGATACGGTAATAGTAAATATTAACCCTTTGGATTCATTTGATGTAGCGGATACCGCTTCATGTGATGCATCCCCGATTCAAATTGATTTACCCGATATTTCCCCAGGAATCTATACTTGGAGCAACGGTAATGTAGGGAACTCTCAAACGTTTGCAAGTGCAGGGACTTATTACGTTACGGCTACCAATGGCCCATGTACTTTTTCAGATACTTTTTCTGTTTATCACATGCAACCTGTAGACGTACCCGATTACTCCATCTGTGACGGGGTCGCACCCACCATATTTTTGCCGGATATTTCTCCGGGTGTATATCAGTGGAGTGATGGGAGTACTGGAAATAATTTTACACCTAGCTCCAGTGGAACCTATTGGGTGAGAGCCGTGCTGTTCCAATGTACAGAGGTAGATACCTTTGTGGTTGACTTGGTCTCTTCTGATGTAGATGTTCTTCCGGAATATGAAGAGCATTGTCTAGGCTCCATCGTTTCTTATACGGTTCCCGAAATGGGGTATGAAATAGAATGGTCCAATGGAATCTTTGGAACTACGGGGTATCCTACAGCTTCCGGTTGGTTGACCGTAACCTATAGGACCTATTGCGGTGATTTTTCTGATTCCGTCTTTGTTGATTTTGTTCCCTGTAGAGATGCCGCCTTTTTTGAGCCCAGTGGATTTACTCCCAACGGGGATGGGGTCAATGATATTTACTTGATTAAAGGCTTTTTAGGGTCCTCTTTTGAGATGAGAATTTATGACCGTTGGGGCAGAGAAGTCTTCATGACTCGTGATCCCAATCAAGGATGGGATGGTGCCGATGAAGAACCCGGTGTTTTCATGGTTAGATTTCTGTATAGAGACCAGAATGACAAAGAAAAAGAGAAGATAACTCATATTACCCTTTACAGATAAACCTCTTCTAAACCTTTTGGAAATTCATTGGTTGTAGTGGTATGAGGTCTCTAATTGCTACACTTATTACCTTTTTTGCCTCTCATTGTTTATGTGGGCAAACCATTGCTCTTGGGAGTGGAAATGCGTTTAATGCCTTGGGATCAGGCTATGCAGAAATACCTTCAGGTATGGATTCCCTAGAATTTCCGTTTACGATTACTGCATGGGTGCAACCCACCACCTTTACTAATTTTTCTTCGCCCATCTTTTCTTCTCAAGTTAATGACACGGCTTTTTCTGGAATAACCATTCTGTCAAGGCCCTATTCAATAGATGTAATCGTAGGTGATGGCAGTGGTCTTGCTAACACCGATTACAGACAATATTCAGCCTCTACATCGAGGCCCTTTTTACGAGGAGAATGGACTCACATTGCAGTTAAATTTAACTCAGAATCCAATATTCAGGTATACGTTAATGGTATTTTTAAGGCAGCCTCCCTTTCGGGAACGGGAGGAGCTATGGATACTTCACCGGCGCGAAAGTCAGCTATTGGATATTCAGAAAATGGACAAGCCAGTTATTTTCAAGGAAACATTGACGAGTTTGGTATTTGGGAAAGGGGTCTTAGTCCTACAGAAATACGAAAGATTATGACCACAGGAGTAAAAAGTGATACCCTTGCTCAGATTCTCAGATACTCTATGGAGGGATCCACTACTTCTCTAGTAGATGGAAGTTCTAATGGTTGGGATGCCTCATTAGTGGGGTCAAGTCATACATTTCCTCTCTCAGGTGCTGCCATTGGGGATACCAGTGTTTGGCTTTACTCTAGAAATAATAATGTAACCTTAAGTTGGCCGGGAGGAAAAGGGCCTACCGTTTCTGTAAATAGTAGCCAAACGTGGGGTGTTTACTTGTATAGAATATTGGGGACTCCACCCTCAACGATTGGATTGTCTCCTTGCCCAGAGGATACTATTTGGGGGGCGTTTCACATTTACCAAAGTAGTTTTGGAGGTCCTTACCCCATCGTGATCTCCGGATATGGTAATACTGTGGTTTCTAGAAGGGAAAGTAATGTGGATACCCTATGGGCTTCTAACTCTTTTCCATCCGGAAGTTTTGTAGATACCGGAAGAACTGAATTTATTTCGGATAGGTACCTTCAAAGCAATGGATTTCTTTTGACTCCTGATACTTTTTATTGTGGCAGCTCCTATGTGCTAAGGGGAGCAGATAAAAAGCCAGGAATTTCCTACCTGTGGTCCAATGGAGATACCACTCAAAACACTACGGTGTCTGCAACGGGTAGATATTTTCTAGAGGTTACCTCTGACTGTTTTACCCAAAGGGATTCGGTTTTTATGACCTTTTATGACCAACCTCAATTTGATGTTTCAGATACTATCATTTGCAGCGGAACCTCATTGTCAATAGGCTTGCCTTCTTTGGCAGGAGGAACCTATTTATGGAGTAATGGCCAAGTAGGCGATACAGCGTCTTTCTCTTCACCTGGAATTTATTATGTTAGCGCCAACAATGGACCGTGCACGGCCACTGATACATTTGAAATTACCATTCTTCCCGATCTATCTATACCGGATATTAGTTTGTGTGGAAATCAGCCTACAGTGGTTCTCCCAAATGCCCCAGGAATTCAATATACTTGGAGTGATGGCTCAACCAATTCCGAATTCTCCCCAACCGTACCAGGTACCTACTGGGTAATTCAACAAATCAGTTCCTGCTCTCAAATAGATACATTTGAGGTAGAAGATGGGCTTATAAGTATAGATGAACTTCCCGATTTTAAGACCGTATGCAGAGATCAAAATATTTCCTTAACGGTAGCTGATTTGGGATATTCCATAGAATGGTCAAATGGAGATCAAGGTTTAACAACAAGTCCAAATAATAGTGGATGGCTTACAGTAGCTTATCAAACTCCTTGTGGACCTATCAAAGATTCTGTTTATATAGACATACTCTCTGATTGTAAAGAAGAGGTTTTTTTTGAGCCCAATTCATTCTCTCCTAATGGTGATGGCATAAATGATATTTACCATATCAAAGGATTCACGGGAAGACAATTCCATGTTTATGTGTTTGATAGGTGGGGCCGTCAGGTATTTGAGTCTACTAACCCTAATTTTGAATGGGATGGAGGGGAAGAACCATCGGGAGTGTATATTGCTAGATTCACCTTTCGCAACGCGCAAGATGAGGAGGGTGAGAAGACGATTCAAATAACCCTCTACAAGTAGAATCAATAACTAACAAACAAAAGCCACTTAATCACTCATTGATTAGGCGGCTTTTGTTTTAATGTTTATTCTGTTAGAAAAACGGAAGGAGTATAAACTACTTTACTCGGGTCCAGATAGTAGATCGACCAATTAGACTAAATCCAATATATCCTTTTAGGTACAATTGATCCTTGGCTTCCATTCTACCAAAGCATGAGTATACAGAACCTCCTCTTGGATCGTAAATCGTTCCATCCTGCCATTCTTTATCATCAGAATCCCATGAGAGGTCTTTGAGTATTACTTTACCTTCTATGGGCAGTTTTTTTTCTGCCTCAATTTCATTTTGGATATCTAGCTTGGGACTGGTGCCATCCTCATTTACATTGTTCTTTAACCAAATCACCTTTCCATAATACTTTCCATTTTCTGTATAAACGGTGATTTTACTGTCTTTTTTCTCATTTAACCATGTACCAAGTATTTCGTCAGATTGAGAAAAACTCAGGATGGGTACTACCATAAAGGCTAATAAAGCGGCAATCTTTTTCATATTATTTATTTTTTTGAATTGGATTCTGTAATTAAATGGGTGGGTTCTTCCTCAGAAATATCGTTAATAATTTTCTTTTTTACTCCTTGAATACTCGCATCAAGCTCAAAACCAATAATTAAAACTAAGGAATTCACATAAATCCATAGCATGATAATCATAAGAGTTCCTATAGAACCATATAAACGATTGTATTGGGAGAAATTGTTTACATAATAAGCAAAAAGTAAAGAAGACACTATAATGAGTGAGGTTGCCAAAAGCGAACCCGGACTAAAGAAGTGCCAATCGTTGTGTTTTGTCGGTCCAAAATAGATGAGAATGGATACGGAAGTTTGTACCAATAATACGAGAATGAGTATCCTTCCCAATTGGAGTAGTTCAGCTACATAGCCAGAAAAATAATCAAGCTCCACAAAGTAATTCCCCACAGAATCTGTGAACATCAAAACGGCTATAGACAAGAAGAGAAGTACAGATAAAATCACGGTTAATCCCACGGCAACTATATATTGTTGCCAAAAACTTCTAAAATCTATTTGATGAACAGATTGAGAAAAATTGGTAATTATTGAATAGACTCCATTGGTGGCAAACAAAAGGGTGAAAATAAAACCTATGGAGAGCAAACCTCCTTGCTTTTGGGTAAGAATGTCGTCTATGGTGCTTCTAGCGACCTCGTAAGTTTGAGGAGGCATAATGTCTTGCATTAATTCAAAAAGCTCCATCTGAAAGCCATCTATTCTAATATAGGGGATAAGAGTAAACAGAAACAGTATGGCAGGGAAAATAGCTAAGAAAAAGGAAAAGGCAAGACTAGAAGCTCTCGTGGTAACATTGCCTTCTACAATTCCTCTAACAAAAAAGGAAATCACGTCATATAGAGACATGCCCTCCATAAAGGGTAGGGGAACCTGCTTGGCTTTGGTTTTAATAAACCGAAAAATGAGCAGAAACTTATTCTCTACCTTTTGCTTCATGAAATTGCTTTAAGACTTAAGTCTAGGCTGCTAATTTGGTGTGTCAAGGCGCCTACAGAAATGTAATCTACACCGCATTGAGCATATTGTGCCAAAGTGCGTTCGTCTATTCCTCCACTAGATTCTGTTTCTACTTTTCCTCCAATTAAAAAAATGGCTTTTTTTGTTTGGTCTATAGAAAAGTTATCTAACATGATGCGGTCCACTTTGCAGTCTAAGGCTTCTTGTACCTCCTCCAAGTTACGGGTTTCTACTTCTATTTTGAGGTCTTTCTTAATTCCTTTCAAGTATTCGCGCGTTTGGTTTACCGCCTTGGTAATTCCACCACAAAAATCGATGTGGTTGTCCTTTAGCATTATCATGTCATAGAGACCCATTCTGTGGTTTTCTCCTCCTCCTGCAGTGACTGCCCATTTTTCTAAGCCTCTCATGCCCGGCGTCGTTTTACGAGTATCCAGTACTTTAGTGGATGTGCCTTGGGTGAGATTCACGTAATAAGCGGTTTTAGTGGCGATTCCACTGAGCCTTTGCATATAATTGAGTACCAACCTTTCGCAGGAAAGAATGCTGCGTTCAGACCCCGAAACTTCAAATGCAATTTCTCCTGGGACTACTTTTTGCCCGTCTTTGATTTGAGATCGAAACTCAAGAGATGGGTCGTAAAGAGCAAAGATGTACTCTGCCAGTTCTACTCCAGCAAGAATTCCTTCTTCTTTGACCAACAAATGAGCACGACCCATTTGGTCCTGAGGAATACTGGCCAGGGTGCTGTGGTCTCCGTCTCCAATGTCCTCGGCAAAAGCATTTTGAATTTGCTCCTTGAGGTTGGGAATATTGCTTAACTCCATGCGATTATCCTTAATATTGCAAAGGTAAGTAGTACATTTTCACTAACGAAGATACAATTATGGAAATTTGCTTTTGGGTTATTGGAAAAACAAATGCACCTTATTTAAAAGAGGGTGAATCTGAGTACCTCAAAAGGATACCTCATTATACTAAGTTTTCCTATCAACAGTGGCCGGACATAAAACGTTCAAAAAAAATGGGAGTGGAGGAAACTAAAAAACAAGAGGGAGATCTAATCCTTTCTAAGTTAGTCTCTTCGGATGTATTGGTGCTCTTAGATGAAAAAGGCAAAACCTTTTCTTCAGAGGCCTGGGCGGGACAACTTCAGAAATGGATGAACGCAAGTCCGAGGAGGTTGATATTTGTGGTGGGGGGTGCCTTTGGTTTCTCCCAAGAAGTATATCAAAGAGCTCAATCTAAAGTAGCTTTAAGTTCCATGACTTTTTCTCACCAAATGGTAAGAGTCATTTTTTTGGAGCAACTCTACAGGGGATTTTCAATTCTCAATAACGAACCCTATCACCACACATAAAAAAAGCCCCGGTTTTTCGAGGCTTTTCTATTTGTTACGCTTAGTAGGTTGTTAATCTACCCAGTCTGCGATAAATAAGTTAGTGGCTCGGGTTCCACCGTTTACCCGGTTAGAAGAGAAAATTAATTTACTTCCGTCAGGAGAAAACATAGGAAAGGCGTCAAAAACACCATCATAAGTAATCTGCTCTAACCCGGTTCCGTCTACGTTGATCATATAAAGGTTAAAGGGGTACCCTTTTTCATTTGCATGATTGGATGAGAAAATAATCTTGTTTCCAGAAGGGTGAAAGAACGGTGCCCAATTAGCCTGTCCCAAGTTAGTTACTTGTCTTAGGTTGGATCCATCAATATTACATACGTAGATTTCCATATCTGTTGGCTTTACAAGGCCTTGAGAAAGTAACTCTTTATACTCTGCTACCTCTTCTTCAGTTTTGGGTCTAGAGGAACGGAAAACCAATTGGGTGCCATCGGGTGAGAAAAAGGCTCCTCCATCATATCCCAACTCCGTAGTCACTTGTACCTCGTTGGACCCATCTATGTTACAAACATATAATTCCAGGTCCCCTGTCTTAATAGAAGTGTATACAATTTTGTCTCCCATGGGAGAAACAGTTGCCTCAGCATCGTATCCAGGACCTGAAATCAAGGTGTCTACCATGTTTCCATTGCGATCGGCAATAAAGATGTCAAAATCGGGATAAATAGGCCAAACATAGGCGCCATCTTCTCTTTTTTCTGGTTCTGCAGGACAAGCGGTATCTCCTAAATGTGTGGAGGCGTAAATGATTGTAGAATCTCCCGGCATAAAATAAGAACATGTGGTTCTTCCCAATCCAGTAGAAATCATCTGCGGACGTTTTTGAGTAAGGTTGTCCGAACTCCAATTAAACGCAAAGATTTGGTCACATTCCAGTCCCCATTCTCCGTAATTGGATTGGAATACTAATTCTTCTCCATCAAAACTAAAATAGGCTTCTGCATTATCACCTCCATTGGTAAGTTGAACCACGTTTTTTAGATGAGTCTCTGCATCATAGTGTTTAGCTGTTTTTTTGGTTTCTCCAGACCATCCATCGGCTTTTTCACCTGAGGAGTCTCCTGAGTTACAGGCCGCTAAGGCCATTCCTAATACAAGGGTTTTTGCAATTTTCTTCATGATTGTTATTCTGAACTATTTCTCTTGGGTACAGGATCAAACCCCCAAGTTCCCCAGGGGTGGCATTTACTTAATCTTTTAAGGCCAAGCCAACTGCCTTTAAGGGGTCCCCAAACCTTTACGGCCTCCATCATGTATTGAGAACACGTGGGACTGTGTCTACAAGAAGGAGGGGTTAGAGGGGAAATTATATATCTGTAGAAATACACCACCACCAATAAGGGGAGTCCCAATAACCATTGAATGTATTTCCAAAGCTGATTCATGTTTAAGATGTTATTGTAAGGTATAGGTAGTTCCCTCAGCGCCATCTTTAAGTTGTATGCCATGAGCTTGCAGGGAGTCACGAATCCTATCCGATAAGGCCCAGTCTTTGTCTGCTCTCGCGGCATTTCTCAATTCTATGATAACTTCCATTGCCGTATCCAGTCCATCTGCTTTACCTTCTGCACGAGGAGATTTAAGTCCAAATACATCAAATAAGAATTCAGAAAATACCTTTTGGAGTGCGCTAGTGTCTGATTCCGTTAAGGTTTCATTTCCGCTTTTTAGGGCGTGAATAACCTTGACCGCATCAAATAAATGTGCAATTGCAATGGGTGTATTCATGTCATCATTCATGGCACCATACACCTTTTCGGTCCAATGCTGAACATTCCATGAAGAGGTTTTTCCTTTGGGCAAACTCTCCAAGGTAGAATATGCATCCATTAGTTTATGGTACCCTTTCTCTGAGGCCAATAACGCATCGTTAGAAAAATCCAAAACACTTCTGTAATGCGCTTGAAGCATGAAGAACTTAACAACAGATGGGTCAAATCCCTTGGTCAACAAAGGAGTGTCGCCAGAAAATAATTCAAAGGGAAGAAGAGTGTTTCCAGTAGACTTACTCATTCTCTTCCCGTTTAGGGTCAACATATTGGCGTGCAACCAATAATTTACACCATGGTGTCCATTACATGCCTTGTTCTGGGCAATCTCACATTCGTGATGTGGGAATTTAAGGTCCATTCCCCCACCGTGTATATCAAACTGTTCTCCCAAGTATTTGGTGCTCATCACAGAACATTCTAGGTGCCACCCCGGAAAGCCTATGCTCCATGGAGAAGGCCATCTCATGATGTGAGAAGGAGATGCTTTTTTCCAGAGTGCGAAGTCCAATGGGCTTTTCTTTTCGGATTGTCCATCCAAATCTCTAGAACCACTTTGTAGGTCTTCTAATATTCTTTTAGAAAGCATGCCGTAGTCTCCATCTTCAGCATTGTATTTTTCTACATCAAAATAAACAGAGCCTTCAGATTCATAGGCGTAACCTGCCTCGAGAATCTTTTCTATCATCTCTATTTGTTCAATGATATGGCCTGTGGCGGTGGGTTCTATGGATGGAGGTAAAGCGTTGAATTGGTGCATTACCTGATGGAATCCCGTAGTGTATCGCTGCACGATCTCCATGGGTTCCAGTTCCTCAATGCGCGCCTTTTTTGATATTTTGTCTTCTCCCTCATCTGCATCATTTTCTAAATGACCGGCATCGGTAATGTTTCTAACATAACGCACCTTGTAACCCAAGTGAGTTAGGTATCTAAAGAGTATGTCAAAAGAGAGGAAGGTTCTACAGTTTCCAAGATGTACATCACTGTAAACGGTGGGTCCACATACGTACATGCCCACATTTGGGGCTTTTATGGGTTTAAATAACTCCTTCTTTCCAGAAGTAGAATTGTGTAGGTAAATGTCTTGGTTCTTGTAGATTGCCATGGCTTAGGCTCCAAAATTAGTCGTTAACTTTATGTAGTCAAGAAACTCCTTTTTAACAGATGTTTCCTTGAATTTTCCGCCAAATTCTGCGGTTACTGTGCTACTTTCTATATCTCTTATTCCTCGTGAGTTGACGCAAAGGTGTTTGGCGTCAATAACACATGCAACATCATCAGTTCCCAACGCCTCTTGAAGAGCCTTAACTACTTGACGATTCAGTCTCTCTTGAACTTGAGGCCTTCTTGCATAATAATCAACGATTCTATTCATTTTAGAAAGCCCTAAGACTTTTCCGTTGCTTATGTAAGCTACATGCGCTCTTCCTACTATGGGAAGTAGGTGATGTTCACACGTAGAATAAAGTGTAATATTTTTTTCTACCAACATTTCTCCATATTGGTAACTGTTCTCAAAAGTGCTTAGTCCGGGTTGATCTGAGGGGTCTAAACCCCCAAAAATTTCACGAACATACATTTTGGCCACTCGTTTGGGGGTTCCCTTGAGGCTATCATCGGTTAGATCCATTCCCAAAGTATCCATGATTCCACGAACGTGTTCTTGGATACGGTCAATCTTTTCTTCCTTTGACAACTCAAAGGCATCTTCTCTAAGTGGGGTAGTGGGGTGACCCGAAAAGTGGTTGTCTCCCACAGAATCCATTATCTCTTCTGCTGAGGGCAGAGCCCCGTTCTTTTTTTCCTTCATGTGACTTTCTATTGCAACCCTTTTTAGCAGGTTTCTTCTGCAGAAAAGTTCTGCAAAGGTACCTAATTTTAATGTTTTTACACAGCCTTACCTTTGGAAACAAAATGTCTCGCAAAGGGTTTTTTACAATTGAGGATATTCACAATAATTCAGCGTATTTTTGTTAATTCTTTAAAGAAGAGAAATAATTGCAATATTTGTACGGGCATCTCAACAATTGTCTGTACACTTGGCAAATAAAGCATACCAACATGTCATCAGTAGTGATTACCGGAACGGGACACGTGCTACCCGAAAAAATTGTTACCAACGAAGAGTTCGTAGAGAAGTTATTTCTCGACGAAAACGGTCAACCTTTTGAAAAGGCAGCGAGTGAATTGATAGAAAAATTTGTAGCTATTACGGGTATAGAAAATCGTCGATACGCGAAGGATGATCAAAATAATTCTGATCTAGGGATAGAGGCAGCTCAAAAAGCTATTGCAGAAAGTGGTGTTGATCCCGAAGAAATCGGTGTGGTTATAGCTGCTCACAATTTTGGTGATGTAGAAAAGCAGACGGGCAGAACAGATGTTCTTCCCAGTATTGCCGCTAGAATAAAACACGGACTTAATATTGCCAACCCAAGTTGTGTCGCTTTTGATATTTTATTTGGTTGCCCCGGTTGGGTTCAGGGAATGATTCTTGGAGAAATGTATATTTCTTCCGGAAAGGCAAAGCATGTTTTAGTGGTAGGGTGTGAAACGTTAAGCCGAGTTTTGGATCCTTCGGATAGAGATTCCATGATTTTTGCAGATGGCTCAGGTGCAGCTGTTCTCTCTAAGTCAGATGCTGATGATGGATACGGGATTATTCACTCAAAAGTGAATTCCCATACACAGGACGAAGCGTTCTTTCTCCATGAAGGGCCTTCTTATAAGCCAGGCTCTGATCCCAATGAGCGCTACATTAAAATGAAGGGCCGTAAGATTTATGAATACGCCCTAAAAAATGTTCCTGCGGCCATCAAAAGCACTCTTGATGAAGCGGGCGTTCACTTAAGTGAGGTAAAAAAGATTTTCTTACACCAAGCTAACTCCAAGTTAGATCACGCAGTGGTAAGTAGACTTTTTAAGCTTTTTGATATGAATGGTGATGTGGATAAAATTATGCCCATGAGCATCCGCAACTTCGGAAACAGTTCCGTTGCAACCGTTCCTACTCTCTTCGATCTAGTAAGAAAAACTCGTTTTGAAGGTCATCGTCTACACGATGGGGATACTATCGTTTTTGCTAGTGTAGGAGCCGGTATGAATATCAATGCTATGGTCTACAAGTACAAGGAATAATACCCTTTCTAGAACCTTAGGTTATAACTAACTACCAAATTATTCTGTGTCAATTGGGTGTTCACCGGATCGGTGAATTCTCCTGAGTAGGCAAAATACCTATCGGATTGTTCTGCATTCTGATACCCCAAATCAATAGAGTATCCCGGTTGTCTATATCCTATTCCTAGGGCAATAATTCGTCTTTGTCCTACCTTGCCGTCAAAAGAATAAGGAGTAGACAATAAGTTGTAACCACCTCTAAAGTAGATTCTGTTCGCTTTGATTTCTCCCCCTATTTTTAAATTAATAGCATCCTTCATCAGGTTGTCTATTTCGTTATTTACTTCAGGCCCTAAGCTAGAATAGCTAGACCAAGTGTATGGGATGTAACTAAAGTCTACATCTATAAAGCCATATTTGGTAAAAACAATTCCAGAGGATACAGAAAAGGTAGGAGCTGTGAATGCGGTATAGGTGTAATCATCGTTTCCTACTGAGGTGGCTTCTGGATAGGGGTTATTAGAGAATTGAGTAGTAATTATAGTTTCCCAACCTCCAGATAAAAACAAAACTTCAGGAGTTTTTATAGAAGCTCCTAGTCGCAGGGCATGGCTGGGTTTGTATATAATTCCAAAGGTTGCGCCTATACCTGCTCCGTCCGTTGCAAAGTAATTTTCTTTGGTAAATCCCGAAATGGAATCTCCACTAAAACCTGTTTCCGTGAGGGTTACATAGTCACGATATCTAAGAGTGGGGATTTGAAGGGACGCTCCCCAATGCAGTTTTTTGTTGTACACATCAGAATAGGTGATGTTTATGTCGCTCTTGTTGCCTGAGCGTTCTATCTCTATCCTCTGTCTTGGCAGACCAAGGGCTGTGGAGGTGTAACCTCCTCCTACAGAATCGTAGTCAATTAAATAAGAAAAGTAGGCGGCTCCTTCTTCATATAGCCCTTGATTGTAAAGTTCCCGAGGTGGAGTGTTTCCAGCAGAATATATCCAGGAATCAATGTTTGAACTGGTAGGATTGTCTGCTGTTACCACCTGTCTTTCTTGATAATTGACCTGTTGGTTGTAGGTGATGGCAAATGTGGAAGAATAGGGGTCGTTCTCTCTGATTTTTTTCAGGTATCCTAGGTTGTTTAAGATAAATTTATTGGCATCTTGAATATTGGTTTCAGAATAGAGGCTGGCATCTCCTTGGGCGTTGTAAAAAGTAGCCGAAACCCCAAACTCGTCGGATCTAAAAATACTTGCAGCAGCCGGGTTGTAGGAGATCGCCGTCATATCATTACCTGCAGCTCCCATGGCACCTGCCAAACCCACACTTCTAGCTTGACCTAGGTATCCTGGTTGAGAAAACCTAAACATATCTTGAACGCCTTGTGAGTATACTTGAGTACTACAGAGCACGACCGTCAATAATCCAAAAAAATAATTTCTCATATAGGCGGGTTATCTGCGACTGCGGCTGCTAGGAGTTGAAGATCTCGTGCTTCCACCCGAAGAACGACTTCCACCACTTCTCGTATTGGGTGGACTATACCCCGAAGAGGATTTGCCCTTTCTCGTTCTCTGAGGAGTTGACGGTTTTTGAGAAGGCATTTCATAAGAGTTAGAGCGTTGTCTATTGGATTTCTGAGGAGAATAGTTAGAGCGTGTCTCTGTCTTTTTGTAATTCCCTTGAGAAGTCCTAACCACTCTTTCTGAGCTTGTAGTACTCCTTCTGTTATATGGAGTATAGGAGTCTCTGGTGGTTGTGGTTTTACCTGAAGACCCTCCACGAGTGCGGGTGGTGTATCCATTTCCTCCCGAAACCGCTTGACTTCTGCCCGGTGCCGAACCGTTTACTTGGGTTCTGTTTATTTTATTGCCGCTGCCCCCTCCGTAATTTGGTGGGCAATATCCATAGCCTGGGTACCCAAATCCCGGACCATAGCCGTGATATCCAAATCCCGGACCATACGCAGGGTATCCAAATCCCGGACCATACGCAGGGTATCCATAACCGAATCCAGGATATCCATAACCATATCCTGGTCCATAAGGAGAGTACATAGAGCCGTAGCCCATGCCGTAGCTCATTCCATAACTCATTCCGTATCCACGTGAGTACATCATGTCCATTGACGAATATCCCATTCCCATGCCTACTCCAAAACTCCAAATGGACTGAGATTGAGAAATCTGTGGGGCAGAATTACTAGAAGATGTTGAGGTTGATAAGGGAGTTGAGGTTTGGTTATCTTCGGGATTATAATAATCAAAGTCTTGTGAGCTTTGACTTAAGGGGTTATATCCAGGCGTATTATAGTCTGATTCTGAAGATGCAGATAGGGACCCGTTAAAGGATTCATCAAAGTAAATACCGTCCTCGTAATAATTAGAAACCATTTCATTTCCCGAAGAACAGGCCATGAAAAAGAGGGGGGTAATCAGGAGGGCTACTGCTATTAATTTACTTCTCTTCATGTCTTCTTACCTCTTTATATTTATTAGCTTTGTTCTTTAAAGATAACAATTTCTGTACCAAAAAAGTTTGCAATGGCGAAGGGGTTAACAAGGAGATCGGAAGATTACTCAAAATGGTATAATGAGCTAGTAGTTAAGGCTGACTTAGCTCAGAATTCAGGTGTGCGTGGTTCTATGGTAATAAAGCCTTATGGATATGCTATATGGGAAAAAATCCAAGCGGAACTAGATAAGAAGTTTAAAGAGACTGGACATGTGAATGCCTATTTTCCTCTTTTTATTCCCAAATCTTACTTTAGTAAGGAAGCGGATCACGTAGAGGGTTTTGCTAAGGAATGTGCCGTTGTTACTCATTACCGTCTTAAAAATGCTGAGGATGGTTCAGGAGTGGTAGTCGATCCGGATGCAAAACTTGAGGAGGAGCTTATTGTAAGGCCTACCTCCGAAACCATTATTTGGGATACCTACAGAGATTGGATTCAATCTTATCGTGACCTGCCCATTTTAGTAAACCAATGGGCCAATGTGGTGCGCTGGGAAATGAGAACTCGTTTGTTTTTAAGAACTGCAGAGTTCTTGTGGCAAGAAGGTCATACGGCTCATGCAACTAAAACGGAGGCGATCGCTGAGGCCGAAACAATGCTTCACGTTTATGGAGATTTTGTAGAGAGCTTCATGGCTATACCGGTCTTAAGGGGAATTAAATCTCCAAACGAACGTTTTGCTGGTGCACTAGAAACCTATTGTATAGAGGCAATGATGCAAGACGGAAAAGCTTTACAAGCAGGAACGTCGCATTTTTTAGGTCAAAATTTTGCCAAGGCTTTTGATGTTAAATACGCAACCAAGGAAGGAAAACAAGAGTACGTTTGGGCCACATCATGGGGAGTCTCTACTCGTCTTATGGGTGCCTTGATTATGACTCACTCTGATGATAACGGACTGGTTCTCCCTCCTAATTTAGCTCCCTTTCAGGTGGTTATAGTACCCATCTATAGAGGTGAGGAGCAATTACTAGAAGTTTCGGCGAAAGCCCAGGAGATTAAAGCGGAATTAGAAAAGGTCGGGGTTTCAGTAAAGTTTGACAATAGAGATACTCATAAGCCCGGATGGAAATTTGCAGAATATGAACTCAAGGGAGTTCCTGTGAGAATAGCCCTTGGTCCCAAGGATTTAGAAAACGGAACGGTAGAGGTAGCTAGGAGAGATACTCTAGAAAAAGAGATTTTGCAACAAAGCGATGTAGCCAACAAAATAGTTCACCTCCTAGAACAGATTCAAACCAATTTGTACACCAAAGCAAGTGACTTTAGAGAAGAAACCACTCACCGAGCAGATACTTGGGATGAGTTTGTGAAAATTCTAGATACTCACGGAGGATTTGTTTATGCTCATTGGGATGGCACTGCAGAAACGGAGGAAGCCATTAAGGAAAAATCCAAGGCAACCATTCGTTGTATTCCATTAGACAATCCAAAGGAAGAGGGTGCTTGCATCCTGACGGGCAAACCTTCTACACAACGTGTAGTTTTTGCAAGAGCTTATTAATAATGCAGAGTAATCAGAGAAAGACTAGGTGAATTCCCCATGGAAACCAATAGAGAAATATTAGAACTGCTATCCGGTAAATCGTCAACTAAACAATTGGTGTTTAGAGAGACCAAAAAGGCTTTTGAGGAGCTTAAAGCGCTTCTCAAGACCATTGCGGTAGAGCTCAATGATAGCATTGTTCAGATAGATAAGAATGTGTTGGTTGAGTTTAGAGACCGAGGGCCTTTTGAGGCAGAAATCAAGTTTTCTGGAGACACCTTGGTATTTCATATGCACACCAATGCCTTTACTTTTGAGAAATCGCACAATGTCTTTAAGAGTTCTTACCTAAAAAAGGAAAAGTCCAATGCCTACTTTGGCATGATCAATATTTACAACTTCCTTTCGGATTCCATAACCTATAACAGGGTCAATGATTATGGTTTGCTGCTGGGTAGGATTTTTGTCAACAAAGAAAGGCACTTTTTTGTAGAAGGCAGAAGACAACTAGGCTTTGCCTTTAACGATCTAGAAAAGCAAGTTTTAGATTCTCATTATTTGCGCAAGGTAATAGAGCAGGCTATAATTCAGGCCATTCAATTTGATTTGACTGCTCCCGATATGGCCAAATCAAGCGTAGTGTCTGTTTCTGACATTAGGTCTATCTCTAGTGATTTAAAAATCTCTACGGCTAAGAAGTTGGGTTTCAAGATGAGTCTACAAACAAATGAAAAAAGCAGAAAAAAACTCTGAATTTTTTTTCAATGAGTTTGTGAGTATCAAATTTTGATTTACATTTGCAGCCGCATTCGAAAGATAGCAAGAATATAAAACATTTTGGCCCGTTCGTCTATCGGTTAGGACGCCAGGTTTTCATCCTGGAAAGAGGGGTTCGATTCCCCTACGGGCTACAAGATTTTGAATAGAATACCATTATGGCAAATCACAAATCAGCATTAAAGCGCATTCGTCAATCAGAGAAACGTCGCGTACACAACAAATACTATCACAAGACCACAAGAAATGCTGTGTCGCGTCTTCGTGAAACAACAGATAAGAAAGAAGCGGGAGCTGCACTGCCCACCGTTATTGCTATGCTTGATAAGTTGGCTAAGCGCAACATCATTCATAAGAATAAGGCTTCTAACCTTAAGTCTAAATTGACACGCTATGTGAACGCTCTATAAGCGGCGCAATCACCATATTCAAAAGCCTCACACAAGTGAGGCTTTTTTTTTGTCCAATAGTAGGTGTTAAGGGTCAAGGTATAATAAAACGCATACACTCGTTTTATTGCCGACTTCCCTCTAGAATGCTGAATAGATTGCAAGAAAAATAGAAATGACAGTAATTTCGCTTTTGGCTTGCGAGGACAGACCTCGAGAAAAACTTAGGGCTCATGGATTACACAGCCTTTCAAATTCTGAATTGTTAGCTTTAGTTATAGGAAGTGGAGTAAGGGCACAGTCTGCCGTGATAGTTGCCCAAAAGGTCCTACACCAATCCGACAACAAGTGGCACAAAATGGCTCAACAAGGGAGCGGGGTCTTGCAAAAGACGGACGGCATTGGTCCTGTTAAAGCCTCCATTCTAAGAGCCGTATTGGAGATAGGTAAGCGTATGAATCAAGAACTGGAAGGTCTGGCGCCAGAAGTGATTGGGTCTTCTAAAGATGGATACAGAAGACTAAAGACCAGTTTAGCCCACCTTACCCATGAAGAGTTTTGGGTCTTGTTTTTATCTCAATCTCATGCTATACAATCTGTAGAATGTCTTTCTAAAGGAGGGTTGACAGGCACCGTTGCGGATTTGAGGTTGATATTTGCCAGGGCCTTGGAACATAGGTCCACGGCAATTGTATTGGCTCACAATCATCCTTCGGGTCGGTTACAACCTTCTTCTGCAGATTTACAACTAACCAAAAAGGCTCGAGCGGCGGGAGAAATTTTGGACGTTACAGTTTTGGATCATTTGATCTTAACCAATAATGGATATTTTAGTTTTGCGGATGAAGGATTGATGCATTGATTTTGTAGTTTTATCCCATGCAGAAAACGTTACTTCTTGTAGGGGCTCGGCCCCAATTCATCAAAGCTCAACCATTATTGGAGGCTTGGGTGCAGGGAGGAATCCCCATGGAGCAATTGGTATTTGTTCACAGCGGTCAGCACTATGATCCCTTGCTCTCTGATTTTATCTTTAGTGAATTGAATCTGCCCAAACCCGATTACCACCTAAAGAATATAGGTTCTTCTTTTGGATCTCAATTGGGACATATTATAGATTATATAGGTGATATTATTAAGAAAGAGTCCATTGAACAGGTGATTGTTTTTGGTGACACCAACACTACTCTTGCAGGTGCAATTGCAACAACTCGTTGTGGTGTGAGACTAGTGCATGTAGAAGCAGGACTTAGATCAGGAGATTACTCAATGCCAGAGGAGGTGAATAGGATTTGGGTTGACAGTGTTTCAGATGTTTTGTTTGCTCCCTCCCAAAAGGCTGTGGACTGCCTAGAGAAGGCTGATTTAAAGCCAGGAGCAAAGATCCATAAAGTGGGTGACATTATGTATGATGTTCTAAAAACGGTTTCTCATAAAGCTCAAGAGAGTAGGGAGCCTGTTCATCATGCGCATTGGTTTATGACCCTGCATAGACAATCCAATACAGAATCCCTTGAACGGCTTCTTTCGGTTCTTGAGGCCGTGAACACCTTGGCACAAGAAAATAATAAATCGGTACTTTTTCCTATTCATCCAAGAACTCAAAAAGCCATTGATAAATGGGGAATTATGGAATCTGATTTTCCATCCATTCAGTGGGTCAAGCCCTTGAGTTATTCTCAGACTTTGGTATGTATGGAGCGTTCAGAATGGGTCTTTACGGATTCTGGAGGGCTTCAGAAAGAGGCGTTTTTTCTAAAAAAACCGGTGATTATCCTTAGGGATACCACAGAATGGACAGAGATAGTAGAGTTGGGGTGGGGTGCACTTACTCATGGTCAGTATTCCCGAATGAAGGAAGCTCTCAGAACCATTCATCCAGAAACACTTGGTAATCCTCCATCGTGTTATGGGGATGGCTTTGCTGCCAAATCCATGATAAAGATACTCCAAGAATGAAGGATTCATCCTTGACTTGGCTGATGTCTGAATTAAACAAAAAATTGTTTTTTTCTGCCTACTCAAAAAGGGTTAACCACCAGGTATGGGTTAAATCGAGTAGGGAGGGTAGAAGGTGGTTGATCCACAATGATCCCAATGGTCTTTGGTCAAAATTGCCTGAGATCAATTATGGCCCACAACACCGTACTCTAAATATCATCGATTTTAGCGATTTCCCCAAACAACCCATGACTCATAAAGAAATTCAGGATGAGGTCACTTGGCAACAACGATATTTTTTTGAATCTGAGAAAACTAAGGGAGCGCTTTGTACAAAGCATCCTGCAATATTTAAGACAGATAGAAAACCAGATATCAAAAGGACGCAGCAACTGGTCTACAGCCTTTATCTTAGTTTGTGTAATACCCCGTCCTAATTTGTACCTTTAGCGTGATATTCAAAATATGATTACAGTCTTTACTGAAAAAATTACCCCGCGAATTAAGTATATTTTTTCGCTGATTTTGGTTGATGTTTTGGGCACTAAAGTGACCTTTACACAGGACGAGTCCATATTTGAGGACACCACTGCCACTATTTTGAACTATAGTAAGAGACGCGTGAATAGGGGGGTGACCATTATTCCTAGTGATCTTTTATTTGAATCTGATATTTTTGAGCAAGAGATTTACATGGAAAAGCATGAAGGGGTTCCCGTGTTCTTTAACACTCAAGGAAATTCTTCATTGCCCTTTGATCCCTTTGCTACCAGCTTTTACACTGTGACCCGATACGAAGAATACCTTCCCTACATTCCCGATGAGCACGGAAGGTTTCCGCCCTCGGAAAGCTTGGCCTACAAGGAGGGTTTTTTAGACAAGCCCATTGTGAATCTTTGGGCCCGTATGGTAAAAAATAAAATGCTTTCTGTGTATCCAGAAATAGAGTTTGCTCCCAAACCCTTTAGCTATCTCTCTACAATAGATATTGATAATTTATACGCCTACAGAAGTAAAGGGGGGTTTAGAACCATAGGAGGTTTTCTAAAAGATTTTTCTAGCCTTTCCTTCCGAAATGCTTGGCACCGATTATTGACCATTCTCTCTATAGTAAAAGATCCATATGATACCATGGATTACCAGGCCGAGTTACAAGAAAAATTAGGATTTGATTGTCAGTATTTTATGCTGTTTTCCTCCTTTGGACAATTTGATAGGAATGTGCCCTTTTACTCTCATTCTATGCATTCGGCAGTAAAGGGGATCAATGATTTTGCTCCTGTAGGAATTCATCCGAGTTACAAGAGCAATCAAAGTGAAGCCACCCTAGAAAAAGAAATAAAGGGATTGGCAAAAGTACTCAATGTCCCTGTAGCTAAAAGTCGTCAGCATTTTTTGATGTTGAGATTTCCTTCTACCTATCGCAATTTAATGAAGTTGGGAATTACTGAGGATTATTCTATGGGGTATGCCAGTGAGCTGGGGTTTAGAGCTGGAATTGCTCATCCTTTTGATTTTTATGACCTAGAGATGGAGGTAAAAAGACCTCTTAAAATATTTCCCTTTCAAGTAATGGAAGGAGCTCTCATGTACCACAAAAAGACCCCAGTCTCAAAAGCTTGGCCTTTAATAAAAAGTCAAATTGATGCTGTTAAAGAGGTTGATGGACAGTTTGTTTCTGTCTGGCACCACAGGATTTTTAGTGAAGAAGAGCCCGAGTGGAAGGGTTGGACAGGTCTTTATCAGAAAATGATTTCCTATGCTTTGGATCAAGATTCTACGGTATGATTTCCTATTGCGATAGTCACTCTTTGGATATAGAAAAATGGGATGCCTGTATTAACCGGTCTCCTTCGGAATTGCCATATGCTCTTTCTTGGTATTTGGATATAGCCTCTCCTAGTTGGGGTGGATTGGTCCTCAATGATTACGAAGCGGTAATGCCCCTGAGTTTCCATAAAAAGTATGGTATTTCCTATGTGTTTAGACCCTCAGGTGTTCAGCAACAAGGCATTTTTTCGTCCTTTCACATAACTGAGAATTTAGTGCTTGAGTTTATGGAAGCTCTTCCTAAGAAGTTTTGGTTTGCAGATGTCTTTTTAAACTCATACAATTCGGTATCTCCTGCCCTTAAGGCAACCGAACAAGTCAATTTAGTTTTGTCTCTGAACTCAAAAACGGAAGCCCTTATCTCGGGTTATAATCAACGAACTAAGAGGAATATTAGGAAGGGTGATAAGGCGGGTCTCACGGTATTCACGGGAGGTTCTGTGGAACCTATTCTCAAGCTTTTTATTCAGAATCAAGCGCCTAAGTTGCAGTTGCGGGATGATTTTATTCCTACCATGAGTCAACTCATGTATGTGATGCTTCACCGAAATAAGGGTGAAGTCTGGGCAGCAACCGACGAGACCAATACAGTAGTAGCGGGTTTTTTTCTGGCGGTCCACAAGGGAAGAAAGATCTTCTTATTTTCTGGGAATAACGATTACGGAAAAAAAATTGGAGCCATGTCATGGCTAATTGATCAATGTATTAAGTACAACGCAGGATCTGAATTTCTCTTGGATTTTGAAGGTAGCAATACCTCCGGTTTAGGCGATTTTTACAGGGGCTTTGGAGCCGAAGAAGAAAATTATAGCCACGTAGTAATCAATAGACTTCCGGGACCTTTAAAGCGGTTAAAGCGATGAGGTATAAGCACGTCTTTTTTGATTTGGATCATACCCTTTGGGATTTTGAGAAAAATAGTCAGGAGACTCTCGGTGAGCTCTTTCAGCTTCATCAACTAGAGGGACTTGGTGCTCCTTCTTTAGGGGCGTTTTTGAAATTTTACAAGCAACACAATGATCTGTTGTGGGATTTGTACCGGAAGGGAGAGGTCGTGAAATCGGATTTGCGAATTCAAAGGTTTACCAAAACCCTGCAGAGTTGTGGAATAGAAAATAGAACCTTGGCAGAGGCTTTAGATCACGATTACGTGAGCTCTTCTCCAAAAAAAGGACACCTTGTGTCCAATGCCCTAAAGGTTTTGGATCACCTTAAAGAGAAATATTCACTTCATATAATCACCAATGGCTTTAGTGAAATTCAAAAAATAAAGCTCGAGACTTCTGGGCTGTCTGGCTATTTTGATCAATTGATCACTTCCGATGGAGTAGGTGTTCAGAAGCCTCACCCTAGAATTTTTTCTCAAGCCTTGTATTCTACAGGCGCCAAACGCAGTAACTCTGTAATGATTGGAGATCATATAGAAGTGGATGTATACGGGGCTATGGGGGTTGGAATGGATGCTATCTTTTACAATCCCAAGGGATTGAGGATAGAAAAAAAACCAACTCATGAAATTTCGGATTTAGAAGAACTTTTAAGTCTTTTGTAGCATGTCGCACAGTTGGGATAGTATTCTTTCGGAAATTAAAAACAAAACCTATAGACCTATCTATTTTTTGATGGGAGCTGAGGCATATTTTATTGACCAGGTTGTAGATGCTATAGAAAATACGGTGTTGGAGGAGTCAGAGAAAGCCTTTAATCAAACCATTCTTTACGGCAAGGATACCGATATGCTAACGGTAGTTTCTGAAGCAAAGCGCTATCCGATGATGGCGCCTTACCATGTAGTTATTGTCAAAGAAGCACAGTATTTAAAGACCTATGAGCCTTTAGAAGATTACCTAAAGAACCCTTCACCCACTACCATTTTGGTTTTTGCGCACAAGCACAAGATCCTAGATAGAAGGAAAAAAGCAGGAAAGCTTCTCAGCAAAGACCACGTGATGTTAGAGGCGAAAAGCCTTTATGAAAATCAAATCACTGCTTGGATAGAAAAGCAAGTAAAAAAAGCGGGATATTTTATTGACGAAACCAGCTCCCATCTTTTGGCAAATCACGTGGGATCTGATTTGGGTAGGCTAAACAACGAGCTCAATAAACTCTTTGGTCTTTTGCAATCGGGAACTCAAATAACACCCAGCCTGATAGAACAAAACATTGGAATCAGTAAAGACTTTAACACTTTTGAACTTTCAAATGCGGTTTGCCGAAAGGATCTTCCCAAAGCATTTACCATCCTAAGGTATTTTGAACAAAACCCGAAAGCAGGCCCAGATGTACTCATTATCAGTGGCCTCTATTTTCTGTTTATTAAGATCTGTTTGATCAATGGTAGTAAGGGAGTAGATCAGGCCGCCATTCCAAAACTAATTGGAGTAAGCCCTTTTGTAGCAAGAAATTATATACTTGGAGCCAAAAACTATCCATTGGCCAAATCGTTAAGAGTCATAAAGTACCTAAGAGAATACGATGCTAAATTGAAGGGAATGGGCTCTGGCTCCACCAAAAAATCAGAATTACTCAAGGAATTGATAATTAAAATCCTCTATTAACCCTACGCAGTTTTTTCTATCTTTGAGCATCATTAAAAAAACACCATGAAGAACCTACTCCTCACTCTTGTTCTTGGTTTTTCTGCTTTGTCTTCAATGGCCCAGGGTATATACCGTGGATTTGTGTATGAAGAAAGCTCAGGAAGTATTATTCCCTATGCCAATATATCTCTAAAGGAACTTCCTTTAGGAGGAGTTACGGACCTCAATGGTTTTTTTCAAATCAATGAAATTCCGGAGGGAAAGTATACCGCGATAATTTCTTTTGTGGGTTTTGAAACCCAAGAGGTTCCCATAGAAATCAAAAAACTAAAAATCACCTCCGATAAATACTACCTAGCTGAATCCTCTGAGATTCTAAATGATGTAGTGATTTCTGCTGATAAGATCAAGGCAAAAACTCAAGTGTTAACTTCTGTAACTACTCTTGACGCCAAAACCATTACTCAGTTTTCTGTTGGCGGTGATCCGGATTTGGTAAAAGCCATACAGGTAATTCCAGGGGTTGTTACTACAGGTGACCAAGGAGGGCAGCTCTACATTAGAGGAGGGGCGCCCATTCAAAACCTCGTTTTGTTAGATGGGATGATTATTTATAATCCCTTTCACTCCATAGGGTTCTTCTCTGTTTTTGATACTGATATTTTGCAATCTGCAGATGTTTATACCGCTGGATTTAATGCAGAATACGGTTCTCGTACCTCTTCGGTTATGGATGTACGCACACGCCCTGGTAACACCAAGAGGTTTGCAGGAAAGGTTACCGCGTCTACCTATATGTCCAAACTTCTTTTTGAAGGCCCCATTGGAAAAAAGAATGACAAAGGGATTGCTAATCAATCCTTTTTAGTTTCTGCTAAGCACTCTTATTTGGATCAAACCAGTAAGGTGCTCTATCCGTATGCAGAAACAGAATACGATGGATTGCCTTTTACTTTTACGGACATCTACGGTAAGTATACTATTCAAAGTTCTTCTGGGTCCAAGTTCAACGTTTATGGGTTCTCCTTTAACGATGGAGTTAAATTTGCTTCCGACAAATCCATCGATTGGACCTCCACAGGATACGGTCTTGACTTTTCTGTAGTACCGCCCTCTTCTGCTACCTTGATTCAAGGAGATTTGGCGGTATCTAATTATGAGATCAATAGTTCAGAAATTCCAGGTCAACCCAGAAGATCCAGCATTAGTGGGTTTAACGGTGGGTTGGATTTTACCTACTTTGTTAGAAAAGCAGATGAGATTAAGTATGGATTTGAAGCTATAGGTTACGCCACGGATCTAGAGCTCACCAATGAGGTAGGAACCAAAATCAGACAGACAGAATCTACCACAGAGATGGCGGGTTATATGACCTATAGGTTTGTATCTAATCGTTGGGTGGTGGATCCTGGTTTAAGAGCTCACTACTACGGTTCTTTGGGTGAGTTTTCCCTAGAGCCTAGATTGGGAATTAAATTCAGTGCTAGCGATGTTTTTAGAATCAAAGCTTCGGGGGGTATTTACAGTCAAAACCTAGTGGCGGCAAATAGCGACCGAGATGTTGTAAACTTGTTTTATGGCTTCTTATCAGGTCCAACCAACCTTCCTAAAACCTTTAGAGGAAAAGCTGTAGAAAGCAATTTGCAAAAATCCCAGCATGCTGTTTTGGGTTTTGAATACGATCTCCTAGAAAACCTTACGCTCAATGTAGAAGGTTATGTTAAGTACTTTTATCCCATTACCAACATAAACAGGAATAAGCTCTACGAAGACTCTCCTGTATATGCAGACAAACCGGAAATTCTTAAAAAAGACTTCATTGTAGAAGAGGGTTTGGCAAGGGGAATTGACTTTACCCTAAAGTACACGACCCGCAATATTTACCTCTGGGCGGTTTATTCTTATGCCAAGGTAACTCGTGATGATGGTGTTCAGGAGTATTCTCCGCATTTTGATAGAAATCACAATGTCAACATTGTAGCTAGTTATATTTGGGGAGACAATATGGATTGGGAAATTTCGGCTCGATTTAATTACGGTTCCGGTTTCCCCTTTACACAACAACAAGGGTATTATCCTCAAATGACCTTTGTAGATGCATCGGGGACACCTAATTTAGATTTTGACTACACAGAAGAAAATGGTCAATTGGCCATTAATTATGGCGATTTAAACCAGGGAAGATTACCCAGCTATCACCGTTTAGATATAACGATCAAAAAGAATTGGGAGCTCAATGAGACCTCAGATCTTGAGATTGCCCTTGCGGCTACTAACGTTTACAATAGAGAAAATATATTCTATTTTGATCGCGTTGACTTTAAGCGTGTAAATCAGTTGCCTATTATGCCTACGTTAATCGTTGCGTGGGGCTTCTAAAAAAGCCTTCCATACTTTTGGGGGGTGGATAAGATTGCCTAATTTTGCCACCGACTTTTCAATACGCAATACTACGGCATGGGAAAAACTAAATACATCTTTGTTACCGGAGGAGTAACTTCTTCTTTAGGAAAGGGGATTATCTCTTCTTCACTCGCTACTCTTCTCCAGGCTAGAGGGTATTCAGTGACCATTCAAAAGTTAGATCCCTATATCAATATTGATCCGGGCACACTAAACCCATACGAGCACGGTGAGTGTTACGTTACCAATGATGGTGCGGAGACAGATCTAGATTTGGGTCATTATGAACGATTTATGAATCGTCCTACCTCTCAAGCCAATAACGTGACTACCGGTAGAATTTACCAATCGGTAATTGAAAAAGAAAGAAAGGGAGAATACCTTGGAAAAACCGTTCAGGTCATTCCTCATATTACAGACGAGATAAAAGACAGAATTCAAAACCTTGGAAATACAGGGGAATTTGAAATTGTTATTACCGAAATTGGTGGGACCGTAGGGGATATTGAGGCTTTGCCTTACATAGAATCTGTGCGTCAACTCAAGTGGGAATTAGGAGAAGATTGTATGGTGGTTCACCTGACCTTGTTGCCCTACCTGGCAACCACAGGAGAACTTAAAACCAAGCCGACTCAACATTCTGTAAAACTTCTTCAAGAATCCGGTTTACAACCCGATGTTTTGGTGTGCAGAGCAGAACATGAAATAGGAGACGATATCAAAAAGAAGTTGGCTCTTTTCTGTAATGTCAAGAAAGAATCGGTAATTGAATCGTTAGATGCTTCTACTATTTATGAAGTACCCATGCTCATGTCTCGCGAAAAGCTAGACGAGGTGGTTCTAAAAAAACTAAACCTTCCCATCACTGGTGAGCCCGAACTCTCAAGATGGAAGGATTTCTTATACAAACTCAAGTATCCAAAACACGAAGTTGAAATCGGTATAATTGGAAAGTATGTAGAGCTTAAGGATTCTTATAAATCCATTTCAGAAGCTTTTATTCACTCTGGTTCTACTAATGAGTGCAGCGTAAAAATACGTTGGATACACTCGGAGAAAATCACGGACAAAAATGCTGAGCACATCTTTAAAGGATTAGACGGCGTTTTGGTAGCTCCAGGATTTGGGGAACGTGGATTTGAAGGAAAAATCGCCACCGTTAAGTATGCAAGAGAAAACAATATTCCCTTTTTGGGAATCTGTTTTGGAATGCAGGCTTCAGTAGTAGAATTTGCCAGAAATGTAATCGGTTGGAAAGATGCCCAAACCTCAGAGATCAATGCGGATTCTAAACACCCTGTAATTGACTTAATGGAAGAGCAAAAGAAAGTTACAGAATATGGTGGAACCATGAGATTGGGTGCCAATGCATGTAACCTAGTTGACGACTCATTAGCACTTTCAGTTTACAAGAGAAAGGAAGTTTCCGAAAGGCATAGACACCGCTATGAATTTAACGGTGACTTCCTGTCTGAATTTGAAAAAAATGGAATGAAGGCCACTGGCGTGAATCCTCAAACAGGTTTAGTAGAGATTGTAGAGATTCCTACTCATCCTTGGTTTATAGGAGTTCAGTTTCACCCAGAATACAAATCCACCGTAGCCAATCCTCACCCTTTATTTGTGGGCTTTGTGAAAGCAGCCATAGAATACAATAAGAAAGCACAGTAAAACAATATGGAGCAAAAAGGACTCGATAAAAACACCCTGATCGCATTTTCTTTGATCGGCGTGATCATGGTAGGATTTTACTTCTGGAATGGCCAAAACGCCCCCCAGGAACCTATCATGGAAACTACACCTGTAGAACGTGTTGAAGCACCTTCTGCCGTTACAAATGATACTTTATCCACTCCCGCAAGTCAAGTGGTTGTAGATACCATAGTGGAGCAGGTGGTTCAAATCAGCAATGAAAATTTAGAGTTGACCTTCTCTAGTTTGGGAGCCCAGGTGACACAGGCCTATTTAAAGGGATATCAAACCTATGATAGTCTGCCACTAAATTTGATAGATAATAACACTTCTTTGGTGTATTCTGTTGGAGAGATCTCAACAGGTGATTTCCATTATTCGGTTAAAGAAAAGCAGGTAGAAGGAAATTCGGTTGTTGAGTTCACCTCCATTAATGCTCCGTCTCCTATTGTGATTACCTATACCTTACCTTCTGAGGGCTATATGATTTCTACCTCTGTATCTGGAATTCAGAATACGGGTAGTTTCCTTTCTGTAAATTGGAACCAAGCGGTTTTGAGACAAGAGAAGAATCTAGAAAATGAACAATACGCAACTACCATTTCGTATCTAGAAGGAGCTGATGATTACGATTACCTTTCTGAGAGAAGTGATGACAATGAGGAACTAACAAACCTTTCTTGGGTAGCCCATAAACAACAGTTTTTTACAGCCATCTTAACACCTACTTCTGGAACCTTTTCCAAAGGAGTTTTGGATTCAAAAATGGGTTTAGAAGGAGCCTTAGAGACTAAGAATTTTTCGAGTTCTTTAGAGATGGCTTCGCAAGGTGGTATTTCTACTTTTGATTGGTACCTAGGGCCCAATAAATTTGATGTTTTAGAGAGCTACGGCAAGCAATATGAAGACATCATTCCGTTGGGATGGGGAATCTTTGGTTGGATCAACAAGTACGTAGTTATTAAGGTTTTTAACTGGTTAGATCTCTACGATCTCAATTACGGGCTAATCATTTTTATCATGGCACTTATGATAAAATTGGTTTTATTTCCTCTGACCTATACCTCGTACAAATCTATGGCTAAGATGAGAGTTCTCAAGCCAGAAATAGATGAGATTAATGAGAAGTTCAAGGACAAGGACTCCATGAAGAAGCAGCAAGCCACTCTTGAGCTTTATCAAAAGGCAGGTGTAAACCCCTTAGGAGGTTGTTTACCCATGCTATTACAATTCCCCATTCTCATTGCTATATTTAGGTTTTTCCCATCTAGTATAGAACTGAGGCAACAGAGCTTTTTATGGGCTACGGATTTAAGTACCTATGACAGTATTTACAACCTGCCCTTTACCATTCCATTTTATGGAGACCACGTGAGTTTGTTTACCCTTCTCATGACGGTATCTACTTTGATTTATACATGGATGAATAGCCAGATGACGGGGTCTACCCAACAAATGCCTCAGATGAAATATATCATGTACCTTATGCCCATTATGTTCCTAGGAATCTTTAATAACTACGCCTCTGGTTTGAGTTATTACTACTTCTTGGCCAACATGATCACCTTTGGTCAGCAGTGGGGAATACGTTCTATGATGAATGATGATGCGATTCACGCTAAACTTCAGGAGAACAAAAAGAAGCCCAAGAAAAAGTCTAAGTTTTCTGCTCGCATAGAAGAAATGCAAAAGCAGCAGCAAAAGGCTAAGAAGTAAGATTAATTCTTTCTCAAGACATATAAAAAGGAACCCAATGGAATGGGTTCCTTTTTTTTATGTCTTAACACAGGGATATGGAATTTCGAATATTAACTCTAGAGGACAAGGAAGAGGCGGTGGCATTGGCTGTTCAATTGGAACCAGAAACCTATACTGTAGAGATGCTAAATCCTTTATTTGACACTATGTTTGCTCACCAAGGACATAGAGCTTTTGGCGTTTTTGTTGATCAGGAGATGGTGGGGTGGAGCACAGGGTGGATATCTACTCGTTTTTACTGTGGTAGACAATTAGAGTTAGACAATGTGGTTACTGATTCCGCTAGAAGATCTAATGGTATAGGTGGGTATATGGTAAATGAAATTCTAAAATAGTGTATTATGGATGGGGTAGACACCGTAGAGCTCAATGCCTACATTCCCAATAAAAGAGCTCATAGGTTTTATGAAAAGCTCGGATTTAATGCCGTAGGGATACATTTTCAAAAACGTCTGTAAACCTTTAGTTGAGAACAAAAAAAAAACGCCCGCTTTTGTGGACGTTTTTTTTGTGTTACGCAAGTTGTTTCTTAGTTAGAAGAGTATCTCTGGTGGTATCCGTTTACAAACTCATAGTACGGAGTGTCTCCGGTTACTAATTTCCAAACTACCGTAGAAAAACTAATTTCTGTTGGGTAATCCAAATCGTCCTTAAGAATAGAAATGGTCATTGGCGTGTATTGAGTTCCAAAGATATCATCTTTGGTGTAGACAGAACCAAAGGGATTAACGGTAGAGAGATCAATTCCCCAATCTGGAGTATTGGCTCCCGCCTTCCATAGAACATCTTCGTGAATGTAGGTATCTCCAGCACTTATTAAAAAGGTTCCATCTAAATCAGCTGCGTTTTGTGTCCAACGAGTAGGGGTGCTTCCAGAGCCAGTTGATACTGTTGCTACAGACGATACTTGGTTTAGGTCCAACCCGCTTCCGTAGTCCCTTGCTTCAATTCCATCCAAGGTCATGTAACACTCCACATAAAAGGATTCTCCATTGATGGTTTCAAAAAATTGAACCTTGGGGTATATTAAAAACGCCGTATCATTCTCTGAAACAGCATGCGCTACACCCAAAACAGGATTAACACTCAATGCGTCACCAACTTTGGCTCTTAACTCATTGTAGTTCGCTACTAGAACATTATCTACATAAAAATTAGGTACCGCAAGTGTAGGGAAATTAGTGATAAAGGTTGAGGCTGCTGGGGTTTCTAAGATATCACCAGAGTGAGTAGAAAAAGGAACTACGTCAGAACCATAAGCTCCTTTAGCAATGGTTAATTGTTCTGCTCCATTGGGACAATACTGACACCAAAGACCTGTTGTTTCTTGGACAAGAGCTCTTTTCTTTACTTCTACGGTTAGATTATCCGTTGGGTAGGAAGTTGATCCTCCTGTAGTACCCCCGCCGTCATCTCTTCGCTCACATGAGCTTAGGATTAGGCCAGCTGAAAGACCAAAGATTATGAGTTTTTTCATGGTGTTTTTTGTTTTCTGTATGGCAAGATAGTAAGAATCTGCTATTTATGATAACATTGGTATAGTCACTTAGTTTTCGGGAGGAAAATAAATTTGAGCTCGTACGGGTAAATGATCGCTAAATCCCCCTTGGTAATAGCTGCCCTTCCAGCTTCTGAATGGGATTTCTGTCTTGTACTTGCTGGAGTATTCCATCCACATTTCTTCCTTAATGGCTTCTGCCGAATCATCTAGGTATCCCTTTGCTAAGGCTTTACTGACCCATATTTGGTCTAAGAACGCCCAGTGTCCTCTGTAAAAATGAGTTCCACCGGGTAAATTTTTTACAAGATTTACGAGTGTAGAAGATGAATCTTGAAGCCATTTCATGTTTTCTTCTGTAGGAGATTCGTTAAAATCTCCCATTACTAAAAGATAGTTCCTTCCCTTACCCGAAAGGCTGTCAGTTAGTTGGGATAGTCTCCTAGCCATAAGTCCCCTTTTAGTTACCGCTTTTTTTCCACCTCTTTTGCTGGACCAATGATTTAGAAAGACGTCAAGGGTATCCCCTGTGAAGGTGTACATCTCTATCCATACGATGGGGCGACTTCGCCAAAAGCCTTGATTTAAGGGATATTTAGAAAAGGCATTGTGACCCATAAACTGTGTGGTGTCATAGAGAAGGCCGAGGTCAATTCCCCTAGGGTCATTTGAGGGGCAGTGTACCCATTGGTAAGGGGTGTTTTCTAGGGGAGGAGAATGAAGAAGGTCTTTAAGAATATTTGCGTTTTCTATTTCCGCCAAGCCCACAATTGTAGCTGGTTTCTCTTTTCCAGTCGCCCGGATCCCTTCCGCTATTTTATTGATTTTGTCCCTGTATTTAAATCGGTTCCATTCTCTTTTGGATTGAGGTGTGAATTCATGATCAGAGGCATGGGGATCATCAATTGTGTCAAAAGCATTTTCTACATTCCAAAATACATAGGTGTGCAGTTGGGAATCTTTATCTATTGGATACGGCTCATAGGCCGAAGTCCTACTTTGAGTACACGCCCAACAAAGGGTAACAATTAAAAAAAATAAGGTAATTTTCCGCACAGAAACAAAGATACGCATTGATTGTAAAAATTCCATCCTTTCCCAAAAGGTCCCGCAACTTTGCTACCTTTTTTTTGGCATTAATTGCCTTTCATTCCTTCTCCCAAAAAGTGGACTGGGGTGATTACGCAATCTCCTATGCTTTGGATCCCTACGAGGTGGTAACCGACCCGGTAGAGTGGAAGGGCCAAGATTGGGTTATTGCAAGTAGTCTAGTGTTGGGAGGTAGTCTTTTGATTCTTTCTGATGAGTACTTTGCTGAATCTGCTCAGGAATATTCTAGTGAATGGGCCAATAGTACTTCTAAGTATTTAGCAGAACCTTTGGGATCAGGCCTCATTACCCTTCCAGCAATGGCTGTTTTGTCTACCGTGGGATGGGCTGCGAATGATCAGCAACACGTCTACGTTGGGTTGCAAGGAATTAAAGCCTATTTCTTGGCAGGGGGAGCTACTCTTGCATTAAAATTTTTATTTAGAAGAGAAAGACCCTCCGAACAAGATGTTTTAGATCCCCTATCCTTTTATGGTCCGTTTACCCCAGGTACGGATCATTTGAGTTTTCCCAGCGGCCATACAGCCACCGTTTTTGCCGTGGCAACTGTTGTTGCTAAGGGATATCCAGAAACACCTTGGGTGGGGTATATGAGTTATTCCCTAGCAGGTTTAGCAGGGCTTTCTAGAGTATACGATGGAGAACATTGGTCCTCAGATGTTTATTTTGGAGCGCTTTTGGGTTGGTATATAGGTCACATTATCATGGAAAAACCCAATTGGCAAATGACGGCGGGTCAAGTTAAAGGTCAAAGTACCATCGGTGTGGTTATTCCTTTTTAAAGCCGTATTTACGCATAATGAAGCCGTGACGTTCATGCCCCACTTGAACATTAAAGATATAGGCGCCTGGAACAAGATCCACTACTGGAATTTCTATGGTGTGTTCACCAGGATCAAAGGTTCCGATTTTGCCCGAAGTCACGGTGACTCCATGAGATGAAATCAAAGAATAATATATAGGACCACGAGTCCACGTCTCGGCAGTAAAAGACAAATGATCTTCTATGATCCTTTTGGTTACAGATACCTCTTTGAGTCTTTGTTTTTTGAAAACACGCCTGACTTCACCCAAATTCATTCTGTACATCTGGAGACCACCCATTACGTTCTTTTCGTCAGAAATCAGAAGTATAGAGTCATTTGCAAATGTAATGGCCTCCCTCTGTGAAAGGGACTGAAATGGAATCTCGGTTACATGACCTCCTAGCCAATCCGTTCCCCAAGAATCCTGAATAACCCACATTTTATCATAGCCTAACAAGACCAAACAACGTCCATCTGGGCTTAGCGCTGCACCGCTTACCCAGTCTCTTTCTTTGGGGCCATCTCCTAGGTGGAGAGAGTCCTTTACTGTCAAGGAATAGTTTCCTGGTAAGGCCGGCATAGAGTGCATTCGGGTATATCCAGAAAAGGGTTGAGATCTGTTTTTGGAAAACAAATAAATCCTTCCCCTTCGCACCATCATGGCCTCCATGTCATAATTCAAAAAGGCATCTTGGGGAGGATATTCCTTTTGATCATCAAATTTGAATCTGATTTTTTGGGCTGTTAGGGTATCTGTTTCGTAGAATTCTGATTTGTCTATTCTATAGATGGTTTGATCCTTTCTAGTGTTTTGGTTGTTGCCAAAATCCCCTAAATAAAAGTTGCCATTTTCATCCGTGGTGAGTTCTTCCCAATCCACATTTTTGGCATTTGTAAAATAAACGGTTCTAACAATATTGCCCGTGCTGTCTAGGCCATAGAGTAAAGGGGCATTTCCCGAATCATTGTGAGCGTATATTAGGCCATCTCTTCCTATGGCCATCCCAGAAATTTCGGTTAGTTCTGGAGGAAGTGTCCAAACGGTATCTACTGCTGGGGGAGCCGAAAGCAAAGACAATAGAGAAAAATAACTGTGAAGTATCAGGGATTCCATTTATTGGGTATTGGAAGAAGACAACCGTCTCCATAGCTTAAAAATCTAAAATCATGGTCAAGGGCATATTGGTATAGGTCTCTCCATCGTTCTCCCAAAGCCGCCGCCACCAATAATATTAAAGTGCTCTGCGGTTGGTGGAAGTTGGTAATCAAATGATTAATCATTCTAAAAGAATAGCCAGGAGCAATCAGCAATTGGGTCTTGGTGTAAAAGGACTCTACTTTTTGAACCTCCATCCAATCTAAAAGATTTTGCAAGGCCTTATTGGGGCTTATGGATATGAGTGTGGTGGTTTCTTCCTTGTGGGGTTCCTCCATTGAGTATGGGAGCCATTGGGGAACTTGAGGGATTTCTTTAGGGCCTTTAGAAGACACCAATGTTCCCAACCAATATAGGCTCTCTAGAGTTCTAGCGGAAGTGGTTCCTACCGCAACAATACTCCCTAATTTGCTTTGTAAAGATTTAAGGGTATGGCGGTTTATGTGTATTTCTTCGAAGTGCATTGGATGTTCCTCCAATGTTTCTGAAGAAACCGGTTTAAAGGTTCCTGCCCCAACATGAAGGGTAACAAATTCCCTTTCCATCCCTTTGTTGTCTAAGTCATGGAGTAGTTTTTCAGAAAAGTGAAGCCCTGCTGTAGGAGCCGCCACCGATCCCTCATAGGTTGCATAGACGGTTTGGTATCTGTGGGCATCTTCTGCCTCTACTTCTCTATTGAGATAGGGCGGAAGAGGTGTATTCCCCAACACCTCAAGAACTTCAGCAAAGGTGAGGTCTAGGTTCCAATCAAAAGATACTTCAAAACTTCCGGCAGAAGGCTCACCTTTATGGGCATTGAGAACCAGGGTTCCAAGCTCAGTAGAAAGAACTAATTGCTGAGGGTTGTTCTTCCATCGTTTAGCGCCCCCAATTAAACAGGTGTACACAATAGAGTTTTTGACGGCCATGGCTCTTTGTATGTCTAATTCTTTGGCAGGCTCCAGGCAAAACACCTCAAAGGGTCTTAAACCCTGGCCTCTAGGAAAAAGAAGTCTGGCGTGAATGACCTTGGTATTGTTGAATACTATGGTAGATTTAGAAGGAATCAATTGAGGGAGGTCCGCATACCTGTAGGCCTCAATTGCATTCGGTTTAACATATGCTAATTGACTCGATTCCCTATTAGAAAGTGGCCTTTTGGCAATTCTATCTTCTGGGAGATTATAGGTGAAATCCGAAATTTTGATATCCTTGGGATTCATGCTGCAAAGGTAGTACGCAAAACTTGTATGACTGAGCTTTTTCTAAAATTTTGCAAGGCGCCTTTGGCTATTCCCGTGATTGTATAACTTAGCATGAAATATGGACCCTCAAAAGAAACCCAAAGTAATCATTAGCGTCACCAACGATTTGGCCACGGATAACCGGGTCAAAAAGATCTGTGCTCTATTGATAGACATGGGGGCAGAGGTCACTTTTGTGGGAAGGCTACAAAGGGATTCTCAACCCATAGATTTAGGGTTTCCAACGCATAGGTTTGCTATGTGGTTTAGCGCCGGAGGCTTGTTTTATGCAGAGTATTCCCTTCGGCTTTTTTTTTATCTCTTGTGGAATAAGGCCGATCTATTGGTGTCAAATGACTTAGATACTCTTTTGCCCAACTATCTGATTTCTGTTCTTAAAAATATCGATTTGGTATACGATACCCACGAATATTTCTTGGGCGTGCCCGAAATACAAGGACGTTGGGTCAAAAAGATTTGGGCACTTATAGAAAGGTGGATTTTCCCCAGACTAAAAACGGTTTTTACGGTAAACCAATCCATTGCCAATCTTTACCATAAAGAATATGCCATACGTCCAATGGTATTTAGGAATATTGGAGCTATTCCCAAAGGCATAGAAACCGCCTCTCGATCCAAAATAGGCATTCCCGAGGACGCTTTTGTATTTATTAACCAAGGATCGGGGATTAATGTAGACAGAGGAATGGAGGAGGCTTTGGAGGCGTTGGCAGAAATAGGAGATGCACACCTTCTTTTGGTGGGTAAGGGAGATATAATCTCCAAGCTAAAAGAGGACGTTCAATCCTTAGGTCTCACTAAAAGGGTGCACTTTGTGGATAGGGTGCCCTATTCTGTTTTATTGGGGTATACCAAAATGGCAAACGCGGGACTTTCTTTGGATAAACCCACTAACATAAATTACCAATTTAGTTTGCCTAACAAGCTGTTTGATTATTTGCATTGTGGAATTCCCGTTCTCTGCTCCGAGGTAGTGGAGGTCAAAAGTATAGTAGAAGAATATTCTGTGGGTATTGTTGTTGACTCCCGTGAAGTCTCTTCTGTGGCTGATGGGATGCTCAATATGATGAGGAGAAGTAAAGATTCATTTGACCCGGGTTTACTGCGAGCACAAGCCGAACTTACCTGGGAAAAAGAGTCTGAATCCGTTCGGAATGTTTATAGTATCTTGCTCTTTCCGTAAAGTTTAAAAAACACTATCTTTAGTAGTGGTTCTCTACAGAAACCCGTGAAAGAGTAGAAAAAAAATACCAAAAAATATAACCAAATGTATACATCAAGAATAGCAGGCGTGGGTCATTATGTACCTGATAACGTAGTTACCAATGATGATTTATCCAAATCAATGGATACCAATGATGCTTGGATTCAAGAGCGCACCGGTATCAAAGAGAGAAGATTTGTAAAACCAGGTTCTGATGATACCCCAAGTACGATGGGAACCAAAGCCGCTAGAGCGGCCATAGAGAATGCGGGGCTTACCCCGGATGATATTGACTTTATTGTATTTGCAACGTTGAGTCCCGACTATTACTTTCCTGGTCCTGGGGTTATGGTACAAGAACAATTGGGGATTAAGGAAGTAGGGGCTTTGGATGTAAGAAATCAATGTTCTGGATTTGTATATTCCATTTCTGTTGCTGACCAATTTATTAAAACAGGTATGTATAAGAACATCCTGGTTATAGGCTCAGAGTTACATTCAGGAGGTTTGGATATGACGACTAGAGGAAGGGGAGTTTCTGTTATTTTTGGAGATGGTGCAGGTGCCATTGTATTGCAAAGAAGTGACGATCAAGACCTAGGAATATTATCCACTCATATGCATTCGGAAGGAAAGCATGCTAAAGAATTGTCTCTAATAGGACCCAGTACTCGTCATTGGGTGCCGGAGATATTGGAGGCCAATGATCCAGAGGATATATCCTACTATCCATACATGAATGGGAATTTTGTATTTAAGCATGCCGTAGTAAGGTTTGAACAGGTGATAAATGAAGCCTTGGCTGCAAACAATAAAACGGCAGCAGATATAAGCCTATTGGTACCTCACCAGGCAAATCTCAGAATTTCTCAGTTTATTCAAAAGAAGATGGGGCTATCCAATGATCAGGTGTACAACAATATTATGCGCTACGGAAATACCACAGCTGCCTCTATTCCTATTGCTCTCTCTGAGGCAACTCAAGAAGGCAAAGTAAAGCCTGGAGATCTTGTTTGTCTGGCTGCATTTGGTAGCGGATTTACGTGGGCATCCGCTTTAATTCAATATTAAAAATCAAATAAAAGAGGAAACATAGTCATCTATTTTCTCTTTTGTTTGTTGACCCTACATGAGTCAACTCACCACCGTACATTTTTTTGCTTTTTCTAGCCGTTCCAGTAAGTGGAGTGCATTTGTCTTGATGGGTAAATCCACCCAGGAGCTCTACAGCGTAAAAGGAGCTCAATTTGCCAAAATGCTCGGAGTAGGAGGAGGTAAAGGCTTTGGGATTTTGCCTAACTGGGGAATGTATTCCTTGCTCATTCATTGGGAATCAGAATCAGATTTTATAGAATTTGAAAACTCTCATCCCTTTTTTAGGGAACTGCAAACCCAATGTTCTTCTTCCGTTCAAATAAAAGCCAAACCCTTACATGGACACGGAAGTTGGAATGGGGACCAACCCTTTTCTTATTCTCCAGAAAAATGGGACGGGAGGGTTATGGTCCTCACACGTGCTAGTATTTCTAGAGTAAAGTGGCCCCTGTTTTGGTTTTTTGTTCCCGCAGTCAGTAAACGAGTTTTTAAAAGACCAGGTCTTTTGTTGGCTAGAGGAGTAGGTGAGCTACCTCTTGTTGAACAAGCTACCTTGAGTATTTGGGACTCTATAGAATCCATGGCTTCTTATGCATACAAACAAAAAGCTCATTCTAAAATGATTGCTATGACACGTTCTATAAAATGGTATCGGGAGGAGTTATTTGTTCGGTTTGCAGTAACCGATATTCAAGGAGAATTCGCTACCTTTAAGATACCTGGTCACAAGTGAATCGAATAAAATTTTGGCTATGAAGCATCTATTTAAAACCTTGGTTTATAGTTTTCTGTGTCTTTTTGTTGCTAGCTGTAATTCTTCCGAAGACATGACGGTTGTAGAATCCGTTGACTTAGAAAAATACATGGGTAAGTGGTATGATATAGCCCATTTTCCCAAGTCCTTCCAGGATGGCTGCTCCTGCATTTCTGCCGAATACTCTATAGAATCAGAGGAAAGGGTAACCGTTCTGAATTCTTGTACCGAGGAGGATGGTACCATTAGGGTGGCAGAAGGCCATGCAATGGTTGCTGATACCACTACAAATGCCAAATTAAGAGTGAGTTTTTTTTGGCCCTTCTATGGAGATTATTGGATAGTTGATTTGGCAGAGGATTACTCCTATGCCTTAGTAGGCAGCCCGGATAGGGAAAGCTTATGGATTCTTGCCCGTGAAAGAAGTCTGCCGGAGTCTACTTATAACCAGATTTTAGAAACGGCTCAATCCAGAGGGTTTGATACCTCCAGAATTGAACGAGTTTCTCAAGGGGATTGTCAATAAATCAAAAGCTTTCCTTTCTTTACTTTTCAAAGGGATTTGTGGCCCAAACACTTAGTTCGGTAATAAATCCTCTATCGTCCATTTCTAGACATGAGATAATGGCGTGAGCTATTTCATCTGCCCTAAGCTTGTTGTCTTCCTCAGGTCTAGACGTTCTTCCTTCTGCGTCGTAAAAAGCTGTGGCAACCTCAGAAGGGTTGATTTGCATAACTCTTATGTTATCCCTTCTAAATTCATCTCTCCATGCTTCTGTCATTGCGGATAATGCAAATTTTGATCCGGCATAGATAGATCCTCTTCCAAAACTTTTTCTTCCCGCGGTAGAACTTATGTTAATGATGTTACCCTTTCCTGCTTTTCTAAAGTAAGGAATGGCATTTTTGGCTGCCATTGCAGCCCCAAAAACATTGGTAGCAAAAACGCTTTGAAAATCTTCAAAGCTACTTTCTTCTAGTTTTGGAAAAATCCCAAAACCTGCATTGTTTATCAGGACATCCAATCCACCAAGGTTCTTTTCTACACTTTTATACATTTTTTCTATTCCTTCTAAGGAAGATACGTCCGCCTGAACTCCATGGGCGCCTATGGCCTCTGCAGACTGTTTTACCTTGTCTCCATCTCTTCCGGTGATAACTACTTTAGCCCCTTTTTCTATAAGTGATTTTGCAGTTCCTAATCCAATTCCTGAAGATCCTCCTGTAATTAGAATTTTACTATCTTTTATGTTCATATTTATTAGTGTTTCTTTTTTAATAATACTTGTATCCACTATGAGAGGTAAGGCATTCACCTATTTATTTTCCTACGTACTAGCGGTTTTTGCTGCGTTTTCTTTCAAGGTTTCGGGCTTGTGGACCTGGCTACCCATTGTGTATGGCTTTGGTGTTATCCCAACTCTAGAACTCATATTTCCTGCAAGTGTTCACAACCTAAATAAAGAATCTAAGATCAAGGCTTTGGACGAACCTCTCTTTGATTGGGTATTGTACTTATCTGTGCCCATTGTGTTAGGACTCTCCGTTTATTTTTTGATTTCTATGGGTGAGATCCCCCTATGGACAATGACCTGGTGGGGAAGGGTTTTTAGTATGGGTTTGATCTATGGTGTTTTGGCAATTAACGTTGCTCATGAACTCGGTCATAGGTTGCGCAAAGGGGAACGTTTTTTAGCTAAAATCTTATTGGCACATTCGCAGTACATGCACTTTTACATAGAACACAATAGGGGGCATCATAAAAATGTAGGGACACCCAAAGATCCTTCTACCTCTAGATTTAACGAAATGCTACCCGTATTTTGGGTGAGAGCTGTTTTTACGGGCTACATGTCCTCTTGGAACTTAGAGAGAGACCGGTTGGTAAAAAACGGGAATAGCCCTTGGGGTCTCAACAATCAAATGATTTTATTTACCTGTATTCAGGTAAGTGTTATTGCTTTGGTGTTTAGTGTTTTTGGACAGATGGTTTTAGTGGCCTACATGTTTTCTGCCGTGTTGGGGATTTTACTTTTAGAAACCGTTAATTATATAGAGCACTATGGTTTGACCCGACAAAAAATTTCTGATCACACTTATGAGAGACCCACCCCAATCCACAGTTGGAATAGCAATCATCGCGTGGGTAGGTTAACCCTTTTTGAACTCAGTAGACATTCTGACCACCACAGTAGAGCTAATAAGAAGTATCAAGTTTTGGATCACCACGATAACAGTCCTCAAATGCCTACTGGATACCCTGGGATGATGCTTTTATCTGCCATTCCTCCTTTATGGTTTGCTATTATGAACCCAAGACTAAAAAAGTATAAAGATTCCCTTTGATGCTTGAAGCACTATTTTCTGGAGTTTTTTGCCTTGATAAAATCACTTACCAAATACGAGGTGGCCTTGGCCAGGAGTTTGTCATTTGCATCTCCATTGGGTTTTCCCTCTGGCAGATGTAGGTAACAAGCTCTTTTGTGAGAACCTGTTGTTCTAGTGTATAGACGGGCCTCATTAAGGGTAACTCCAGATGGCGTTATGGCGCTTGTTGGCATGTATTCTATGGCGTCTAAGTCCAGTTCTACACCATAGGCTTCATCGGGGAGTCTTTCCATTACGGAGGCCAAAGAAGAAATTAAGCTTCCCTTGCCCTGTATCCAATGATCGTGAAAGTAAGCTTCAAAGCCAGGTGTAGACAATAGTCTATCTAGCATTTCACGACTGTTGTAGCTTTGGTGAAGCCCCAATAGGTAATAGTGGTTTAAAAAACCGCCCTCTTTTGCATAGGAGAAGCCATTGCCACTGTGTCTTCCTTCTAAAGGCCTATAGTCTGCATGAGGGTCTAAGTTGATAACGTTGATGGCTTTAGAAAGGGCCCTTGATGTTCCCGCAATCAATGGGAATGAATTGTTGTGTCCTCCTCCAATAACAAGGGGTATTTTGTGGGCGTTTACTATGCGTTCTATGATTTCTCCAACCTCTGCGTCAATCGTTTCCACTTGCTTTCTTGCCTCTAGAATTTTCTTTTCTTGCGAGTCCTCATTTACATCTTGAGAAGGAGAATAAGCCCCAAGTAAAAGGACATCTGAACCTTTTAAAAATTGATTTTCTTGAAGGTTTACCAAAGACGGAAGAGCGTTCTTCCATGCTTGAGCGGTTCCTCGAACTCCGTGATTTCCCAAAACACCTAAGTCTTCTTCTATTCCCAAGAGGACAAAGGATGCATCGCTGTGTTCTAGGTCTTCAATTGAGGTTGCGTAAAGAAAATTTTCTCCCCATTTTTCTTCTCCTTCCCTTATGGAGAGAAAGGGTGTGATATCCTCTTTAGAATAAAATGACCAAGCCATAGAAAAAGAGTTTAAGAATAGACGCCAAACATTTCTCCCGAAGTATTTAAATCCTTGGGATTGATAATGAGCACCGGAAGATGAGCATCATTGGTGATAATGTTTTGGTCAAAGTTAGAACCTAATAGGTTTACAAAACTGGCATCATTGTGATTGATCATAGAAATAAGATCCGCTTGAAATTCTTGACAAAAGTGAAGGAATTCGCGGTAAAAGTCTTGGGATCCCTGAGCGTGATAAACATCGTTTTCTATTTCTCTAGAATCTAGATATTTCTTTGCAAATCCCACATTACGGCTTACTGCATTTGCAGAAAACTCATCTTTGGGATGAGCAGCAAACAAGAGAACCTTGGCGTTATAGGTCTTGGATACTGTGGTAAGTACTTCTAATTGTTGTTTCTCTTCTACCTGAAAATCTATGGGTACTGCTATGTTGTAAATGGCTTTAAGAGCCGTTTTTTCTTGAACAATCACAAAGGGGACACTGGACTGGGTTACCATTTTTAAGGCACGACCTCCAAATACATATTGCAGCCCAGAAAGTCCTTTAGTACCTAGGTAGACCATGTCAATAGAAAGTAAATCAGATGCGGCTTTTATTTCTTCAAAAAGCTCACCTGTTCTCACCAAGGTTTGCGTGGTAACACCTTGGGTTGCGTGCTGTGAGGCCAATGAGTTTAGTTTTTCTAAATCATTTTTTTCTTCTCTTTTTTCTTCGGCAATATGTATGAGGTGAACGTTGGTGTTGCCGAGTTCCGAACCTGTGAACACCGCGCTTTTAAAGGCATTCACCGAAGCTTCTGAGAAATCAATAGGAACTAAAAAGTGATAATTCATGAAAAGGTGTTTTTTTATGTGACACCAGAATAAGTGGCGTCTTTTTCTACCTCCTAAGGTATAATTAAATCTTGTGTAATCACAAGGACCTAAATGGTAATCAAATCCATTTTTTGCATGTATTTTCGCTTAGCGGGCCCATAGACTATTTGCCCGTATTGAGTATTAAATACATGCTGATTTAAGAAGTTGTACTCTAGTTCTCTGAATTCTTTAGGGGAATGTATTTTTCCTAGATTCAAGTATTCCCTTTTCAATAATTAGCTCCATCTTTCGACGTCAACCATTCCCAAGTAAGAAAGGTCTGCATCTTTTAAGATGGCTTGCATTAAATTATTTGGGCGCCTGGCAGGATGGGTTTTAAGTATCATTTGCCCTACGGATTGCACCTCGGTTGGGGAAAGCTGTAGTTCCTTGGCAACAGGGTTGATGTATTCTACAGATCGCTCTTCATGTTCTTTTGGGTTTTGTAAATATCCCATATCATGAAATAGGGCGCTGATCTGCATCAAGTGAATGGCCCTTTCAGAAAAGCCTATATATTGGCCCATTTGACGCACAGACGACATGACCAATAGGGTGTGTTCTGATCTATGGTAACAATACTCTGAAGGCATTTGGCTTTCTAGGTGGTCAAGCCAATATTGGGTAAATGTATTCAAGATGTAGGAGGGTTGAATGCGATGGTCAAAGTCTACATTTTGAGTTTTTACTCGTTGCCGTCAGGTTTCATTTAATTGTGATTTTTTGAGGCTTCAGATGGAGAGACCCCAAATTCTTCCTTAAAGATCCTGGTAAAATATGCAGGGGAACTAAATCCAAATCGATAGGATATTTCTGAAATGTTCCCCGTTTTATTGACGATCTCTTTAAATGCCTTTTTCAGTTTATAGGTTCTGATGTATTGAGTGGTACTCATTTCTGTTAAGGCTTTTAGCTTTCGATGAATTTGAGTTCTTGACATGTAGAGTTCATCAGAAAGCTTTTTCATATCAAAGTTTTCATTGTCCATATTCTCATCAATAACCTGATCCATTCTTCCCAAAAAGGCCTCATCTATGCTAACGGCCTTTATTTCTGTGAGCTTCTGACGTGTGAGTTTCTCTCCTTGACTGAATAGTTGACGCCTCAGTTCTACAGCGCTCAGTGATTTAGCCCTAAGATGATCTACATCTATTGGACTTTCTAGGACATCATCTGCTCCCTTTTCTAAAGCGGATATTTGTTGGGTGTGATCCATCTTGTCCACTAAAAAAATCACGGGAATATGACAGGTTGCTTCGGCTTCTCGGACAAAGGAGAGTAAGTCCATGCTACCCTTCCAGTCGTGGGTTGCATGTAATAGTATGACATCGGGAATGTGTTCCAAAGCCTGGGCAATTCCTTCAGAGAAATCTGTGGTTTCTAAGGTTCTAAATTCATTGTGAATCATTGCATCTAAACCGGTGTCTTCAAAAGGCGGCCCCACACGAAGGGCTATGGGTTGATTTTTTTGCCCCAAAAGGTTCACATCAATAATGTCTAGCGTATTGGTCTCGTCAAGGTCAGTATATCCAATAACCTTAGAAGGACTTACGTTGTTGATGATTTTGTAATTCTCAAACGGGAAATCACCAGGAGAGTCCAGAATTGGCAATAGAACGGTAAAAGTGGTTCTGATATTTTTTTCGCTGGTTACTGAAACCGTTCCGTGAAGGCTTTCTACTAATTTTTTTATGAGAAATAATCCCAAGCCTGTGCTTTGGTAAAGCCTCAAATGAGTTTCTTCTTGGTAAAAAGGGTCAAATACATGGGGGACTTTTTCGGGTACTATTCCTATTCCCGTATCCATAATTGAGACCTTGAGATGCTCCTTTGCTGCATCCAGACCTACGTTGATGGTAATTATACCTCCTGGCTTGCTGAATCGTATGGCGTTTGTTATAAGAACTTGGAATATTTTCTGAACCTTTGCCAAATCAAAATAAGAATCTATGGGGTCTGTTGAGGTGGTAAAATCAATTTCCAGCTCTTTTCTCTTGGTCAATGGTTGGAGACTATCCAAAATGGATTCGATGATTTCTCTGTAATCACCGCGCATAAGTTCTAAAAAAGGCTCGCTAATGCTCAAATGAGAGATATCCAATAAATCAGAAAGCATATTTCTGAACTTAGAGCCATTTCTAAAAACGATTTTAAGCTTTTCTTTTTTTGCAGCATCAGGCTCCTCTCTTATTAATTGCTCCAAGGGAAGCAACATCAAAGACAAAGGTGTTTGGAATTCCTTTGCGAGATGGGCCATTATTTGTGCAATGCGCTTTTCTTCTCTAGAGCCTTCCTTGTCTAACATATTACGATTCGTTCTGTGGGGTGATGATTTTACCGTCAATAAACAATTTATCAATGTTAGATTCCCCAAATGAATAGGGTATTTGAGCAAAGGTATTTACGGGCTTGCTTATAATAAAGTTGGCTCTTTTTCCTTTGGAAATGGAACCGATTTCAGATTCCAAACCTATGGCTTTTGCCCCGTGGAGGGTGCATCCTGTCAAGGCTTCTCTAGGGGTCATTTTGTATTTAATACAGGCAAGCGAAAGAATAAATTCCATATTCCCAGAAGGGGTGCTTCCTGGGTTGTAATCTGTAGCTAAAGCCACCGGCAATCCCGCATCCAAAAGTTCTCTAACCGGGGCGTAGGGAATCCCTAAGAAGAAGGAACAAGAAGGAAGCACTGTGGGCATTGTATTTGAATTCTTTAGGGCTTCAATATCCTCGGGTTTCATGACTTCTAAGTGATCAACACTTACCGCATTTTGACTGACGCATTGAGCAATGCCTCCCAGTGAATTGAACTGGTTAACATGAACCTTGGGTTTTAACCCGCAGGCGATACCTGCTTCTAATATTTCCGTCATTTCTGAAACCGAAAAATACCCTTTTTCACAAAAGACATCTATAAATTGAGCAAGGCCTTCCTGCGCAATTACAGGAAGCATTTCATGGATGATCTGGTCTATATATCCCCTGTGATTTTCTTTGAATTCTGCAGGAAAGGCATGAGCTCCTAAAAAAGTAGCCACCACGGGAATGGGACTGAATTTAGCAATGCGTTTAATAACCCTGAGTATTTTAATTTCTGCCTTGGGACTTAGACCGTAGCCACTTTTAATTTCTATGGCCCCCGTGCCTGTTTTTAGAACGTTTTGTAGCCTTTCCCAGGTTTGATCAAATAGATCCTCCTCGTCCATGTCGGCTAATTTGCGTGCAGAATTTAATATTCCACCTCCCTTTGATGCGATTTCTTGATAGGTCAATCCCTTGATTCTGTCTTCAAATTCTCCTTCACGAGTACTGGCAAAAACCAAGTGAGTATGCGAGTCAACAAAAGCAGGAAAAACCACCCTACCAGCGGCATCATGAATCTCAGATACGTTGGCAACATCTATGGCAGAGAGTTGATCCATGGTTCCCATGTTGGTGATTTTACCATCTTCTATTTCTAGAAAGGCATCTTTGAGAACGCCGGTTTTTCCTTGAGCATCTCCAGGTCGTAAAACGGTTTCTGGGGATTCTACTCCTAGGAGTTCTGTAATATTGGTGATGAGTTCTTTCATGATTGCTTAATGCATTGTACTTGGTACTTCGAATGTAAAGAAAATCAAAGCTTGACCCAATAGATAGTCAAAATATGTAGTGGTAAAATAAGGAGTTGGCAGCTAGTTTATGGAAATTTCAAAAAGTAGGTTTTCGGCGAAAGCCCAATGTGAAGAAGGTGTTGAAAAAAGGGACATGTAGCTTAGTGTTTGCCTCTAATATTCTCTATTTTTGATGTAATGAGTATACATTCTATTGGCAATATTATACAGCTGACTACCTATGGGGAATCCCATGGACCTGAAATTGGAGGCATACTCTCAGGAGTACCTGCAGGATTAAAAATTGATTTTGACGCTATAGCCCATCAAATGGATAGGCGTAGACCGGGTCAATCCGGTATAACAACCCCAAGATCAGAAAGTGATAAGGTACGCTGGAGTAGTGGTGTTTTTGAGGGCGTGACTACGGGCACTCCCATCGGTTTTTCTATAGCCAATAAGGATGTAAAGTCCAAAGATTACGACCACCTTAAAGAGGTTTACAGGCCTTCACATGCTGATAAGACGTATTCAGAAAAATATGGAGTAAGAGATTTTAGAGGCGGAGGAAGGGCTTCTGCTAGGGAGACTGCATGCCGTGTTGCCGCGGGAGCTTTGGCTCGTCAAATCATCCCTCAAGTTCAAGTGTCCTCTTATGTAAGTCAGGTTGGGAACATAAAAGTTCCCGTTGGGTATAAATCTTTAGACTTTGATTTGATTGACTCCAATAAAGTAAGATGTCCTCACCCAGAAACTGCCGTGAAAATGGAGGCTTTTATAGAATCTCTAATAAAGGCAAAAGACACTGTAGGTGGAGTTATTACCACTGTTGCGCGCGGTGTCCCCTCAGGATGGGGTCAACCTATTTATCAAAAATTGCATGCGGCCTTGGGCTCTGCGATGCTGAGTATTAATGCGGTTAAGGGTTTTGATTACGGTTCTGGATTTGAAGGTTTATCTCTTTTGGGTTCAGAGCAGAACGATACTGTGGATGAGACCGGCAATTTTACCACCAATTACAGCGGAGGTATACAAGGAGGTATATCTAATGGGGAAGATCTGTATTTTAGGGTGGCCTTTAAGCCTATTGCGACCATAGGAAAAGAACAAAAGACTTTAAACTCTAAAGGAGACGTGGTTTCTTTGAGTGCTAGTGGAAGACATGACCCTTGTGTTTTACCGAGGGCGGTTGCCATTGTAGAAAATATGACGGCCTTGATCTTGGCTGATTTTTCGCTTTTAGCTAGACTAGACAAGTTAAAGCCCTAAATACAAATTTTAAAAAGGGAAGCGTCCCCTTCTATTTTTGAAAAGAGGACCACCTTAAAAATTAAAATGTAATGAAGAAAAAAAAAATTCCCCTTCACGTACAAATCATTTTAGGTCTTGTGGCCGGTATCCTATGGGCCATTGTAAGTGGTTATTTAGGTTGGTCTTCATTTACCATGGATTGGGTTTCACCCTTTGGAACTATTTTTATCAATATCCTAAAGATGATTGCTGTTCCCTTGGTTCTCTTTAGCATTATTACGGGAATCACTGGACTATCCGATGTGTCAAGTCTGGGGCGAATGGGAATTAAAACCTTGGGAATGTATATGATTACCACATTTTTTGCCGTATCCACAGGGATTTTGTGGGTGAATTTGGTAAAACCTGGAAGTAATCTGCCCGAAGAACAAGGGATAGTCAATAGGATTTCTTACGAAATATGGGCCCAAGATAACGGTGTAGAAATTCTAGATGATGACAATTATCTAGGCAACCCTAAATATGCTCAGTATGTAGAGGCCGCCAGAGGTAAAGTTCAAGAATATGCTCAAAATGAACAGGCTTCTCAAAAAATTGCCATGGCAAAGGGCACCAAAGAAGATGGTCCTCTCCAGTTTGTTGTAGACATGGTACCAAGCAATGTTTTTGCCTCCTTTAACAATTCAAGTATGCTGCAAGTTATCTTTTTTGCCATTTTCTTTGGGTTGACCACGGTGTTGTTACCCAAAGAAAAAACAAAAGGAGTGGTTTCTTTTATGGAGGGAGGGACAGAGGTTTTTATCAAGATGGTGGATATTGTCATGATGGCTGCACCTTATTTTGTATTTGCCCTTATGGCAGGGTCTCTGGCAGATTTAGCTGGAGATGATCCTTCAAGAATGTTTTCCATTTTTTACGCATTGGGTTGGTACGTTGCCGTTGTGATATTTGGCCTGGCCTTTTTGGTTTTTGGAGTCTATCCTGTTTGGGTGGCATCCATTTTATCGAAAAAGAGAAAAGTGCCCTTTATACAGGCCTATTTGTACTTTCTCAAGGGAATTAGACCGGCCCAACTTCTAGGATTCTCTACGTCTTCAAGTGCGGCCACTCTTCCCGTTACCATGGAATGTGTTCACGACAATCTTCATGTGGAAGAGGAGGTAAGTAGTTTTGTATTACCTATTGGAGCTACTGTCAATATGGATGGTACCTCATTGTATCAAGCCGTAGCTGTAATATTTTTGGCTCAATTCCACCTAGTAGACCTCACCGTCACCCAGCAGTTTATTATTGTCCTTACCGCTACCTTGGCTTCCATAGGATCTGCAGCGGTGCCTAGTGCAGGCTTAATTATGCTCATTATTGTTTTGGAAAGTGTAGGTCTTAATCCCGCTTGGATTGCTATAATTTTCCCTGTAGATAGAATTCTAGATATGTGCAGAACCGTTGTTAATATTACTGGAGATGCCACGGTAAGTGCGGTTGTGGCTCAGTCAGAAGGTAAATTAGGTTCTGTAGAATAAGATGTAAACCCACTCAATTCATCTCTTATGAAGACGTTTTTAAAAATCATTGGCATCCTTTTAGTGGTATTGGTAGGCGCTATGATTGTCATTCCAAAGATGTTTAAGTCTCAGGTGGTTGACTTACTAGAAGAGGAAGTGAATGCCAACGTAAATGCCGAGGTAGACCTGGGTGATATTTCTCTATCCTTGTTTTCTGATTTTCCCAATCTCACCCTAGAGATTGCCAATTTTTCTATAGTGGGAGTTGAGGAGTTTAAGGAAGTACCTTTGGCAACCATAGGACAGGTGATTTTTGAAATTGACCTAGCTTCTCTTCTTACGGGATCTCAAATAAAAATTGTAGACTTTCAATTAAACTCTGCTCGATTTGAAGCTAGAGTGCATTCTAACGGTATTTCCAATTTTGATATTTTCCCAGAATCTGAAGTTGATACCGAATCTCTTGAGGAGGAACCTGTGGGCTCTCAAGAGTTTTATTTGGCCTTAACCCATTATAGTATAGATGACTTGGAAGTCATTTTTGTGGATGATCAGCAAGGCGTTCAGTTTGCTATGAAGGGGTTTACTCACAAAGGGAATGGGAATTTCTCTGCGGAGCAAACAAGCATTCATACTACCACACAAATCAAAGCTTTATCTGCCTCAACGGAGGGTGTTCATTGGGTTTCTAAGGCTTCCTTGTCATCCGTTTTGGACGCACAATGGGATGCAAATACTCAAGTTCTTACTCTTGGCGAAAACAACATTGCCTTTAACAAACTTAAACTGCATTTTTCGGGAGACGTTGGAGTGCAAGAGGAAGGGTTTGACCTCAATCTAGACGTTTCTTCACCTTCTACAGAATTTTCAGATGTACTTTCTGTAATTCCTGCTTTGTTTACCCAAGACTTTGAGGGAATTAAAACTTCGGGTTCATTTGATGTGAATGCCAAGATAATCGGTGTGTACTCCGAGGCTAATATGCCCGCCTTTACCCTAGGGGTAAACTTGTCTGACGGAGCTTTTCAGTATCCAGAATTACCTGCAGGAGTTTCCGCTATTAATGGAGGAATTGTAATTGTGCACCCAGGTGGCGACTTGGATTTATTGACTCTTGATGTCAATTCGTTTTCTATGAAGCTAGACCAACAGCCTTTGGGTTTTGATATGCATTTGAAACATCCAATGACCGATCCCTTTGTGGCAATAGATGCGGATGCTGTTTTGGAGTTAGGAACCTTGGGAAATAGCATACCAATGGATAGCCTAGAACTCATGGGAAGGGTTGATGTGTCTGTTCATGCGAGTGGAAGGCAATCAGACTTTGAAAATCAAAATTTAGACCAGGTAACCCTCAAGGGGAAAGTAAGTGTATATGAAGTTGAGATTGCTGGAGACCTGCTTCCCATGCCGGTTACCCTTTCCAAGGGGTTTTTAAAATTATCTCCACAAAAGGCGTGGTTATCTAATTTGGAAATGACGGTAGGAGCCTCTGATTTTTCCGGCTATGGTCAATTGGACAATTTAGCCTCTTTTGCCCTAGGAGATCAAACCCTTAAGGGACACTTTGTGTTTTCATCTCAAGTGGTAAACTTAAACGAATGGATGGGAACTTCGGAGGCGGAAGGCTCAGAACCGTCTTCTTTGTCAGATACTACTTCTCTAGATATCATAGAAGTTCCAAAGAATTTGGATTTGGAGCTGTTGGCAGATATTAAAAACTTGGAGTTTGATTTGTTTCCCGCTAAGGATTTTGCAGCTGTTCTCAAGGTAGCAAACCAAAGATTTTCTATAGAAAAGGGCAGAATGAAAGCCATGGGCGGGAGTATTCTTGCCGATGGGTATTACCAAACAAAAGATCAGGCCAGAGTGTCCTTTGATTTAGATATGCGCGGATTGGATTTTGCGGAAGTTATCAAAGGGTTTGAAAGCTTTAAAACGTTTGCTCCAGCTCTAGAATCTGCAACGGGTGAATTTTATGGAGGCTTTGATTTTACAACTCCTTTGAACGCCTCCATGATGCCCAAAACGGAAGAACTCAATGCCAAAGGATTCTTTAATACCAAAGGAATTGGATTTTCTCACCAGACTTTAGAAAAAATAGGTGAATTGTTTAAGAATCCAAAATTCAGCAAAATAAAAATGCAAGACGCCCTAGTGACATTTGAAATTTCCAAAGGAAGAATGCACGTGGATCCATTTCCTATTGTACTTGGAGGATATTCAGGAACCTTTGAGGGAAGTTCTGGAATGGATCAATCTCTTGATTTTAAATGGTCTGGAGAGGTTCCTGTGAGTGATGTGTCTCTGGGTCAGCCCATACCCAATTTTCTTGCTACATCCGCTTCTATACCTGTGGGGATAACTATTAAGGGGACTTCTGATAGCCCCAAATTGGGTTTAGAAATTGAAAGCCTATCTCAGCCTCTTGGAGATGTAGTTAAAGAGTTGATTTCTGATGAGATTAAAAAAGCAGAACAGCAATTGGTAGATGAAATTAATAAGGGGGCTCAAGACTTGGTGGCTGAGGCCGAAAAGTTAGGGGATGCACTGATTGCCGATGCCACAGTCAAAGCAAATCAGGTAAAGGCAGATGCAAGAAAAAAAGGAGATCAAATTCTTAAAGATGCCGATAGAGAAATTAAAAAATTAGAGGATGAGGCCAAGGGGAATTTCTTTGGTGAACAAGCCGCAAAAATAGCAGGAGATGAATTGCGCAAAGAAGCCAAGGTGCAGGTAGATTCTCTTATTGCAGAAACCGACAAGCAGGCCGATGGTTTAATCAATGCTGCAAAAGCCGAGAAAGTAAAGTTGGTGGAAGAAGCTAAAAAGAATGCCAAGCTATGATGAAAAAGATATCACTTTGGATGATGATTATTGCCTTCCCCATGGCAATGGCTGGACAAATTGAATTGGGGTATTGCGAAGGTTACGAACCCGATAAAAAAGCAAAAAAGCAAGTAGATAAAGCGGTTAAAGCCCTAGACAAGAAGGATATTAAGATGGCTAGGGTTTACCTAAATAGTGCTCTAAGGATAGATGCAGAAAACCCGGATGCCTTGTTTTTAATGGGGGATCTATCTATACGAGAAAGGAACACTCGTAAGTGTGAAGCGTATTGGAAGCAACTTTTAGAGGTGTGTCCAGACTATCTTGCAGAAGTTCAATTCTATCTGGGTATTGTGACCCTAGAGAATGGGAATGCAAAAGATGCCGAGAATTACCTCGAGGCCTTTTTACAAAACGGGGAAAGAGACAGAGCATTTGACAAAGAAGCTAAGCTCACCCTAAAAGAAATACGTCTGCAGAGGGATCTCTTTGCGAATCCCGTACCCTTTGATCCCACTCCTGTTTTGGGTGTTTCTACTTCTGAAGATGAGTATTTGGCAGTGATTTCTCCCGATGGAGCCTATTGTTTTTTTACCCGTAGATACAAAAAGGTAAACAAGTACGCAGGACCGGGTCAAGGAGGGAGAATGGTAGAAGAATTCTTTAGAGCAGAGGCCCTACCTACAGACTTTACTTCCGGAGCGGCCTTAGAAAGTCCCTTTAACCAAAACTATAATGAGGGAGGTCCAAGTATTACAGCCAATAATAAGGAACTATACTTTACGGTATGCATAGAGACGGCCAAGGGTCAAAATTGTGACATCTACTATACGCGAATAGATGATCTTGGTTTTTGGTCTTCTTTGCGCAGCGTTGGAGACCATATTAATTCTCCCGACTCATGGGAATCGCAGCCCTCCGTTTCTGCAAATGGCGATTGGTTGATTTTTACCTCTAATCGCGAGGGGGGTAGAGGTGGATTGGATTTGTACTCATGTAAGAGAAATCCCGACGGAACCTGGACAGCTCCCGAAAATATGGGGCCGACCATCAACACTCGTAAAAATGAAAAATCGCCATTTATTCACTCTGACAGCAGGACTCTTTATTTTGCAAGTGAAGGACATGTTGGTTTAGGAGGTTTTGATATTTACTATGCTCATCAGGACAACCAAGAGCAATGGTCAGAGCCCAAGAATATTGGATACCCCATTAACACAGATTCAGATGAGGTGGGCCTTTTTGTGTCCCTAGATGGAGAAACGGGATATTTTAATTCCAATAAGTTAGATGGCCCGGGAGGTTGGGACTTATACTCTTTTACTATTCCAGAGCCGGTAAGGCCTGAGAAGGTAGCTTTGATTAGAGGAGAACTCGTTGATGAAGATCACCAAGTAGTGGAAGGCGCAGAATTGGAAATTAAAAACTTGGCCACCAAAGAAGTTCAAAATGTAAAGGTGGATCAAACTACCGGTGAATACACAACGGTGGTTAGGATGGAGCCACAACAAGATTTAATTGTAAAAGTGAAGAGCGAAGGGGCAGCCTTTAGTTCTCGTTTTATTGATAGCGAAAAACCAGGTGTTATTGAAGCAAATCTAGCGGTAAGTACCCTTGCTGTGGGTAAGGAATACAAACTCAATGACATTAATTTTGCCACCAATTCCTATGAGTTGATGGATAAGACTATGATGGTTATTGATGAGTTTTCTATTTTTTTAGAAGAAAGTCCTAGGGTTAAAATTGCCATAGAAGGTCATACGGATAACGTAGGAAATGCAACAGATAATAAGACCCTATCTCAAAACCGTGCAAGGGTAGTATATCAATATCTAATAGATCTAGGTATTCCGGCTTCTAGGATGACCTATAAGGGATTTGGTGCTACCCGACCCGTATCGGGTAATGAAACCGAAGAAGGACGATTACAGAACAGAAGAACCGTCTTTAGGATTACCGCAAAATAAATCTTTAAGAACCATTAGATCAAATAGACCATGAGCGGGTTTTTGGTCAAAGGATGCTAATAAAAAAGGCCAGTACAACGTACTGGCCTTTTTTTATTGAGATGTAGAGACTACATTCTTCTTTCTTTAATTCTAGCAGCCTTACCTGTGCGCTCACGCTGGTAGAAGATACGAGCTCTGCGAACTTTACCCGTTTTGTTTACTTCGATTTTCTCGATATTTGGACCGTTTACTGGGAAAATTCTTTCTACTCCAATGTTACCAGACATCTTGCGAATGGTAAATGTTTCGGAAAGCCCAGCGCCTCTTCTTTGGATAACAATTCCACGGAAGAACTGAGTTCTGGTTTTTTCGCCTTCTTTAATTTGGTAGTATACAGTAATTGTATCTCCGGCTTTGAACTCAGGAAGTTCATTTTTTGTAACATACGTGTCCTGTACGTATTTGATCAAGTCCATTACAATGCTTTTTTTTAGTTTTTTGTTTACGCCAACATTCACCATTCACTATGGGCCAGAGGTTAAAGCAAACGCTTTGCATTTTGAATTTCCAATCTCCAGTCGAGACAAGAGGTCCAAAACGGGCTGCAATATTACGAATAATTATTTATTTGAACCAAGAAAAAGAGCTAGTCTTCTTCTAAAAGATCAGGACGCCTTTCTTCCGTCCTTAGCAATGCTTGTTCTTGGCGCCATTCCTCTATTTTTGGAAAGTTTCCGCTGAGGAGAATTTCGGGGACAGACCAACCATTATATTCTGCAGGTCGGGTATAAACAGGAGGGGCCAAAAGGTCGTCCTGAAAAGAGTCGGTTAAGGCGGAGGTTTCGTCATTGAGTACGCCAGGGATAAGTCGTATGACGGCATCGCTTACCACAGCAGCAGCGAGCTCACCACCTGAGAGTACGTAATCACCAATAGAAATCTCTCGGGTTACTATGTGATCCCTAAGTCTTTGGTCAATGCCTTTGTAGTGCCCACAGATAATCATCATGTTCTTTATCAAACTCAATTGATTGGCTTCCCTTTGGTCAAATCGTTTTCCGTCTGGGGTCATGTAGAGTATTTGCTCATACTCTCTTTGAGACTTTAGGTCATTGACTAAATTGAGAATAGGCTCTATCATCATAACCATACCAGCTCCTCCTCCAAATTGATAATCGTCAATTTGATGGTGTTTCCCCAATCCGTATTTCTTTAGGTCGTGTACTACAACTTCCACAATTCCTTTGGATTGCGCTCTTTTTAGAATGGAGTCATTAAAGGGACTCTCTAAAAGAGATGGTATGGCGGTGATAATATCTATCCTCATGCCGCAAAGGTAAGGGCTTATTTTTTTTGAAATTAACTTTCCTCCCTGTTATTTGATCAAACCAATCTCTCGAAGCCTCTGGGTAAGGTATTCTCCTGCCGTAATGTTTTTGAACTGAACAGGTCTATCCTCAGAGACACATTGTTCCAAAACATTTAGCGGCATCTCTGGTCTAGGGTGCAAGAAAAAAGGAAGACTGTACCTGGACGTGCTAAAGTCCTCCCCCGAAGGATTGGAAACTCTATGGGTTGTGGAGGGGAGTTGACCATTGGTAAGTCTTTGAACCATATCTCCAATGTTTACCACCAATTCACCTTCTCCTGCAACCACGGGAAGCCAAGTGTTTTCTCTGGTGAGTATTTCTAGCCCCTTGGAGCTAGCACCCATAAGTAGGGTGATTAGATTGATGTCTTCATGAGGCGAGGAGCGCAAAGCATCACCGGGGTCTTTAGAAAGACCTGGATAGTGAATGGCCCTTAGTATGGAGTTCCCACATGTGATGTGCGAATCAAAATAATCCTCCTCTAGATTGAGAAACAGAGCGAGGGCACGCATTATATCGGCACCAATACTCTCTAGCGTTTTAAAGGTCTTCATGCCCAATGGATTAAACATAGGCAATTCTTCTACGTGTATGTTTTTTGGAAAAGAGGGGTGGTCTTCAATTTCTTTGGTAACCTTTTGTCCGAATTGCCAGAACTCTTTGAGATCTGGAGTAGAGGCATCCTTGGCATGCTCTTGACCAAAGGCTGTATAGCCTCTTTGTCCCGCCAAACCAGGTGCTATATAGGCATCTTTTTGAGATTGGGATAAATCAAAGAAAGAGTTGATTTGATCGTACATTTCTAGTCGTAATTCCTCGGAAAGAGAGTGTCCTTTAATTACCACAAAACCAGTGTTGGTAAAAGACTCTCCTAGCGCTTGAACAAATTTTTTGACTCTTGAGGGATCCCCATTTGTGAAATCTCCTAGGTCTAATACGGGAATAGCTTCCATAAATAGTGGCTTAATGGTACCAGTTTTAGTTAACTAAAATACGCTTATTGGTTTCAAATCAAAACCCAAAGGACTCTAATTTATTCACAAAAAATGTAAGTAAATAGTTAATGAAATCTATCAGTAATGGTCGGTAATATGTACATTCGTTTTTCTAATTTATAAGATGTTATGGACCCTATCTCATATGCTCCTCACTCCCTTTCCTCAGATGAATTAAAGAAGGCCTATCTCAATTTGGCGTTGCCAAGAATGATAGAAGAGAAAATGTTAATTGCCCTTAGGCAGGGAAGAATTTCTAAATGGTTTTCTGGTTTTGGACAGGAGGCCATAAGTGTGGGGGTGGCCATGGCGCTTCAATCTGACGAATACATTTTGACCATGCATAGGAATCTAGGCGTGTTTACCACTAGAGAGATTCCTTTAAAAAGACTCTTTAGCCAATTTCAAGGAAAGATGAATGGCTTTACAAAAGGTCGAGATAGATCCTTTCATTTTGGTTCTAAGGAACATCATATAGTGGGAATGATTTCTCATTTGGGCCCTCAATTGGGGGTGGCAAATGGAATCGCTCTATCCCATAAAATTCAGAAAAGAAAAAAGGCAACGGTAGTCTTTACAGGAGATGGAGGTGCGAGCGAAGGTGATTTTCATGAATCGTTAAACACTGCAGCCGTTTGGCAATTGCCCACCATTTTTGTAGTCGAAAACAACCAATGGGGATTGTCCACTCCAAGCCAAGAACAGTTTAGGTGTAAACAGTTTATTGACAAGGGAATAGGATATGGTATGGAAGCGGTCCAAATAGACGGAAACAATATTTTGGAAGTGTATACCCAAATAGCAAAAATTGCTGAAGACATACGTAAGAATCCTAGACCCATTTTGGTGGAAGCTCTTACCTTTAGGATGAGGGGTCACGAGGAAGCTTCGGGAACCAAATACTATCCTGAGGGAATACAAGATGCATGGAGCGCCAAGGACCCTGTAGACAATTATGAAAAGTACCTGATAGATCAAGAAATCTTTTCTAAAGAGGAGATGGATTCAATTAAAAAGAATTACAAGAAAGAAATTCAAGAGGCATTTGATGCAGCTTTTGCAGAAGAAGATGTGGTCTTTAATGCTGAGGTAGAATTGAGTGATGTATACGCTCCCTTTGACACACCTTTGGTTTCGCCAAAAGGCAATTCACGAGAAATCAGATTGGTGGATGCGATATCAGAAGCACTCAAGCAGTCCATGGAAAAATATCATGACTTGGTAATCATGGGGCAAGATGTTGCCGATTATGGTGGTGTCTTTAAGATAACGGATGGGTTTGTAGATGCTTTTGGCAAAGATAGAGTGCGCAACACACCCCTATGTGAGTCAGCTATTGTTGGATCGGCATTGGGATTGAGTATTTCCGGTCAAAAGGCCATAATGGAAATGCAGTTTGCGGATTTTGTTACCGAAGGATTTACACAGATTGTAAATAATCTCGCAAAAATACATTGGAGATGGGGACAGAATGCCGATGTGGTCATTAGAATGCCAACAGGAGCGGGTGTGGCTGCAGGGCCCTTTCACAGTCAATCCAATGAGGCTTGGTTTACTCATGTTCCGGGACTTAAGGTGGTTTACCCCAGTAATCCCTACGACGCTAAAGGCCTCCTAAATCGAAGTATAGAAGATCCCAATCCCGTGTTGTTTTTTGAGCACAAGGCTCTTTATAGAAGTCTTTCGGGGTCTGTGCCTGACGAGTACTACACAACCCCAATAGGAAGAGCAGGTGTATTGCAAGAAGGCCAAGACTTAACCATTATTACCTACGGAATGGGGGTTCATTGGGCCACAGAAATAGCTTCTGAATTTGAAGGTGATTCCATAGAAATTATTGACCTAAAAACACTGGTTCCTTTAGATGTAGAAACTTTGTTGAAATCGGTAAGAAAAACCGGCCGCTGCATTGTCTTACAAGAGGATACTAAATTTGGAGGAATTGCCTCTGAAGTTGCATCTATTGTACAAGAAGAATGCTTTGAGAGTCTTGATGCTCCGGTAAAAAGGGTGGGTTCTTTGGATACTCCGGTTCCATTTTCTGCAGTTTTAGAAGAGGGTTTTTTAGCAAAAAATCAATTAAAAGAGGCTATGAATAGCACCTTGAAATACTAGAGGTAATTAGGTATAGTTTTACTGATATTTTTTGATTACTTTTAAAAAGGTAACCTTATAAAAAAAAATCCCTTGCAGAATGGCAAAAGACAAATTAACACCGAGTACCTTAGTTGCTAAGATCCGAGAAAACCAGAATAACAATAAGACGTTAAAGTCCATGTTTTCTAGTCAGTTTCTTGGGAAATTTACCTTGGAGGAATTGGACGCCCTAAAAGAAAGTATTGATAAAGAAATAGAAGCTAGAAAGGATATAGAAATCAATAAAAGAATTGATTATTTAGAATCTATGGGGTATGAAGTTTCTAAGAAATAACTACGCTAGAATCTAAACTTCACTATATCCCTACCTTATCTAGGTTCAAATAAAAAGAGGGACCAGTAAACTGAACCTTCTTTAGCAAAAAAAACTACCACCCTAAAATATTAGGAACCTTTACTGTGTCACAAAAGAGTTTTCTTCGAAATGTAAACGCCGAGAGTGCATCTAACACCAATCCCATGTATTCTCTCATTGTTTGATATAGTAAATGTAGGCAAGAGAACCTTTCTGAAATCATTATTTCACCAACTACCGCCCATATTAGACGGTAAGTTAAATGGTCTCTATTTATGGTTTCTAGGGAGTTATCTGGTCAATTTGTCTTCAATTGACCAAACCATGGTCTATAAGATTGTTAAAGAATAGCTGAATCAAAGATTTGCCGACCTAACAAATTCTTTTTTAGTCCTTTTTTCTGCGAATCTTGTGAAAATAACAAACCGAGTACAAATAGCCTAAGGACTAAAAACAAAGAAACCCCCAGTAAAACTGAGGGTTTCGTACTGTGGGCGATACTGGGTTCGAACCAGTGACCCCCTGCTTGTAAGGCAGGTGCTCTGAACCAGCTGAGCTAATCGCCCTTTCCTGCAGTTGCACTGCTAAACGCGTTTAGTAATGCTCTATTGCGGGTGCAAATATAGGTCAAAAAGTAAATCCTGCAAGGCTTTAGTAAAAAAAAAGACCATTTTTTTGAGTGTAAAAACAAAGGGTTTTCCAATCTATTGAAAACCTGTCTTTTACTTGCTTTCTTCTTTGTCTTCAGTAGCTGGTTTATCGGATGGATCAAAGTCTACGGAGCCTGAATTCACACAGTATCGCAATCCGGTTTCTGTTGGTCCATCATTAAAAACATGACCAAGGTGGCCTCCGCATTTGGCACAAACAATTTCGGTTCTTATCATTCCATGGGTTTTGTCAGAAACCTCCAAGATGGCTCCGGAATCTATACCGGAATCAAAACTTGGCCATCCGCAATGTGAATCAAACTTAGAATCAGAGGTAAATAAAGGGGCATCACAGCCAGCACAATTATAAATGCCTTCTTCAAAATGCATATTATACTCTCCGGTAAAGGGTCTTTCGGTTCCCTTTTGTCTTAAGATTGAATACTGATTGGAAGTCAATTCAGACTTCCATTGAGCGTCTGTTTTTTCTACTGGGAAGTTTTCAGTTTTCATAGTTTGTGTCTCTGATTTTGACTGGCAAGCCCCAATAAAGGGGAGCGCAATCAAAACGGCTAATGTAAAAATGATTTTCATAGGTGCTTTATTGAGTATGCATTACATCACAATTAGGGCTTTTGTTTTAATCTAACCCATGTCCTCATTCTTTGTTGTGACCTTAGCAAAGTTTAACACTTTATTAATGACTTTCTGGTCGCTAAGTATTCGCCTATGGCCCAGTCCCTCGGTTTCTAAAAACTCAGAATGTTTCCAATTTTCATGGGTTAACTTGGCTTCTCCTATAGCCACATCAAGGTCATTTTCGTCATGAACAATTAGGCCTGGTATGTCCAGGTTTTTAGCAATTTTGAATGCATTAAAATTGTGAAAATCGTTGGTGAATCGGTCCCTTAAATCCTCCAATAACAACTTGACCTCTTCTTCAGAAAAGGTCAAGTTGGAGACAAAGTCTTCTACTACACTTTCTATTTTGGAGGGAGATCCTAGAACCACCAATCCCTTTAGGGTAAGTCCCTGTCTTATGGCATTCATACAAGCAAGCCCACCAATGGAATGTCCTATTGCTATTTCAAAAGGACCCCATTTCCTTTCTGCCTCAAGAAGCGAATCTGAAAATTGTAGCATATGGGTGTATTTGCCTTTGAGCTCCCCGTGAGCAGGAGCTGTTAAGGAGATGCAGCAAAACCCTATTTCTACCAATGGTGGTACCATTGCATAAAACTGAGTGGCTCTGCCGCTCCAACCGTGAATCAATACTATTTTTGGGTGGTTTTTATTTCCTTGTATATGAGCAATGGCTTCAAGGTTTTCCCCAACAGAAAATCTTATTTTTTCTGTTTTAGAGTAAAATTCATCCTCTCTTTTAGGCCTAGGAAAGGGAATAGGTCTAAAAAAAATATCTAACATCTGATTTCTGAAAGACTTGGGGAATAGAGCTCTTAAAAATTTCAAGTACCAAATCAAACTAATGGGGATGGTATAGCTTCTAGTGGTTGTGGAAGTTGCGTCTTTTGACATTTACTTAGATGTTTTGCCGGGGAGGAGTCTTTCCTGTTAAAAGGTAAAAATAGAACAAATTTTGGCTATGCAATTGACTGATACTTGATTAGCTTGGTGTTTTAAATCAACAGGAATTTTATGAAAAACCATTTCTCACTGCGCCTTTCTTTTTTTGCTTTCCTTTTGTTTCTTTTTCAAGGTCCAATGAGTAGTGTACTAGGTCAGACAGATTCTGCAGCAGAAGTTCACTTAAATGGTTTGTATTGGACAACGGTTAATTATACTGGCGTTACTTTTTCTAATGGAGACGACATTCTTGTAGTTAACTCCGCAGAAGAATGGAAAGAAGCTTGTGCTATTGGAAAACCTGTATGTGCATCCTATGAATTTGATTCTTCTAATGAAGATCTTTTTGGATTATTTTACAATGGATTCGCCATTGCCGATCCAAGGGGGTTGGGTACCAATGGGTATTGTTTGCCCTCCAGAGAACAATTTGATGATCTTCAAAAATTTATTGTAAAAGGAAAGATGGAGGTTTACTCAGAAACCGCTTGGCAACACGTTTCTGATTTGTATGTGCCTTGTGGTTTAGACGCCCTTCCCACAGGACTCTTGGATGAACAGGGTGCATTCTCAGAAGTTGGCCTGAATGGATATCTATGGACAGCAACTCCTTACAAAGAAAACAACAACTACGCCTATACTATATACCCTTCTTCAAGAAAATATTATTTATATCACTTCGCTAGAAATATGGGATTTCCTGTGAGGTTGGTGAAGGAGTAGCCCAAAAGAAGCCAAAATCAAAATACGAGATTCACGATGAATACTTTCTGGGTGAATTAGAGTAAGTCTAAATGAAGCCAAGATCAAAGCGTGATCCAGCTTTTTTTTCTTACAGCCTATATTGAAGCAAGCTTCCTTCGGTTTTGCAAAAAAAAAGAAGCCAAGTTTTTAAACTTGGCTTCTTTTTTTAGTGCCCAGAACAGGACTTGAACCTGCACGACCGTAAGGCCACTACCCCCTCAAGGTAGCGTGTCTACCAATTTCACCACCTGGGCAGGTGCTTTGACTCTTCAATAAAAAGCCAAAAGTTAGCAGAGAAAAAAGGGGAAAGATATAAATCCTTCCCCTTGTTCTAACTCGTGACTCCTCTGGGGCTCGAACCCAGGACCCTCTCATTAAAAGTGAGATGCTCTAGCCAACTGAGCTAAGGAGTCGTCCTCTTTACTTCTGTAAATCGCGTGCAAATATAGCCTAGAATTCTAATCGCGCAAACCTTTTTTTCGGTTTTTTTGTTCTTTTTTTTGAAGGCATTTCTATTGCCGTAATTCCTAGAAGTTTACATAAAAAACTTGAACTTTGGACCATGATTATACTCGTAGGATATATGGCGTCTGGAAAGACATCGGTAGGAAAGGCTCTCGCTGTAATTACGGGAAGACGATTTATTGATTTAGATCACTATTTAGAACAGACACATAACCGGACCTTAAAGGAGCTTTTTGAAGAAGGAGAAATGGCTTTTAGAGCTTATGAGAGAGATGCATTAATAAAACTCCTCGCATCTTGTTCCAATGAGATTGTGGCGGTAGGAGGAGGTACTCCATGTTATTATGACAATATGGCCTTGATTTCTAAATCGGGATATTCTGTTTATTTGCGGACAACGATTCCGGTTTTGGTAAATAGGTTGACTTCACAAGCAGAAGTACGACCTTTGTTGGCAAGAATAGAACCGCAGGATTTGCCAGAATTTTTGGGAAAGCACCTTTTTGAAAGAAGGGTTTTTTATGAAAGAGCCCAAACAACAATAGACACCCAGGGTTCCCCCCAGCAGTTGGCCAAGGAGATTTGGGATATTTATAATTCACAAAGAAGACAAAATGAATTTATTTGACCAAATACTTATCAATAGAAGGACGGTAAAACCCGATAGATTTTCTGATGCTCTTATCCCAGATTCCATTATTGAGGAAATGTTAGAGCTTGCTAATTGGGCACCTACTCATGGTTTTACTGAGCCATGGAGGTTTGTGGTATACACTGGAGAAGGGAAAAATTCATTGGTTTCCTTTTTGATTAATCAAAGCCGGCGTACTCATGGAGAAAATACTGTCAAGGAAGATAAAATTAGAAATCGAATTGCCAAGTGCAGTCACGTAATTGCCTTGGGAATGGCCAGAGGGTCCAATCCTAAAATTCCTGAAATAGAAGAACAATTGGCTGTGGCTATGGCTGTTCAGAACCTTTGGTTAGCTACTCACCATAGAGGTTTGGGCGGATATTGGAGTACGGGATCAGTTGCATTTTCTGCAGCTCTAAGGGAGTTTATGGGACTGGGAGAAAGAGATCAATCTTTGGGATTCTTCTATCTTGGAATGCCTGCAATAGAGAGTTTGCCTGGAAAAAGGATGAGCACGGGAGCTGATAAAACCACTTGGGTTAGAACCTAGAAAATAGTTACTGAGTAGGGCGTTTTTTCTATTTCTGCAGAGATGTGTTCCTTTAAACTAGTTGATAGAGAAATACCCTTTAGGTCAGCTTTTACGGGATAGTTTTTGTGAGATCTATCCACCAATACCAAGGTGGTTAGTTGTTTAAGTGGAATTTGAAGGAAGTGATTTACACCATAAATCAAGGTCCTACCAGAGTTCAGAACATCATCCAAGACCACAATACACTTCCCTTCTAAATTTTTGATTTCGGTATCAATTTCTACCGGTTTTTCTAAAGGAGCTTTTTTATCAATGGTGATTTTTACCAGGTTGACTTTGAGGTCGCTGATTTTTGAAAGCCTTTTGGAAATAATCTCCGCAAGGGCGTATCCTCTTTTTGCAATGCCTGCTAATGTGATCTCAGATTCTTGGACGTGCTTTTCGTATACCTCCCAAGTCAATCTATTTAAGATCATCTCCAGACGCTCGTGGCTCAGTACTTCTGTCTTATCCATGGGTACAATGTGTTTGTACAAAATTACAGCTATTCCGTCTTTTTAGCAATGAAAAAAAACTCCTTTCCCTCCCTTTGCGAAATACTGTTTCTACATGGTTCTATTTGAAGCTCTCCAAGAGCAGAGTACCGCTGGGTATACTCAATTAAAGACCCTCCAAAGGGAGGTCCTTTTTCGGTTAATGGAAAATCAAATAACAGCCCTGCTAAGGTCCCACCTGGACTCAAAAGATCCTTCATCTTATCAATGTAGGCTTCTCTATGAGAAGGGGGTATGGCACAATAAAAGGTTTGCTCCAGAATTAGTTCAAAGGAGGGCTTTAAATCCCAAAACGATTGAACTAAGAATTGATCTTCTGGAAAATCGGGAACTCGTTTTAGGAATTCGGTCTTAGCAGCAGGGGCAATGTCGAGTCCATAGGAATTCGTAAATCCTTTTTTCCATAAGTATTCTAGCTCGTAGCCTCGGCCACATCCAGGGATTAAAATTTTGGATTTTAGATTCTTCCACTGGTCAATATAGGTGGCAAGGGGGGTGGAGGGATATCCTATGTCCCATCCCGTTTGTTCTTTCTCGTATCTATTTTGCCAGTTTACCTCTTCCATTCCAATATACAAATATTCTCTATGTGGTGGGTGTGAGGGAACATATCTACGGCTAGAGAAATCTTTACATCGTAAAGATCCTTTAGTAGCTCTAGGTCCCTAGCTTGAGTGGCAGAATTGCAACTGATGTAGACGATTTTAGGCGTTTTGAGTTCTCTGAGTTGCTCTACCACCAATTTATGCATTCCGTCTCTTGGAGGATCGGTAACAACAATGTCTGGTTTACCGTGTCTAGCAATAAAATCTTCAGTAAAGACTTCTTTCATGTCACCTACTTCAAATTCTACATTGGTTAAACCATTTTGTTCTGCGTTATAATTGGCATCCGCAATGGCCTCAGGAACGGATTCCACTCCAATCACCTTACCCGCCTTTTGAGCTAAGAAACAAGCAATGGTTCCCGTACCGGTATACAGGTCGTAAATGGTTTCTCCTCCTTGTATTCCTGCCATCTCTAAGGCTTTTGCATACAGGGTATGAGCTTGTTTTGGGTTGGTCTGATAAAAGGACTTAGGGCCTACCTTAAAACGCAGGGGAGGCGTGTTTTCAAAAATGCTTGGCATTTCTTCTACAATATGATCGTTACCTGCAAAAACAATAGTATTTAAATCATAAATGGTGTCATTTCCCTTGGGGTTAATCACGTATTGGCAAGAGGTGATTTTTGGAAATTTATCCATAAGAGAAGAAAGTAAGCCTTCTATCTCTAAGCTGTTGTCTTGGAAAAATTGAAACAACACCATGACTTCGCCAGAAAGGGCCGTCCGGATCATTAGAGTTCTCAGGAGTCCCTCTTGTTCTCTTAAGTTAAAGAAGGCCAATTGGTTTTCTAGGGCGTAATTTTTGACAAAATTCCGAATAGAATTTGAGGGTTCAGGTTGTAGATAACAATTTTGAATATCAATAACCTTATCCCACATTCCCGGCTTGTGAAAGCCCAATCCATTGCGATTAAATTCTACGTCTGATTTCACCTCTTCCTCGGTCAGCCACTTCTGATTAGAAAAGGTGTACTCCAACTTATTTCTATAAAAGTAAATATCCTCAGAGGCTTCAATGGGCAACAGGGTTTCTATTTCTACATGTCCTATTCTTCTCAGGTTATTTTCTACTTCACTTTGTTTGTGCTCCAATTGCTTGGCATAATCTACGTTTTGCCACTTACATCCGCCGCAAACTCCGAAGTGTTCACATTTTGGGGCAACCCTATCTGGGCTCAGAGATACAAATCCTGTAGGCACACCTTCTAAGTAACTTTTTTTCTTTTTGGTTACCCTTACATTTACTACGTCTCCGGGTACAGCTTGTGTAACCATAACGACTCTACCGTCTTCTGTATTACCAATGGATTTTCCTTTTGAACCGGCTCTAGTCAGTTCAATGTTTTCTAGGTGTATTACTTTTCTTTTCCTTCCCATTTGGCAAATGTACATTCAAAAAAAAATCCGGACCCTATTTGGGACCGGATTCTCTTGTAAATATTTGGTTTTGTATCACCAAATTTTTTATTGGACCATAAATCTTTTGATTAAGGACTTGTCTCCAGATTGTACCTTTAAAATGTACATTCCAGGCTGTAGGGAAGATACATCAAATCGGTGCTGGAAGTTTCCTTCCGAAACCGTTCCAAAGTCCTCTACAATAATAGTTTGTCCCAAAGTGTTAACTATAGTCATACTAACGTCATCCGCATCACGATATAGATCCATAGAAATAGAAAGTTCATCACTTGCTGGATTAGGGAAAACCTTAACGCCATTGATGTAACCACTTTCTTCTAAAGAAATGGTTTTGGTCAAGTAATTGGCCTGAAGAACTTCTTTTGTGTTGATGTCCTGAATCCAAGCAACTACTAATAGATCCCAAAACTCCTCTACTGAGTGCTCCGTAGAATGGTTAATAGGATCGCCAGCATTAGAAGATAAACGGTACGATCCGTTGAAAGTGTAAGACATAGACTGGTTTACAACTTGTCCTTTAACCATGGATGCAAGAGGAGTTCCTCCGTCATCCGGAAGCATCTTCTTCATTACATTGGAAAATTCAGTCTCTCCGTTGGTCTTAACATTATTAAAAGTTTCTCTTTCCGAGATGGCAACAAAAAGTCTAAGGTCATTAGAGGTGATATCATCTAAGGGGTTAATGGCAATGTTGATAGAAACATTTTGTCCTACTACGCCATAGTCTCCATTGATGTTAACATAGGCAGGGATACCAGCGGCATCGTCCATAATTTCTTGACTCAAAGAGTTACCGTTTCCGTCCCAACCTCCATCAATTTCTACACGAGGTACAGAAGTGATACCATAGTAATTTCTTCTGTTACCTGCTTCTGCAGTGTAATAGGGATCGCCTGTTCCTGGCCAGCTCATTTGGTACTTAAGAGAAACATAAGTTCCTGCGTTATTTGGCAAAGCAAATAAGGCTTCCATATTGGTGTTTGCAGGAGTACAAGGACCACATGTAGAAGAGGTAAAGGTCTCATACAAAGGCTTGCGAACTGTAAAATTGTCCATAACATTTGTAGTTGTCATGGTCATATCGTTACCGGTATTGACATCTACATTACCATTGAGGTTAGATAACCATACATCTACGGTATAGGTTCCAGTAGCACTTGGAGCCCAAGCCGTTGGATGCATAAGGGTAATTGTAGAATAAGGAGCCGCTGTAAATCCAGAAACAGTAATGGTTACAGGAGTACCTCCATTGATAGAATAATTCATATCTGCAGAAGTAATGGTCTGAGATCCTAAGTTCGAAAACTCTGCCTCTACTCCAAAAGGTCCGTTGTTGAGAATTAGGAAATTATCCAAATTAACCTCTACACCCGCCATGTCGTAATCTGGCTGAGTTCCTTGAACAAATTCATAGTAGGTGTTATCCGACTGATCAGAAGCACTTGTAGTGTTGTTACAATTAACGTTGGGAGAACCGGCTACTTCTATAGCGGTAGATCCGTCTATTTGAATACCCACGGTTAAACCATTGGCAGCGATATTATTTCTTTGGTCAACAATGTAAATCTTGTTGGTTCCTTCTTCTAATACGATAGACCAGTAATTCCATCCTGTTTGTCCAGTTACACTGTACGAAGAAAAGAAAACCCAATGTTGTCTGGAACCAGCACTTCCAAAAGTTTTGGTCACAATGTTGTCATTGGTTCCACTTCCCATAATACCCCAAATCGCAATGGACTGGTCAGGAATGTCTGTACTTGGAAGGTTGGTGTTTGCATCTGGTGGAACCGTTGCAGCAGCCACATCAAAGGTCAAAACTCCCGTGGTTGATACCTTGTATTGAGTAACAGCTACTCCGTTAAACATAAAGGAAAAGGGTAGTGTTTGAGTTGAACTCCAAACAGGAGTTGAACTAGGCGCCTGTAGTAGGGTCCAAGAACCGTCCAAACCACCTCCTAAGGGGAATTCTGCATCAGTGTTAAGCGGCCCTGGATTTCCAAATCCTGAGCTAGGTACATAGTAGTACTGAGCGCTCATAAAGGTAGAAATCAACAAGGCAGAAAGTAAGTAAATTTTCTTCATACCATTAGTGTTTAAATTCAGTCCCTAAACTTAAGTAAATTAGATAGAATGAGTATGTCAATTCATCGAAAAAAGCAGGTTTGATTAGTGAAGGTTTCTTTTACCTTTGTTAAAAATTTACAAACTATGGTATCAGTAATAGCATCAAAGGGTTTGTCCTCAAAGGATTGTATCTCATTAGAGGATAAACACGGAGCTCATAATTATCATCCACTTCCTGTGGTTTTAGCAAAGGGAGAGGGCGTTTACGTATGGGATGTAGAAGGCGAAAGATACTTTGATTTTTTATCTGCTTACTCAGCAGTAAACCAAGGTCACTGTCATCCAAAGATTATTGGGGCTTTGTCAGAACAGGCAAGTACCTTAACCTTGACCTCTAGGGCTTTTTATAATGATGCTCTGGGGCCTTTTGAAAAGTACATAACTGAGTACTTTGGATATGATAAGGTCCTTCCGATGAATACAGGAGCTGAGGCTGTGGAAACCGCAATTAAGTTAGCCCGAAAATGGGCCTATGAGGTAAAGGGAATTGCAGAAAACGAGGCCGTTATAGTGGTGGCCGAAGATAATTTTCATGGCCGTACTACCACCATCATCTCTTTTTCTAACGATGAAGATGCTAGAAAAAACTTTGGTCCCTATACTCCAGGGTTTATAAAAATTCCATATAATGATAAAAAAGCCCTTGAGGATGCTTTGGCCCACCCCAATGTAATAGGTTTCTTAGTAGAGCCAATCCAAGGTGAGGCGGGAGTAAATGTCCCTGATTCTGATTATATGACGGCAGCTAGAGAATTGTGTACCCAGGCAGGTGCCCTTTTAATTGCAGATGAGGTTCAGACAGGAATTGGAAGAACAGGCGCATTGTTGGCTACATGTGGAGATTGTACATGTGATGCTTCTTGTCAAAGGAAAGCTTCTAACTACGTGAGACCGGATATGGTTATTTTAGGAAAAGCCATTTCTGGTGGTGTTTATCCTGTTTCTGCAGTTATGGCAGACAATGTTATAATGGATGTAATAAAGCCGGGTCAACATGGATCAACCTTTGGAGGGAATCCCATGGCTGCAAAAGTTGCTACAGCAGCTTTAGAGGTTATTGAAGAAGAGAAATTGACTCAGAACGCTAGACATTTAGGCGAAATATTTAGAAGTGAACTCAATGCCTTTGCGCTGACTTCTCCGTTGGTGGATAAGGTGAGAGGTAAAGGGCTGCTCAATGCGATTCTAATCAATGATACTCCTGAGAGTTCAACGGCATGGGATATTTGTGTTGCGCTAAAAAACAATGGGTTGTTGGCCAAGCCTACACACGGAAATATCATTCGCTTTGCACCTCCCTTGGTGATGACAAAAGAACAACTATTAGAGTGTTTAGAGATTATTAAGTCAACCATTTCTTCTTTTGAGAAGTAAGATGGAATGTTGAAATTTTATAGAAAAAGCTCTCCTTTTGGGGAGCTTTTTCTATTTTAGATAAACCCAACACGAATGAATTTTTAGAAAACCCACCACCATGAAGTTTATTTCTACCCTCTTTCTTTTCCTTTTTTTTGTTACTTCTTATGCGCAATCGTCTCTGTATATGGTTGCAGATTCGGTAAGTTTTTCGGGTCAACCTGCATTGGCTTTTTTCTTTCCCTCCGCTGGGGCAGAAAAGGGCATGGAGCTTTGGGAGGACCACATTTCAGATTTCGCCTCTGGAAAACCCAAAGAAACGGGTACCCAATTACAAATTGAAGGGGTCTCTTTTGAGAAACCGCTAGAAGGCCCTTATGTGTCAACTTCTGATTTTGTCCAGCAGAGAGATGGACTTTATGTGTTTTTTGTTTTTGAAGACTCCACAGGAATAGTCACTGAACCTTCCAATCCTCAATATTGGATTTTAGAGAAACGTCTTTTGGAATTTGTTTCTGAGATTTTAACAGAACAATTAGAGACTCAAAAAGAAGAACAAGAAAATTTGCTAGAAGAAAACGAGGATGAGGTAAAGAGTTATACCAAAGAAAGGGAAAAGCTCCTTGAGGATATTCAAGAAAACAGGGCCGAAATCCGAAAAAAAGAGCAAAATATTTCCATAGAAAAAAATATGCAAGAGCGCATTGTAGTTCAAATAGAAGGAGCAAAGGCTCAATTGGCCAAAGCTCAATCCAAGGAGGAAAGAAAGCCCATTAAAAAGAGCTTAGAAGACCATGTAGATCAATTAGAAGATTCTCAAAAAGATGAAAAGGAATACAGAGAAGACATTTTTGATTTAGAAAGTGAGATAAGAGAATGGGAAGCTGCCATTGGACTGGCTGGAGAAAACGCAAACTATTACACCCTAAAAGCAGAACAAAATAGAACGGAATTACTAAGGATAGAGGAATTGATTTACGAGGCGTCTCAAATGAAAAAGAGATAATTTAAAACCACTGACAAATGATTTTATGAAGCTCTTTTGTTCTAAACGTGAGCAGAAATTTCTATGATTCTTAGTTGGGGATATCGCAAACGCCAGAGTTCTATGTGATCTAAAGTACTCAGTGTAATTACCTGATTCTTTTTGAGCTCAACCTTAAACTTTTTTAGCGTGTACTTTTTGGTCATATCAGTGAACGGAATTGGAACGTTGGTATGAGTGCAACGCAAAAATAAAGTCCTCTATTATGTCTCTAGAACATTTTTTTTATGACGCGGAGCTTGTGGGTGTGTTGGTCAATTTCAGACTGGTAGATTCCACTCTGATCAAGACGGTCTAATCTCACTTTTCCAGAAGCGTGTATGATATAGTGGTTTTCGAGAATAATACCAACGTGGGTTATCTTGCCTTCTGCATTGTCAAAAAAAGCTAAGTCACCGGGTTCGGATTCCTCGATAAAACTCAATACTTCTCCTTGTTTTGCCTGCTGGCTGGCGTCCCGGTTAAGTGAATATCCTCCCAATCGGTATACCATTTGTGTAAATCCAGAGCAATCAATTCCAAAAGGGGTCCTTCCTCCCCACAGATAGGGTGCGTCCATGTATCCGTATGCAATATCAATTAGTTCTGCCTTGGATTTTTTGGATTGGGTTATCTCTCCATAAAAAGTATATTCTGAATGCGGAAAAGAAAGTTTCTTTTGGTTGTAATAGGGTAGAGGCGATCCCATAACCACATTATGAGCTTCTGTTTCTGATTGAGCTAGGCCTATGGCGTCCTGAGATAAGGGGTGACCTGCGTTTACCCATTTTAAATAAGCGTCTTCTGTAATAAGAGTAGATTGCTTTGCATCTATCCATCCTTCGTATTTGTCATGAGCTAAGCGCACCAAATGCCACTTGGGTTGAATCTCCAAGATTTTAAAGGCTTCTCCAAAAAGAACCTGGTTTACCATTTCACTAGCATCACCTGGCTCTCTTCTCATGGGGACTATACTCAAATTACAAACACCGTATTGCATATAAAAAAAGGCTTCGAGAACGGTTGAGTTCTCGAAGGCCTTTGACTTTATTGTTACTTCTCGTTTTTAATAACCACAGCAGAAGCTCCTCCACCTCCGTTACAAATTCCAGCAGCACCATAGGTGCCATTGTTTTGTTTGAGAACGTGGATTAATGTCACCATAATACGCACTCCCGAACATCCTAGAGGGTGTCCTAAAGAAACGGCGCCACCATTGACGTTTGTCTTGTCTGCAGAGATATCAAGAAGCTTCATGTTGGCAAGACCAACTACAGAAAATGCTTCGTTTAATTCGTAATAATCAACATCTGATGGAGTGATTCCAGCCTTTCCAATAGCAATGGGGACTGCTTTTGCAGGAGCAGTAGTAAACCATTCAGGTTCATGAGCTGCGTCTGCGTATCCAGAAAGAACCGCAAGAGGCTTAAGACCTAATTCTTCTGCTTTTTCTCTAGACATAACCACCATAGCAGCGGCTCCATCATTTAGGGTAGAGGCATTTGCAGCGGTAACCGTTCCGTCTTTTTTAAATACGGGGCGTAGGGTAGGTACTTTTTCTTCTTTGATGTTTTTGTATTCTTCATCCTCAGAAAATATAACAGGTTCTCCTCTGCGTTGAGGTACCTCCACAGGAACTACTTCATCCTTGAATTTTCCATCTTTCCAAGCTTGTGCAGAACGACGGTAGGACTCTAAAGCAAAAGCATCTTGGTCCTCTCTAGAAAACTCCAAACCCTCTGCACATACCTCTGCACAGTTGCCCATGTGAACCTTGTTGTAAACATCGGTAAGACCATCTTTTACCAAACCATCTACCAGCTTCATGTCCCCTAGTTTTTGACCGGTACGACCATTTCCTAGGTAATGCGGCACAGAAGACATATTTTCCATTCCACCTGCAATTACAATATCCACATCTCCGGCCTTAATGGCTTGGGCTGCCATCATTACGGCTTTCATTCCTGAGGCACAAACCTTGTTTACGGTGGTACAGGGGATATCATTGCTCAAACCCGCATAAATCGCAGCTTGACGTGCTGGTGCTTGACCTTGATTGGCTTGTAATACATTCCCCATAATCACCTCTTGAACCGAGGAGGGGTCTATTCCTGCAGCACTTACTGCACCGCGAATTGCTGTAGCTCCCAATTGTGTGGCGGGAACACTAGATAAGCTTCCATTAAAACTTCCCATGGGAGTCCTTACGGCAGAAACAATTACTACTTCCTTCATTATGTGTCTTTTTTATTCTATTCTTTGTATGGCGAATTTAGGGAATAAAAGGCAATTGGGGGGACCTTCTGTTTTCCTATATTTGAAGTATCCGCAGGTAGAGTAAAACCAACTGCAAAGACCCAGAAGTGTATGTGCTGAAGCGTTTTAAAGGAGAGAATCCCCTTTGTTCAGCAGAATCACCAAGTAACCTCGTTTTTTCTAGATGAAAAAAATTATTTTATTCATTCAAGACAGGCATCAATTCCTCTACAACTTATTCTTGTTGTTGTTTGCTATGTCTCTGGTGGTTTATGTTCTCCCTAGAAAGGGATCATTCAAATACGAATTCCAAAAAGGTAAGCCGTGGCTTCACGAAGATTATGTGGCACCCTTTGATTTTGCAATTGTCAGAACGGATGCAGATATAGAACTAGAAAGACAGGAGATTTCGGCTAGAAGTCCGCTTTTCTTTAAACGCCTTTCTAATGAAGGTGCTCTGCAGATCCAAAGATTAGAAACTTCTCTCTTAGAGACTAATGATTCCACGCTTTCACCTGAAGGCGATATGGCCATTTATGCTAAGCGCCTTCTCAATTCTGTTTATGAAAAGGGGTTGATTCAGACGTCAGAAATAGAATTGCAGCCCAACAAACCTCTGCTAATTAATCAGCAGGGGGTAAATGAAAGTCTAGACATCAGCAGCTTTTACAGCCTAAAGCAAGCCAAGGACGTTTTGTTGAATGATAGTACACTGACCCAAGATGAGAGAATAAGGGCCTTTGCTTTAGGTGCCCTTAATTATTCGGTTCTGTTTGATAAAAAGACCACAGAAGCCTATTTGGAGAGCCAACTAGGAAAAGTGTTAACCACCCAAGGCCTGGTTCAACAAGGAGAAAATATTGTCTTTAAGGGCAATATTGTGGATGAAGAAATATTTAATAAACTGTTGTCCATAAAGCTAGCCTACGAAGGGTCTTTTGCCAATAGATCCAGTTTTTACCTTGTATTGGGGGGGCAAATCCTATTGGTTGGAACCTTGTTGTACATGCTCTTTTTGTTTCTTATTCACTTTAGGCCTCATATACTAGAAAACAGTACCAGTCTAACTCTTGTGCTATTTAATATGGTGGTAATGGTCGTTTTGGCCAAGGTGGTAGTAGGATACAATCCATCGTGGATTTACCTAACCCCATTTCCTATTTTGCCAATAATTCTCAGGGCCTTTTACGACACTCGATTGGCCTTGTTTGCACATATTGTGACCATTCTTCTCATAGGGTTTTTAGCGCCTAATGGCTTTGAGTTTGTATTCCTACAATTTGTTGCAGGTATATTTAGCATTCTTACGGTGACGGGAATTTTTAAAAGAGCGCAGCTATTTACAGCTTCTCTAAAAATTACTCTTATCTACATGATTGTCTTTTTGGGCTTTACCATTATTCAGGAGGGCACAATGAGTATAGATGATTTATTGGTTCTTGGATTCTTTGGAATCAATGGTTTCTTAAGTCTTTTTGCCTTTCCCTTAATTTACTTGTTTGAGAAAGTTTTTGGTTTGGTAAGTGACGTGACTTTATTGGAATTATCAGATACTAATTCGCCGGTTCTTAGGGAACTTTCAGAAAAAGCTCCAGGTACCTTCCAGCATTCTTTACAGGTGGCTAATTTGGCAGAGTCTGCCACACTTGCCGTAGGCGGAAATGCTCTTTTGGTGCGCACGGGAGCGTTATACCACGACATTGGAAAATTGGATGTCCCTTTCTATTTTGTAGAAAATCAAACTACAGGGGTAAACCCACATGATGAACTCAGTTTTCAAGAAAGTGCAAAAATCATTATTGGCCATGTGAGCAATGGGGTAAAGAGAGCAAAAAAGGCAAAGTTGCCAGAGACCATTATTGATTTTATAAGGACTCACCACGGTACCTCCACGGTACAATATTTCTATAGACAGTATATTAAGTCCTTTCCGGATAGAGAGGGAGATCTTGAGCCCTTTACCTATCCAGGTCCCAAGCCCTTCTCTAAGGAAACAGCGATTTTAATGATGGCAGATTCCGTAGAAGCAGCATCCAAGAGCTTAAAGGAGCACACAGAACGTTCAGTTGTAGAGTTGGTAGATAAAATTATTACGCATCAAATGCAGGAGGGTCAGTTCGAAAATGCGGACATCACACTAAAAGAAATTTTGAATATCAAGGAAATCTTTGCTAAAAAGCTATTGAATATCTATCATTTACGAATAGAATATCCTGATTAAAAGGCCTTTAGGAACAAGGAAAATTCATTTTATATTTTTCTTCTTCCTCTCTTGCCGAAAGTCTTTGAATATTTATATTTGCATCCCACGGTGAGGTGGGTGAGTGGCTGAAACCACATGTTTGCTAAACATGCGTGCGGGAAACCGTACCGGGGGTTCGAATCCCCCTCTCACCGCAACAACAAGCAAAGGCTTCCTGAAAAGGAAGCCTTTTTTGTTTGTGAAATTTTTCGAAGCTCGCTTCAGCAAAATTTCAAGAACCAAAAAAGCAACTCGCATTTGCGAGTTAGCCTTTACTTGTTGTTACGGTTCCCCCACCCGGGATGTCGCAATCCGCATAGCGGCGCAGCGAAATCCCCCTCTCGAATTTTTCGAAGCTCGCTTCAGCAAAATTTCAAGAACCAAAAAAGCAACTCGCATTTGCGAGTTAGGCTTTGCTTGTTATTACGGTTCCCCCACCCGGGATGTCGCAATCCGCATAGCGGCGCAGCGAAATCCCCCTCTCACGAATTTTTGATTTGCAAAGCGAAGGAATTAAGAATGCTTGAGGTCCCCTTCTTGGGCATCATGACCGAGCGCAGCGAGGGAGTAATCCCCAGATACATTTACAAAAGTCCTCTCTCAATAAAAAATTCTGGATTACCTACCAAAATGTCACCCATAAAAAATACGCGGTAAATCCCCACAGAAAAACATGTCCTGCATAACTGATTAAGCGTATCCAAATGGGGGGAGCATCCTTTCCTATTCGCTTTTTGCTGACCAACCTATGGTTGTAGATGGCGATGATTGGGGCTATAAGAAAGGAGGTTGTAGTGGCTACGTTTACTAGACCTTTCATACCCCACTGAATGTTATTAAAAAGAAAAATGAGGGAAAGACCGGCTACTGAGGTCAACGCGATAAAAAACCCATAAGAAAGGCCATTATAGGTGTTTTTTGATTTTCCGCCTGTAATATTGAAGTCTTCAGATTTCAATACTTCTATACTCGTCTTAACCGCTCGGGCATAACCGTCAATTACCGTAATACACGTGCTGAACATTATAGAAAAGGCACACGCGGCAATCATGGCATAAGACCAGTCTCCCAAGGAATTCGTGTACAACCCAATCACACCGTTGGCAAAGGCTGCAGCCCCATTGGGAAGGGTCTTGTCCGTTCCGTAGATCACATAGGCTCCTAAAATCAAAAAGCAAATGGCGAGGACGGAAGTAATGATGTAACCAAGGTTAAAATCAAAAAGAGCGTCTTTTTTTGAGATTTTCACCCCTGAGGTTTTTTGTTTTTCCAATAGCCACAAACTGCTCCAAGCACTGATGTCCACCGCGGTAGGCATCCATCCCATTAGAGCAAGCAAAAAGAAAACGCCCATTCCTGAGGTAGGAAACTCAAAGGCCTTACTGAAATGTATATTTCCTTGTGGTCCCTTGATCAGGACGGCAACAAAAGTGATAAGGGTCGTAACCACCAAGACCATTCCCAATACCTTGATCAAACGGTCTAGGGTTTGATATTTCCCCGAAACTAAAAGTACTCCACAACAAGCAAAGAGTAGGACAGGGGCAAGTACTGGCCAATCAATCCCCAAAAGGTTTTGCATAAAACCCGCCGTCACAAATCCAACGGCAGCAGTTACAAATCCCATAGAAAGTACCGCCACCATAAAATAAATTCTAAGCGGAGTTTTGCCAAGGGTTCTGTATCCCTCAATAGTGGATTTACCGGTTACACTTGTGTATCTTGTTCCGTATTCAAAAAAGGGATATTTCAGTAGATTTGCCATTAGAATGGCCCACAACAAACCCCAACCATATTGTGCTCCCGCTTGAGTACTCTGGACTAAATGCGAAACTCCAATGGCCGTACTTGCAAATAAAATTCCGGGACCTATGGCCTGTAGTCTTTTGGATTGTGACAAGGGAATACCTGTTTGAAATTCAAATATAGGTTCTTACTTGTGAATCGTAACCACAGAGTGTTTTTTTCTACCCGTCCATTTTACTTAACTTGCAACGCAAACAACTAGCCCTGTTTTGGGTTTTAACCATATGCTCCACTACACTACGTATCCTTGTAAACCGGATAGTCCCTGGGTTACTTTTGTCCACGGCGCCGGAGGAAGCAGCACCATTTGGTATAAACAGATTCGCGCTTTTCAGGCTCATTTCAATGTGCTTATGGTGGATTTGCGTGGTCATGGTAAGTCCAAAGGGGGCATGTACGAAAAGCTCAAGAGGTATAATTTCGATACCATTGGAGACGAGATCGTAGAGGTTATCGATCATCTCAAAATCAAGAGCTCTCACTTCGTGGGGATTTCATTGGGAACCATCATCATCCGAGAAATTGCAGAACGCTATCCTCAAAAAGTCCAAAAGATGGTGCTGGGTGGTGCTGTAATGAAGCTCAATGCCAGGGGGCAGGTTTTAATGAGAGTAGGGGCTGCTCTTAAATCGGTTATTCCTTACCTCCTCCTTTACAAGTTGTTTGCCTTTATTATTATGCCTAGAAAGTCTCACAGAGATAGTAGAAATTTATTTGTCCGTGAGGCTAAGAAGCTCTATCAAAAAGAATTTAAAAGATGGTTTACCTTAGTATCTGAGGTGAATCCACTTCTCAAGTATTTTAGAATACATGAGGGTTCTCATTCAAGCCTCTATATCATGGGAGAGGAGGATCACATGTTTTTGCCCAGCATAGAAAAACTTGTGGAAGATCATCAATTAGCTACTCTTGCAGTAATTCCAGAATGTGGGCATGTAGTCAACGTAGAAAAGCCCAACGACTTCAACCCTCTAGCGGTGAATTATTTGTTGGCTTCCGCCGAAATGAATGCAGCCATAGAAACCACAGTTTCCTCTTCCAAGTAATTACTTCTGGTACTCCCTTTCTACAATTTTCTCAAAACCCATCATCTGGGTAATGGGCTGATAGAATCGATGCAAAATCAATTGATTCCTGTCTTGAATGTTTTGCTGGAATACCCAAGGTTTGAACTCACATTCCTCAAAAACCAAAAACTCGTCTTTGAGCTTGAAGTAAATGGTTCCTAGTTCATTGAGAGGAATGTTCCCATTTCCCTTACTTCTCTTAAGAATCTGATTCCATTTGTAAAGAGGACGGAAATAGGAAAATGCCTTGCGCGTAGATTTTGAATCCAAGGATGTTCTCCCGCAATTAGGACAAGTGGTTTTTTCAATTTTCACGAAGACTCCCGTTTGTAGGTTTTCCTCATTTCCACAATGGGGACAGGTGTGGATTGCCGGTAATTCTGAAGGGATAAAAAACCTCGCATCAAAGGGCGGTCTATATAAGCTGTAACTCAAAAGGAGTTTCAGGATGTTGTATTGAACAATGGCTCCACCGATGTAAACTACGCTAAAGAATATATTCAATTGAACTTCAAACAACACCGCGTCGTACAAGCCATGAAGGGTACTTGCAAATAGGAAACTCCACAAAATACCCATGTAGTTTTTGGCTTCGTGAAAATGAATGACCACAGCCGCTCCCATAAAGGCAGAAAATGAAATATGCCCTATGGTCGAGGTCAACGCTCTCATGGCCAATAACTGATAGGGAGAGTCTGAACTAATGGCATAGAACACATTTTCTATAACGGCAAAACCCAAGGCTACGGAGCTCATGTAGATCACACCGTCCACCAATTCGTTCATTTCTTTTTTTAAGTAGGGGAGTAGGAAGACAAAGGCCAATCCCTTTCCAAATTCTTCAATCAACCCCACGCCAAACGCATCCAGAAAATTTTGCTCCAGAGGAATGTAGTTGTAGATAAACAGAGAAATAAACACGGAGAGGGCTCCACCAGCCAACATGGCAATGATCATGGGTAACCACGGCTCGGGTTCGTAGAGATCCTTAGAACGGAACCACGCGAGGTACAAAAGCCCAATGATTAGGGATAACGCTGAAATGAGAATCATGAGTTAAATATAGGGAATAGGTAGCATGTATCAGGTAGCGGGGAGTGTGGAGCGGGAAGAAGGTTGGGAAGGGATGGCAGGATTACGCTCACTACGTTCGCGTGATCCTAGTTTCGGGATCGAAAACAAAAAGCCTTCCACTCACTTCGTTCGCGGTGCTTTTTTCGTTCTTTGAGAAAAATAGAATCGGTGGCAGGATTACGCTCACTACGTTCGCGTGATCCTAGTTTCGGGATCGAAAACAAAAAGCCTTCCACTCACTTCGTTCGCGGTGCTTTTTTCGTCCCCTTACTCTTTCAAACAAGTTTGAGTCGTAAGGGTACAAAAAAAGCCTCACAACTTTCGTTGCAAGGCTTTTTGTTGTCGGGGTGGCAGGATTCGAACCTGCGACCTCCTGCTCCCAAAGCAGATTTTGATTATTTGTGTTACTATTGTTTTCTTTTGCGATTCTTTGTTTTTCTTCATTATTGTTAAGTTTTAGTTGTTGGTGATAATGGTTTTTTGTGTTGTTGTTTTGTGTAATTTTATGCAAATCTTATGCAACTAATAAAAACAATGGAATGACATCAGCATATTCTATTTCCGTCTACCTTGATCTTAGGAGAGCTAAAGCTAGCGGAAAGTTTCCTGTGAAGTTACGTGTTTATGACTCAGTAACTCAGAAACAAAAAATGTATTCAACCCAATTTGAGTTCATTGAAAAAGAATTCAAAAGTATCTGGAAAACAACGAAGCCTCGTTCAGAATACAGACAAATCCGGTTGAAATTGCAAGCAATGGAAAATAGGGCTAATGAGGTCGCCTCCAAACTAAATCCATTTTCCTTCGATCAATTTGAAAAACGTCTCTATCGAAAAAAAGGAGATGGGGTTAATCTTAAATACAACTACGAGCAAAAGATTCATGCACTGAGAAGTCATGACCGTATTGGAACTGCGAGTAACTATGAACTGAGCCAGAAGTCATTGATTAAATTCAGCTCAACCATAAAAAATCAAGACTACGGTCAATTAACATTTTACGACATCACGCCTGATTGGCTGAGTGATTATGAGTATTTTATGGTTAATACAACAAATAAAAGTCTGACGACAGTGAGTATGTATTTAAGAGCGTTGCGAACTCTTTTTAATGATGCCATTGCAGAAAATGAAATCGAACGAACTCATTATCCATTTGGTAAGCGAAAATACCAGGTTCCTGCCTCACGAGGAGTAAAAAAAGCTCTATCAACGGATCAGCTAAAAATCTTATATAATTCTACTCCCGACACTCAAGAGCAGCAAAGAGCTAAAGATTTTTGGTTTTTTTCATATGCGTGTAATGGTATTAATACTAAAGATATAGCACAGCTTCGCAACCGAGATATTGATGGAGATAAGATCTACTTTTACCGAGCCAAGACTTTAAAGACCTCCAAGGCAAACCTGAAGCCTATAGTTGTCTATCTAAATGATTTTTCGTTAAATGTTATCGAAAAATATAAGAAGCAAAGTAGCAACTCCAACGATTTTGTTTTTAGTATTATCTCCGAGGGAGATACCCCCGAACAACAGCACAAAAAGATTAAAAATTTTAATCGATTCTTAGGTCAACACCTTAAAAAACTATGTGTAGCGAATGACCTCCCAAAAGAAATCTCCCCCTACTGGGCCCGACATAGTTTTGCCACAACGTCCATTAGAAAAGGTGCTTCTATGGAATTGCTGCAAGAAAGTCTAGGCCATGGGAATATCAAGACCACTCAAAATTATTTTGCAGGATTTGATAATTCTACCAAAAAAGATTTTGCGAATCAAATAATGGATTTTGATTAATCGAATTATGACCCAATATTTGAGAGAGAATTGAATTAACTCTTAATGGGGAATAAATGAGAAATCAAGATGAGTTTAACCTTTTCAAGGAATATTTCAAATCTAGATTAAATCTAGAGATGTGGAAATTTGAAACCCTTGGTAGGACAAAGTATTTCAGTACAGAAAATACTTTAAAAGTACTCGACAATGAAATCTATAGAATGTCGAATATTCTTGATAGCGGCTGGCCTTTTACGAGTTATCATTTTGATAGTAGCGTCTTTGATGAGGACAATTTTTTTGAAGGTGAATACATCCACAATTTTCTTTGTGATTATCAAAAATTTATAGCTGAATGTAATGAGAGTTCCGAAATAATGACAAGTATCGAAACTACATACACTCGTGCAAAATGGTTGGAGTTTTTGATTCAGGAAAAAAATAGGCTATTGCAACCAAAGAGCACGGAAACAAATCATTCAGTATCACAATAACTCCTTTACGCTATGGTAAAAAGACTAATTTTTTTATGGGTTACTATTATACTTTGTGGATGTACTCGACCCATATCTCAATACCTATGCGATTATTACTACAATGATGCAGGAGGTACCCGGTCACATAATAAATACAAAAAATTTCAGAAACTGGATACACCATTACCGCCGGGTATTGAGGAAAATTTGGTTTTTGAAAATTTGTATTCTGAAAGAATTGACAATGGGGAAATAAAACAAATTGAACGTAGGTATTTGACTCGGTTATTTCCAAATGGCAAGTGTGCATTCAAAGGATTTTCTTTATCCGAAGATTTATCTCAAGCTTCTTTTGATATTGACACTTGGGAAATAGGATATTATAAGAAGTCCAAAGACGGATACCGAATATATTCCTATGGAACCATTAATTGTGGACAATTCGATGAATATAAACTAATAACTTGGTCGAATGACACTTTGAAGTTTAAATCAAGAACCTATTATCGTTATGTGTTGAAAGTATCAGGTATTCCTGATGCTTGGTTAATCGACCAACAACCAGATTGGTAAAGCAAATAACAAACGACTCTAACTCTAAATAATCCCTAACATGAAAAGAAAATTACTTCTTATATACCTGATTTTCCCTGCCCTAGTCTTTTCCCAATCCAAAGACCCAAAAGGGCAATGGTACATTCAGGGGAATGTAGGTTATGCGTTCTCCTTAGAGAATGTAGATGCGAGTAAAGTATCAATTGTAAATGATTCTGTACGGTCTAATGAGGAGTATAGAACAACAGACAAAAGTGGTTCTGGGATTAATATTAACCTGGAGTTTCTCTACAAAAAGAAAAGTGGTTGGCATTATTCTCTGGGACTTAATAGTTTTTTAGGTCAGGAAATGGAGTTTATTTATGCTAATGATTATGATTTCCCTTATCCAATTACTCGTACATGGAATCACAAGGTGCAACAGCAAACCCTTCTAATAAAGGTTGGTATTGGTTATGAAACAACGTATAAAAAACGAGCCAATGTCTATACGCGTCTCCATTTAATGACAGGGGGTGGCTGGTATTCTCATTTGGAAGGAAATGGTACAGATTTCACTGATTACATAGATTTTAGATGGGGCTATGATGATACGTTCTTAAAAACTTGGGGGATAAGCTTAGCCTTGGGTGCGGAACTCAAACTGGATAGGAATTGGTCAGCTTTAGTTCATTCCGAACTTTCTATTGTTCAAAATACTTCCCTTGACGACGTAGAGGGGACAGCGGGTATAGGGCCTTATGAAAACCCAATTCAGGCATACCCTATTACCTGGGGAGAAACAAATGTTAGTAATCACTTTGGATACACTAATATTTCACTCAGCCTAGGCCTTCGCTATAAACTTTAAAAACAAAAAAATTATGAAACCTATTATTTTATGCATTCTCATATGTGCCTCTTTTTCCATTAATGCACAGGACATAAGCTATGAACACGACAACAACGGGAACCGCGTATTACGCGAGGTCGTCGTACTTAAGACCGCTACGGCAGGAGACAACCCTTCTGTGGTTACAAATTCCACACAATTGGGAGATTATTCTATAAAGGTATTCCCTAACCCTACCCAAGGGTTGGTTGTAATGGAAATTTCCAATCTGTCACCAGAAGACCAGGGAGAGATTTTTGTCAGCACTATTAACGGTCAACTACTGGATCAATTTCCTATAGACTCCTCTGGAAAATTAGAGGTGGATTTACAAGACCAACCTTCTGGGGTGTATCTGGTAAGAATGGTACTCAATGACCAGAGCAAGATTTGGAAGATTGTTAAAGAATAGCTGAATCAAAGATTTGCCGACCCAACAAATCCCTTTTTAGCCCTCGTTTTATGTAAATCTTGTGCAAATGATAAATAGAGAACGAGTAATCAAAGGCCTAAAAACAACAAAACCCCCAGTATTACTGGGGGTTTTGTTGTTGTCGGGGTGGCAGGATTCGAACCTGCGACCTCCTGCTCCCAAAGCAGGCGCGATAACCGGGCTACGCTACACCCCGAGGTGTGTTAAACAATTGGATTTACAAAACCCGTCCTTGTTTCGGGCGACAAATATATCAAAAGTTCAGCCTCTCGCAAGGGGCGGAGAGAAAAAAACCACATAAATTTCATCGCGCCAAAACAAGACCTTAGGGCTGAGTCATTTACTTAAATGAAATGGTTGATGGAATAATACCTGTTGCAAAAGAATCCAACAAGGTTCCGTTCATATCATAGCGGAATACAAGACCTGTTTGGTTAAAGTCCTTGGCATCGGTTCCATAGATATCCCCATTGCTGGGGTCCACTGAGAAGTTATAGAATCCTTTATCTGTCAATGGAGTCGTTGGAAGAGTCGTTGAATTCGCGTCCATCTTCATCACCTTACCGCCGTAGTTTGTAGAGAGGTAGAACAAGTTACTACCGTATACGTGAAGGTGGATGGGGTGGTTAAAGTTGTCTGGGAATACCAAAGTTTTTGCTGGTTCGTGAGTCGTTGGATCCAACATGATCAATTTACCGGCTGTGCTGTTAGCAGGAGTGGTCCAATCCGCGTAACCAGAACAAAGAACCCAAGGGTTTCCGTTTTCGTCGTACTGAAGAGACTGAGGGTTGTCACCCACTTGAACCGTTTTTAGAACTTCGTGGTCGTTTGAGTTGATTACAGTAACCACGCTGTCACGAGTCCAAGCTCCTGAATTGGCTATGTAAGTGATTCCGGCTCCGTTAGAAATCATTTTTTCGGGACCTACTCCCGTAGAAATAGAATCTACAATCCGGAAGGAAGTCAAGTCAATAACCTTTACATCGTCGGCAAACCAATCCGATACATACGCGTTTTGGTTAGAAACCACAGTGAAGTAACGAGGAGAGGTGAATCCCGTAACGCTGTTTTTGGATTTAAAGGTTCCCGCTTCTACTACTTCCATTGTCCCAGAGTTATTAACTACTAAGAATGCATCCTCACCATTAAAACCGATATCCTGAAGAACATTTCCAACCGGAAAACCATTTTCTCGAATAAACACTTCGTTTACCACGGTTTTGGCTTCGGGTTGGTAGTAAGAAACCGTTCCGGCTCCTGTTTGAAAAACACCTTCACTGGCAATGTAGGTGCCAGAACTGTATTTGCCCGGAGTTCCAATGGTGTTTGTGTCGTCATCGTCACTACACCCAAAGAGCGCAAGTGCGGAAAGGGCAAAAAGGACTTTTTTCATCTGTGTTAAAATTTAAAATCAAGTGTTAGTGAATAATTTCTTCCCGGCATGGGATAATATTTTAAGGTTTCATAGGCCTGATCCATGGCATTGAGTAGTTGGAATCGAATTCCCGTGTTCATCGTTTTTCCCAAAGGGTATTGGTACCCCACAGAAAAATCCCAAGTTCCAAAAGCTTCAATTTTACTGGAAGGCCTGTGGTCGCTATTTGCGAACGTCTCTGATGTGAAGGTGTAGGAAGAACCTAGCGTCAAAGCCCAAAGAGTCACTTCTAGGCCGCCGTGAATTTTGTTTTCTGGGGTGTAGATAATTTGTTTGCCGATGGATTGATCGTTTGCGATTTCACTTTGGGTAGTCACCACTTCATTCCATGTATGTCCTAATCGGTAGCTCAGTTGAAGGCGTTTGCCAAGGGTTTGATTTCCATTTAATGTCGTCTCAATTCCTTTAGATTCTACCTGCTTGATGTTTTGAGGCGTCCAAAATCCCGAGGGGCCTGGATTCCAAGCGATGTAATCATCAATCCTTGAGGTAAAGTAAACGGATCGCAATTCAATGCCCCACATTTCCCACTGCAAGCCAATTTCTCCAGAATACCCCGTTTCTGGTTTAACGTCCGGATTGCCACCTTGAATCCAGAATCTATCATTAAGCGTGGGGTACCTAAATTGGTAGCCTGCTTTTCCAACAAAAGAAAAACCAGCAATCAATTTTTGAGAAAACGAGAGAGAAGGAATAAAGGGTACAAAGGTGGTGTCAATGGCTTCATGCCTAAATATGATTTGCGCCTTTGCGCCTTTGTGTGTAAAATAGAGACCGTAATGAAGTGCAATATTGTTTTGATCGGCATGTCGCGTGGCCGTTCCGTAGGTTCTTGAGTACAAATAATCCGCTGCAGCGTAGATCTTCAAATAAGGTGTAATGGGGCTTTCCCATTGCCCACTCAATTGACTGTTGATCGTAAGGTTTGTGTCTTTAAACTGTTGGTTGAAATCTGTAAATCGCTGATGTTGCCATTGCAATCCAGCGGTGAGTTTCCAATGGTTTTTCCTGGTTTGACTAGTTACCCGTCCGCTTAATTTAAATTGGTCGTCGTTTAGGGTAGAGGGGTTGCCTTGTTTGGAAATAATGGAAGAGGGATTTTCTCTCAAGGCATTTGTGTACCACGCACCCAACCAGGCTTCACCATTTATAGAGGGTATGGAAACTTCAGCTTCTTGAATAATGTGATGAAAATGGGTAGCCGCATTTTCTCTTTCGTGCTCAACATCCCTTGTAAAATATTTGTAGTTGTTTTCTGCAGCTTGCGCCGAAATCTGACTTCGGAGTTTCCATGAACCCAGTGAATATGCAAACGAACCTTTGCCAGAGTACATATTAAAAGAGCCCATTCCCAATTGCACAAAGCTACTAGTAGATTCATTGGAAGAAATAAGGAGGCTAGATCCTATGGCCTGATTTCCCTCTGCAGCCGAATGACCGCCTGTGTATTGAGAAACAGAAAATAAATTCAAGGGCACCAAACTAGCATCAGTAACTCCTAGACTTGGCGATGCAATATTGAGTTGGTTCCAGAATACGCCCACTTGATTTGCATTTGCTCCTCGAGAAGAAAATGTAGTTGCTTGTCCAGGACCATAGGAGCGAACGTGGGTTGTGTGGTTCGAGTATAAAGCTTGAGATAAATCTCTACACTCAACCCCGGGAGATTGAGAAAGGGAATAACCGTTCTCATCCGTAGATAAAAGAGTGGATTCTCCCAATAGGGGAATCTCTTTTAGAATAATAGTATCTGTAGTTTGAGCCTTTGAGGCAATAAATGCCAAACTCAATACCCACAGAAGAGGTAGTTTGTATTTCATTTTTAGAGGTTCTTCAATTCCCGAAAGAATACTCATTGCGCTTTGATGGCAGGTCTTCTGGCTTGTTGCTCCGTCTCGTGGCCTTCCCGGAAAATCCAGTGGCGTGTATTCTCAAGACTTCAATGCAACTTACAGCAGCGGGGACTGCTCCGGAATTGAACCGGATTCCCTTTTAAAGGACAAAATGACTTTGTCCTACCAACAGATCAAATGTAGTTTAAAAAAAGTCTAAAACATGTAAGAAAAAGTGTTTTAAATTTAACATAGGTCTTGGTTTTGTGAGGAGATTGTATATCTTAGGGCACTCATTTTAAAGCAGTAATCATCAACTCCGTGAGGAAACTCACGTGTATCGTAGTTTTTGTTGTTTTAAGATGACTAAAATAGTTGTGAATCATTGAACACTCTACTCACTGGTAATTCAAGTAATTTTAAAAAACCAATTATGAAAAGAAATTTACGAAGTTCGCTTCGAGGCTTAGGTGCTGTTATGGCTTTAGTTATATCCTCCGGGATGGCTTATGGTCAGTGCAGTACTTTAGTTTCCACTTTCCCCTATTCGGAGGATTTTGAGAATCCACCAAACACTCTGTGGGGAACCTCTACAACAGACTCTTGTTGGGTGACCTCACCTACAAACTCGGGCTATCACTGGGGTTGGGATGGATCAGCATCCACTCCCTCTTCTGGAACGGGTCCTTTAGGCGCTCACAGTGGTTCGGGATACCTATTTACTGAGGCATCTTCATCAGGTACAAGTGCTACTGTTGGAATGCCTGCATTTGATTTGACCACCTTAACTTCACCACAACTTACGTATTATACTCACAAGTTTGGTACTGCGGTTATGGGAGATTTGTACGTTGACGCTTCTACTGACGGCGGGGTAACCTGGACTGCTGTGGATTCTGTATTGGGTACAAACGTTTCTGCTGCGTCTGACCCATGGGAGTACCGCGTAGTTGATGTGTCTTCTTACAACACAGCCAACACAACTTTCCGTTTCCGTGGTATTTCTAATGGAACATACGAGGGAGATATGTGTATTGACTTGGTAGTTGTTGAAGAGGCACCTCCATGTCCCTTGCCTACAGGCTTTTCTGTAACCAACGTAACAGCTTCTGGAATTGATGTAACCTGGGGTGGAACTTCTACTTCGGGAGATGTTATTTATGGTGCAACTGGGTTTGATCCTGCAACCGGTGGAAACACTTACGCAGCGACTACAGATCCTGCTACGGTAACTGGATTGTCACAAGCCACCGCTTACGATGTATACTTTGTACAAGATTGCGGAGTAAACGGAACCTCAGATACAGTAGGTCCCGTTGCTATTACTACTAGTTGTTTGGTCCAGTCACTTCCATACTCACAAGACTTTACTACATGGGTTCCTCCATGTATTGATCCAACCTTGGGAACAGCGAACTGGTTACACAACACGGGCGGTTATGCTTATGCAGACTTTTGGTCAGTAAATGGGGGTATTTATATTATGGAATTTCCAGATGTAGATATCAATGCTAATGCACGTCTTAAATTTGACTGGTCATCTAACCAGGGTACATTCTATACGGATTCAATGTATGTAGAAGGAACTACAGATAATGGAGCAACTTGGAACACATTATGGGTAAGAGGTGACGCAGGTCTTTCAACCATTTCTGGTGGTTCAAATACTACATTGAACGCAGGTTCTTGGGTGACTGAGAAGATTAACTTAGATTCTACAACGTATACTGGAGATACTCTTAAGATTCGCTTCCGCGGAATCTCTGATTGGGGTCCCAACGTGTTTATAGACAACGTAATTATAGAAGCACAGCCTGCATGTCCAGAGCCTGTTTTTGATGGCGTAAGCAACATTACAGGAACTACAGCAGATATTAGCTGGATAGGTCCAGGTTCTAACTTCAGTTTGGAAGTAGGTCCAACAGGATTTACTCAGGGTACAGGTTTGACCTTTACTTCGACTACTAACATGGCCACTTTGTCGGGTCTTAACGGAGAAACTACGTACGACGTATACATCCAGAACGATTGTACTCCAGCCAATGGATTCTCAATTTGGGAAGGACCCTTTACGTTTACCACGTACCCGACTCCGGATTACATGACAGATTTCGCATCATACTACCCAACTTCTGATTACCAAGAAGCTATTGGTTTTATGGGCGATACTTTGACTTACGCATCTAGTGACTGGAACTCTGATGGTTACTTGAACAACGGATTCTCTGGTGCAATTACTGGATACTTCCGTACGTCAACCTTCTACATCCCTTCGGATGATTGGTACGTAACTACACCTGTTGACTTGGGTGCTGGTGGTAGCTATGAAATGCACATCGATATGGGTGTGACTCGCAGCTTCCAATCAGGTCCTGGTCAGTTTGAGGCAGATGATACACTTCGCATTGGTATCTCTACTGATGGAGGTATTACATTCTCTGAATTGGCTTCATTCCACTCAGGAAACCAGCCTAACGAGATTGGTGCTACGTACACATTTAACCTTACTGCATACTCTGGAGTAGTTCGTTTTGGATTCATGATTGACAACCCAATTGTGAACACCAACGATCCTACTTTCGGATACCCACAGGTACACATTGATAACTTTGGTGTTCGCACCATTCCAGCGTGTCCAGATCCAGGAGTATTTACAGCCATTAACGTAACGGCATCTACCATTACGGTTGGTTGGGATACCACAGGTGTTGGTGCTTCTGCGTACTACGTAGAATACAACGCGCCAGGAACTTCTCAAGGAACGGGAGTTGTTGATACAACTGTAGCCGATTCTTTGGTTATCACTGGATTGATGCCTGCAACTACTTACCAAATTTGGGTACAGTCTGACTGTGGATCAAGTGTGGGTAACTGGGTTGGACCAATTACCGTGACAACGGCATGTCCAGTAGCCTTTACAGCACCTTACTCAACAGACTTTGAGAACATCACTTTAGGTGCTGATCCCGGTTCTGGTTGGGAGAACTGTTTCTCTGCGAATACCAACACTGGTTATCGTTGGGAAGCGGAAGTCAGTCCGACGTTTAACTCGTCGTCTACAGGTCCTTACTACGATCACACGTTCTTTGGCGCTACAGGAGGACACTATATGTTTACAGAGGCTTCTTTATCAGGTAACCCTACTTGGATTACGTCTCCATCTATAGATGTTTCTGGGTTGACTCAACCTGCAATGTACTTCTGGTACCACATGTACGGACAAGATATGTCTGACTTGGATGTAGAAGTAAACAACGGAAGTGGTTGGGTAAATGTATTCTCTATTCAAGGAGAGCAACAATCAGCAGAGATTGATCCATGGTTAGAGGCAGCTATTCCTCTTCAGTCTTACATTGGAGATACAATTCAAGTTCGCTTTACAGGAACTCGCAACGGAACATTCTACGGAGATTTGTCAATAGATGATTTCTCAGTAGGTGAGGCAGTACCTTGTATGGGTGTAGCTGGAGGTATAGCTTCTAACGTAACCACTTCATCAGCGGATCTTTCATGGTCAGGATACGGTTCAAACTTCACTGTAGAGTGGGGTGCGCAAGGATTCAACCAAGGATCAGGTGTTGGTACAGTAGTTACTAACGCGAACCCTCCATTGACCATCACGGGTCTAACAGAAAACACGTACTATGACTTCTATGTAAATGACCCTTGTGCTCCTGGTACATGGTATGGTCCTTACACATTTAAGACTCCATGTTCATCTGCTTTGAGTGGATTGTACACGGTAGGAGGAACTCCTGGAGCTACTAACTTTTCTACTCTTGATTCGGCAATTAGCCGCATGATAGGATGTGGTATTTCAGGGCCTGTTACTTTCAATATCATGGCTACTTCAGATACTATGGAGGTTGTACTTCCAGAGATCGAAGGATCAAGTATGACCAACACCATTACTTTAGATGGTATGGGAACCTTTACACTATATGCTCCAGGTGGTGCCTACGGTGCGGTTCGTCTTGATGGTGCAGATCACGTAAGCATCAACAACATGACCTTGGTGAACATGAATGGTTCAAATTCACATGGAATTGTAGCGATGAACAATTCAGATTACTTGACTATAGACAACAACACGTTGATGGTAGATACTACTTCAACAACGTCTACCATTGCAGGATTCACAGCGACCAATTCAATGACCTCTCCTACAACGTCAGGAGCAGATATTGATAACTTGACCTTTACCAACAACACGGTATATGGTGGGTACTACGGTTTTGCAATGAATGGAGACTTTAGTGTAAATGACTCTATATTGAACTTGAGCAACAACACGTTTGTGAATCAGTACTACTACGGAATCAGAGTATACGGTGTAGATTCTATAGAAGTTCACGGCAACAGCGTAAGTAAGCCAAGAAGTAACTTTTCTTACGGGGCGTACTTGTACTACACAGATGCTGCCAATGTTACCAAGAACAACTTGGTAGGTGGTAACTACGGATTGTATACATACGCCTTTGGAAATGATGCAGCATGGTCATCACGATCAGTGCTAGAGAACAATATGGCTATTGGAGACGGAAACTCAGGGTTGTACGCAAGTCAATTGGGAAGAGCAGATATTTACCACAACTCCTTTAAGGGAGGAAGAGGTATTAATGTGTTTGGATCTACGGCAGCTACACAAGCGGATATTAGAAACAACGTATTCTACGGTTCCACTCTAGCAGCGGACTTTAGCTTTGAGCTAGATACTGTAACAGCTACATTGAACTACAACTTGTATGAGTCAGAAGCGACTAACTTAGTAGAGTATGGATCAGGATTCCCTGCACCAGCATATACTGACTTAGCAACATGGCAAGCCGCTCATGGAGCCTTGAACATGAACTCTGTAGAAGGTGACCCCGTATTTGCAGGTCCAGAAGATCTTCACTTAGTAGGCGCTCTAGCCAATGATGTGGCAGATATTTCTACGGCAACTGCAGATGATATTGATGGTGATGTACGTCCTGCCACAGGATCTACTGCCACTGATATGGGAGCGGATGAGTACACACCTCTTAACTATGACCTTAAACTAAATGGAATGATTGTTCCATTAGCAGGTTGTGGTGATTCTATTATGGACGTAAGTTTAATTGTAGAAAACCAAGGGTTACTAGATGCAACTAGCTACACCATGACGGTAGAAGTCACCGGTGGAATAGTAGCCACTTTAAACTCAGGAGCCGGTCTTTCTCTTCTAGCAGGAGAAGTAGATACTATTTCTGTAGGTTCAATAAATACTTACAATGGCCCCATGGGAGTTGATTTTGAAGGATTCATCAATTATGTTTCTGATCAAGACAACAGTAATGATACCATCATTAAAATGGGTGGATCTTACACTCCTTACGAGCCCCAAGTATATGCTGGTCCTTCTGCTTGTTTAGCTGGAGATTCCGTAACTCTTGCAGCTATGAGCATTGGAGGAGTACAATACAGCTGGTGGGATGATCCAATGGCAGGAACTCAAGTAGGTCTAGGAGACTCTATTTTGGTACCTGCATCAGGACCAAATACCTACTACGCTAAATATGAAACCAATGCTGACAGTTTGTTGACTACAACTGCTGGAGGAAATGGTTCTGCTGGTAACATGTTTGATATTGTGGCTAATAGCTCGGTAACTATCACCGGATTTAGCCAAGTAGTTGACATGGGGGGTGCTGCAGCCAATGTAGAGGTTTGGTATAGAGTAGGAACTCATGTTGGATTTACCGGAGCCAATACAGGTTGGACCCAATTGGGAACCGCCTCTTTGACTGCTACCACGCCAGCACCAGGACTTACTTACTACCCAATTCCAGTTAACATTACGATTCCTGCCGGACAAACGTATTCTTTCTATGTAACCACCAATGGAGGTTCTGTAGATTATACCAATGGTACAGCTTTAGGTAATGTTTTTGCATCCAACCCGTTGTTTGATGTTCTTGAAGGTTCTGGTGGAGGTTATTTTTCGGTAACCTTTAGTCCTAGAGTCTTTAATGGAATGGTTCACTTTGGTTCACAAGGGTGTTCAGATATCAGAACTCCAGTAACCTTTAGTGTAGATTCTTCTCAAGCAGTCGCGAATTTCACATGGGTGGAAGATTTACCTGCAAACCCAGGTACCATAATCTTTGACGCCTCTACATCTACGGATGCAGATACGTATCTATGGGACTTTGGTGATGGAATGGTTGGATCGGGAATGGTAGTTTCTCATGCCTACTCAGGAGGAGGAAATACTTATCAGGCCATCTTAGTAGTTATGGACTCCACTTGTGGAACTACAGATACTATTACCATGCCTGTGACTACAACTGTTGGAATTGAATCCTCCATGTTGGACAGATCTTTAGAGGTATTCCCTAATCCTACCGATGGTAGGTTTAGAGCGGACTTCTCTCTAGAAGGAATTCAAGATGTGAAGATTCGAGTGTTGAACTCGTTGGGACAAATAATGGAAGAAAGAGAACTTGGAAAAATTTCAGGTTCGTACAGAACAGACTTTGATTTGAGCAGTCAGCCTCGAGGGGTTTACATACTTCAAATTCAAACTGATGATCAAGTCGTGAATAGACGAATAACTCTGCACTAAATTTCACTTACTTGTTTTTTTAGAATGCCTCCCCCGCAAGGGGGAGGTTTTCTGTTTTATAGGGTTAGGGAGTTGTGCGTAATTACTAAATGAAAAAAAGTTCTAATTGATAATGAGGATTTTTCTCGCTGTTGCTCGAAAGATCCTAGCGAGTGTTTTACTTTTTGGGAATTCAGAGATCAAAGCCCAGCCCGCTTCACGGGCTTCGGGCTTTTTTCAATTTTACCCTCCCTAGAATGAATAAGTAGATTTGAAAGAGGATTTTTCTCGCTGGCGCTCGAAAGATCCTAGCCGTCCCGAATTCCGAGATCAAAGCTCAATAGCCGCTCCGCGGCTTATGTGCTTTTTTTCCCTTCCTTCACTGAAATTTACAATTTCGCTCAGGAAGATAAAAAAAAGCCCAATGCATTTGCATTGGGCTTTAATCTCTTAGTGATCGCGCTAGGATTCGAACCTAGGACCGTCTGCTTAGAAGGCAGATGCTCTATCCAGCTGAGCTACGCGACCAATTTCAAAACGATGAATTAATTCACGCGTTTGATTGGGTGTGCAAAGAAAATGATTTTTTATGAAACTGAAAGCATTGGGAATAAAAAAATGACTTTACTTTTGGAGTATGAATCGGTTTAAAATAGGACAGTCAGTAAAGTTCACCAATGATGTTGGAGGAGGAAAGGTTGTATCTATAAAAGATGACCTAGTTACCATAGAGGATGCAGATGGGTTTGAGGAGATAGTTCCCCAATCAGAATTGATTTTAGATCTCTCCTTAGAAATGAATGATGCCTTCATTCCCAAGGAAGAGGAAGTATCTATTTCCCGGAAGGGGAAAAAACCGAATTCAAAGAGACGTTCCGAGCAAATAGTAGATCTTCACATAGAGGAAGTCACTGATGTAAACACCCGTCATTGGCCCAATTATAAGATTGTTACCGCACAGATGTACGCTGCTCAAAAAGCTCTTAAAAGAGCTAAAAAGAGCGGAATAAAGCATTTAATACTTATCCACGGAGTTGGGGATGGTGTTTTAAAGCGAGAATTGTGGAGTTGGCTTCGTGGAGAAATGGATATTGAGTTTTACGATGCAGAATATGCTCGGTTTGGGTGGGGAGCCACAGAAGTCCATGTAAAAAAGCAATCTTCAGCTACTGAATTGTAGAATATCGTGGATTCTTTTTTTACAATCTCTTTATTAAAAACAAAGCGCAGGTTTCATGCGTTTACTACCTTTGCCTCAACAGGTCGCCTTATCGCCGCGAATTTATTCGGGGAGGAAAGTCCGGACAACATAGAGCAATACGCTTCCTAACGGGAAGGCAGGTATATGTTACCATACATCTGACGGAAAGTGCCACAGAAAGGAAAACCACCGGCGCAAGTCGGAAAGGGTGAAAAGGTGGGGTAAGAGCCCACCAGTTGTAGAGGCAACTTTACAAGCTAGGTAAACCCCGTATGTTGCAATGTCATGTACACCAGCGGTTAAAAGTTGCTCGCTTGTGCTGGGGGGTAGGCAGATGGAGACTGTGAGTGATTGCAGTCCTAGATAAATGATAAGGCATCTTCTTAGGGAGGTGACAGAATCCGGCTTACAGGCCTGTTTTTTTTTGAAACATACATTGAGAATTATTAATAAATATCGTCAAGTCCTAAAGGAGCAAGGTTGGAAAGGCCTTGTCAAGGAAGCGGGCTGGCAAGCGGCCGTTTTGCTCTTCTTGTTTTTCCTTATTAAGGGCATTGGTTGGCTGGTTGTTATTTATTTTGGAGCTAAAACGGTAGCGGGGTAACTCATTGAATTTCTTTTATCTACCTTTGCACCAAATTTTACTGAATGATTCAATTTGATTCGATGGGACTCGATCCCTCTGTCCTAGAGGCGATATCTGAGCTAGGTTATAAAGAACCAACTCCCGTCCAGGAGCAATCCATCCCCCTTTTAATACAAGAAGACACTGACTTGGTAGCTTTGGCGCAGACAGGTACTGGTAAGACGGCAGCCTTTGGACTCCCGTTAATTACTCGTATAGATACTTCTAGTCGCAATACTCAAGCTCTTATTTTGAGCCCAACTCGTGAGTTGGCCTTGCAAATTTCTAAGGAGTTAAAGGGTTTTGCTAAGTATGTGAAGGGACTCAATATTGCTACCGTATACGGGGGCGCAAGTATTGAAGGGCAAAGAAAAGAGCTTAGATCAGGAGCACAGATTATTGTGGCAACTCCAGGGCGTCTTTTAGATATGATCAACCGTCGTTACGTTCAACTGCAAAACACTGAGTTTGTGATTTTGGATGAGGCGGATGAGATGTTAAATATGGGATTCTTAGAGGATATTGAATCTATTCTTTCAGAAACTCCTGACGAGAAACTTACTTGGTTATTTTCGGCTACCATGCCATCAGATGTTCTAAGAATATCTAAGCGTTTCATGACCAATCCCAAGGAAATTACCGTAGGTACAAAGAACCAAGGGGCTGTAAACATAGACCACAACTATTACATTGTAAATGGTCGTCAGAGATATGATGGGCTCAAGCGAATTTTAGATTTTTACCCCGAAATTTTCGGAATCGTATTTTCTAAAACCCGAAGAGAGACCCAGGCTATTGCAGAAAAGTTAATTCAAGACGGTTACAATGCAAATGCATTGCACGGTGAATTATCACAAGCACAAAGAGATGCAGTGATGAAGAGCTTCCGCTCTCGTCACTTACAAATATTAGTAGCTACTGATGTAGCTGCTAGAGGGATTGATGTAGATGATATTACCCATGTAATTCACTACAATCTACCGGATGATATAGAAAACTTTACTCACCGTTCGGGTAGAACCGCTCGTGCAGGTAAGAAGGGAACCAGCATAGCCTTGGTTACAAAATCAGAATCTAGAAAAATCAGTCAGATAGAACGCCTTATTAAATCTAAGATCGAGCAGAAGGAGTTTCCTTCTGGTTTTGAGGTTTGTGAGGTTCAGTTAAATCACTGGGCTGACGAAATCATGTCTTCTGAAGTAAAAGACGATGACATTGGCGAATACATTTCTCCGGTAATAGAAAAGTTGAATGAACTCAGTAAAGAAGAACTCATTAAAAGAGTAGCTTGGACAGAGTTGGATCACTTAATTAAGTATTACAGAAACAATGTGAATCTCAATGACCTTGTAGATAGAGATCGTGGTGGTTTTGGCAACGAGACTAGGTTCTTTATCAACTTGGGACAAAAAGATGGCATGCAGTGGCAAGACCTTAAAGACTTTGTCAAAGAAACTACCAACTTGGGCCGCAATGATGTTACTCATGCAGAATCTAAAGGATCCTTTGGTTTCTTCTCGGTACGAGGTGAATTAGCCGAACAAGTACAACGCGCTTTTGAAGGGGTGACTTTTGAAGGTAGACGTGTATCTATAGAAGTTGCCAACAAGAGTGGCGGCGGCGGTGGCGGAAGATCATTCTCTAAAGGAGGCGGTCGTCGTGATGGTGGTGGTTATTCTGGTGGTGGTCGTCGTGATGGCGGCGGTGGATACTCTGGTGGTGGAAAACGTCGCGATGGCGGCGGAGGCTACTCAGGAGGCGGAAAGCGTCGTGATGGTGGCGGTGGATTCTCTGGCAAACGCAGCGAAGGCGGCGGTGGCGGATACTCCGGCGGCGGCAAACGCAGAAGTAATGACTCTAACTACGATGGTGGAGGTTACAAAAAGAGAAAATAGGAAACATCCTAATTATATAAGCAAAAAGCGGTTCCCATTGGGAACCGCTTTTTTATTTACTATACTAACCTAAACAGTCACCTGTTTAGGTATCTTATTTATTCAAATTCAGCAAGATAGCGTTCTGCTTCTAGGGCTCCCATACAGCCCGTTCCAGCTGCGGTAACTGCTTGACGGAAGATTTTGTCTTGCGCATCTCCTGTGGCAAAAACCCCTGGTATATTTGTAGAGGTAGAATCCGGTTGGGTAATTAGATATCCAGTATCATCCATATCCAATTGATTCGCAAAAATATCCGTATTTGGCTTGTGACCAATGGCTACAAAGAAGCCTTCTGCAGGAACCACTTTTTCTTCTTGAGTATTTCTATTTCTCACTTTAATACCCGTAACGGTTTTGTCACCCAAAACTTCTACGGTTTCTGTATTCCAGAGAACCTCAATATTTGGAGTGTTTAAAACACGGTGTTGCATGGCTTTAGAAGCACGCATTTCGTCTCTTCTAATAAGCATAGTTACCTTTGGGCAAAGCTTAGAAAGATAAGTCGCCTCTTCTGCAGCGGTATCTCCTGCACCTACAATAACTACCTCTTGACCTTTGTAAAAGAATCCATCACAAACGGCACAAGCGCTTACTCCATGTCCCATAAACTTGGTCTCTGATTCTAATCCCAAATATTTGGCGGTAGCACCTGTAGAGATAATTACGGTCTTGGCGTGAATCTCTTTGGTTTCATCTACCCAAACCTTGTGGGTTCCGCCTGCTTCTTTGGCAAATTCTACTTTGGTAGCCAATCCAAAACGAACTTCGGTGCCAAAGCGTTCTGCTTGTTGTTTTAGTTGCTCCATCATAGTAGGACCATCTATTCCCTCTGGGTAACCAGGAAAGTTATCTACTTCTGTGGTGGTTGTCAATTGACCTCCCATTTGCATACCTGTATACATAACAGGCTTAAGATCTGCTCTTGATGCATAAATGGCAGCCGTGTATCCCGCAGGGCCAGAACCTATAATTAGGCATTGTATTTCTTCTATTTGATCAGACATTGTCTTTGTATTTTATTCTTTAATCGATTTCTACTTTCTTGAGGAACACAAAAATAGATATCCCGTTTCTATTTAGGGCATAAATCTAACAGAAAAAAATTATGCACATATTGACAAAATCAAAGATTGGGGATACAGAAATATTATATATTTGCAGCCATTCAACTGGAGTCGCCAGTGACAAAATCGGGATGTAGCTCAGATGGTAGAGTACACGTCTGGGGGGCGTGGGGTCGCAGGTTCAAGTCCTGTCATCCCGACAAAAAAACGAAAAGGCATCGCAATAGCGGTGCCTTTTTTTGTTGGGGTATTCTCCTTGTTATTACCGGGGGCTCCGACCCCACTAGAGTCAAATTTCAGAAAACATTCAAACTTGACCGATTTATTCACTAGGCAGTCTTTACTCTTTAACAATCTTCCAAATCTTGCTCTGGTCATTAAGAACCAACCTTACCAAGTACACCCCAGAAGGTTGATCACTTAAATCAACTTGCCATTTGCCAGAGGAGCTTAGGTCGTCGTTCTTTGGTAAGTCCTGTTTTTTTCAGCCCACGTTCACATTTCTTTCTGTTCTGTGGTTGCATTTACATACAATTCTCCATTAACTTATACTTCTCGTACACTTCCTTTATTGATTCACCCTTTTCTGCTGCTGCCTTTAGGGTACTTCTCCAATAGTTTGGATAAGAGTTTAGTTCTTTTATCTGCTCCTCTGTCAATTTGCTTTTGTTACGGTAATCTTCTTTTTTAATCCCCATATCGTTTGCTTTAAAGAAAGTTCAGATGGCTCCGCGATGCGAATGATTTCCATTTTTTCGTCTTTTGTATATCTCATAAATCGCTGATAGAGATCTATTCCATGCCTTTAGATAGCTTTTTTAAAAAGCGGTTGCGAAGTATTTCCTCGGCTAAGGCTTTTTTAAGCTCACCGTTTTGCTTTCGCATCTCGGCACAACCTCGCCGCTATCTGCTTCTGGTTTGGTATCGCCATTAAGACGAGCCTTGCCTGATTCCATGAACGCCTTACTCCAACATATGCTGACGACTTACAAGTCAGAGATTACTTGGTTTCCTCAATCGCTTCCAAAATCGTGGCACATGCCCAACGAATTTCTTCTTCTGTGATGGGAAGAGGAGGGGCAATGCGCATGGAATAATCATTAAATAGAAACCAATCGGTAATCAGACCTTTTTCTATACAACGATCAATGACCGTTTTGAGTCGATCAAAGGACTTCATCTCTACGGCCAGCATAAAGCCTCTGCCTTTAATGGAAACAATTTCTGGGTGGACAAGAAGGTCTTTAAATAGTTGCGACTTGGCATCTACCTCTTCAATCCAGTTTTCCGTTTCCAAAACGTCTAAGTTGGCAATAGCTGCAGCACAAGAAACAGGGTGCCCTCCAAAGGTGGTGATATGACCCAAAATGGGGTTTTCCTTTAGCGAATCCATAATCTCTTTAGAGGTAACAAAGGCCCCAATGGGCATTCCTCCTCCCATTCCCTTGGCAAGAGTAATTATATCAGGGACGATCCCTTCTCTTTGGTGAGCAAAGAAAGTCCCCGTTCGGCCAAAGCCGGTTTGTATTTCATCAAAAATAAGGAGTGCACCTACTTCATCACAACGCTTGCGAATGGCGGCAAGGTACCCTGGGTTAGGAACCAGATATCCTGCTTCTCCTTGAATGGGTTCTATTAGGACTGCAGCTGTGTTTTTGGTTATGGCGCTCAAGGCTTGAACATCATTAAAGGGCAAATGAGTAAAACCCGGTAAAAGGGGTCTAAAGTTGGTTTTGAATTCCTCATTTCCCATGGCAGATAGTGCCCCGTGGCTTGATCCGTGATAGGCATCTACAAAGGCAACCATTTCGGGTCTTCCAGTGTATCGCTTGGCTACTTTTAAGGCCCCTTCAATGGCTTCAGATCCGGAATTAAGAAGATAGATAGAATGTAAGCTAGAGTCTAGGTGGCGGAGCAGTTTTTCAGAAAGTTCTACCTGAGGACCTTGGATGTACTCACCATAAACCATCAGGTGCATGTACTTTTTGGATTGCTCAGTAATAGCCTCAATGACCTTTGGGTGGCAGTGGCCAATATTTGAAACCGAAATTCCCGAGATCAGGTCTAGATATTTTTTACCTGAGGTATCTATAATAAAATTCCCCTTGGCGCTGGATATCTCCAATGCCAAAGGGAAGTCAGTTGTCTGTGCTAGGTTCTGTAAAAAAAGTTCTTTAGTACTTGCCATGTGGCAAAGGTAAGGCGCTTTTTGTCAATTATTCACCTCTAGGAGGTCTTCTATTACCATCCCCTTTTTTGCCCTCTCTGTTTTTGAGCTCCTTCATCAACTCTCTTCTAAATTCGAATTCGGCATCATAGACCAATGATAATTTTTGAATGGGCAAAACGCGTTTAAGTCTTTCGTGATATTCTTTCTTGAGTTGTGCTCTTTGAAGCTCTCGTCTAAAGTGAGCCTGAATGACATTTTCTATTTCTTTATCACTCAACGTTTCCTTGTTTTTCATGGCCTTTTTTCTGGCTTTTCTATCCTCCATTTCTAGGGTAAACATCTTTTCAGAAAGTTCATTGTAGACGGGCCAAAAGGCAGTAGCTTCTTTGGGTGTAATGCTTGCCTCAGTGGTGATAAAGGCAACGCGCATTGCGTCGATTTTTTCTTTTCTTTTCTCTAGGTCTTTGGGTTGGCCATTTAAGCCGGTAAATCCAAGTACCAAAAGAGCAACCAATAACTGTTTCATTTTCTTTTCTAGTTTAGGAAGGGATTACATTTCGTCCCATTCCATTAATAAATCATATTCGGTCGTTTCTTCTAAATACAATTCTAAATCTTCATCATCAATACCTGAATAAGCAGAGCGTTCTTCAAATTCTTCTGCTAAAAGGGTAGAGGGCAAATAAGCGGCTTCATCGTACAGATAGTCGGAGATATCTTCTTGCGATAATTTGGCAAGATCATAACTTGGCAAGCTAGAATCCTGAGTACCGATATTCCATATGCCAAGTCCAAGGCTAAAAGCTATGGCCGCCGCCGCCGCTACACGGGTCATGGGAGTCCATAGATTTCTCAAAATACCCGAAGGGGCAGGATGGCCTTGAGGAATCTTTAAAAGGTCCTGCTCCAATTGAGCAAAGTAACCTTCGGGGACGTTATGTGCTTTTTCACTTTTCATGATTTCCGTGCTTTTAATCTTGCGATCGGTGGTATGACGTTTATTCTTCTGCATCGTTTAATGCAAGACTTAAATTTGTTTTTAATTTTTTTACCGCGTGATGATAAGATGCCTTTAGACCCCCTATAGAACCTCCTAAAATTTCTGCGATTTCTGCAAAGGTCAATTCCTGAAAATACTTCATGGTAAAAACCAGTTTTTGCTTTTCGGGAAGATTTTCTACGGCCTTTACCAAAGAGGCATACGCTTGATCTTCATCAAAAAACACATCCCCTGTTTCAGATTCAAGTGTATGGTCCTCCAGAGAAACGGATTGCCCTCGTCTTTTGATTTTTCTGAGTTGATCTAGACTTTGATTGGTTACAATGCGATAGGCCCATGTATACACTTTAGAGTCTGATTTAAACTTGGGAAGAGCAGACCAAATTTTAATAAAAGCGTTTTGAAGGGCATCGTCTGCCTCCTGGTGATCTCCTAAAATATTGCGCGCCTGAAAATATAAGGGCTTAGAATACTCTTTGACAATCAAGCCAAAGGCGTCCTCCCATTTTTCTTCTGACAATAATTTTTTGATAGGGTCGTCCATTCTCTCTAAAGTTATGACTTTAGTTATACCCACTTGGACGTATGGGTGTTAAAAGGGTTTATTCTCTAGGCTTTTTTTTGGCTACTCCCTTGTCGGCTTCCTTCCATACAACATCTGCAGGAACAGGGGCGGTGATTTTTAGGAGTTCTCCCGTTGTAGGATGAGGAAGTTCTAAATAGCGGGCATGCAAAGAAATACTTGCGTCTGGGTTGGTTCTCTTGGCTCCATACTTTACATCACCCTTAATGGACCATCCTCTGTTGGAGAGTTGAACTCTAATTTGGTGGTGCCGACCCGTGTGAAGCTGGACTTCTACCAAAAAATAACTTTTGGTGGAATACATAAGTTGATAGGAAAGAATGGCTTGAACGGCCCCTTTTTTTCCAGGTTCTACAACAAAGGATTTGTTGCGTTTCTCATTCTTCCAAAGATAGTTTTCTAATTTGCCAAGACTGGGAATTGGTTTTTTCTCTACCAAAGCCCAATAAACCTTTTTGACCTTTCTTTCCTTAAAAATGGCGTTAACCCTTGTGAGCGCTTTGCTGGTTTTTGTGAATACTACAATTCCAGAAGTGGGTCTGTCCAATCGATGAGGTACTCCTAGGTAAACGTTTCCCGGTTTGTTGTATTCATCTTTGATATAGGCCTTGACTTTGTCAGAAAAAGGCATATCACCTGTTTTGTCGCCTTGGACAATTTCGCCGGAAGGCTTGTTGAGAACAATAAGGTGATTGTCCTCATAGAGAATGTGTTCTCGTATCAATATTTCTCAGATTGATTGGGGAAGTCTACCGTTTTTACATCCTCCACATATTGTTTAACGGCGCCAGTAATATCCTCAAATAGGCTTAGGTATCTTCTTAAAAAGCGAGGATTAAATTCGTGGGTCATTCCCAACATATCGTGTAATACCAAAACCTGTCCATCTACGTCGGGTCCAGCCCCAATTCCAATTACCGGAATAGTAATGCTTTCGGCAACTTGCTTGGCTAATGCCGAAGGTATTTTTTCTAAAACCAAGGCAAAACAACCGGCGGCCTCTAATCTTTTGGCATCCTCAATAAGCTTTTGGGCTTCTTCATCCTCCTTGGCTCGTACAGAATAGGTTCCAAATTTATAAATGGACTGTGGAGTTAATCCCAAATGCCCCATAACGGGTATTCCTGCGGTAAGGATTCTTTCTATGGACTCAATAATTTCTACTCCGCCCTCTAGTTTGACAGCGTGACCTCCTGATTCCTTCATGATTCTTACAGCAGAAGAAAGAGCTTCCTTACTGTTTCCTTGATAAGATCCAAAGGGTAAGTCCACAACTACTAGGGCCCTGTCTACAGCTCTTACAACACTGGATGCGTGATAGATCATTTGATCTAATGTGATGGGTAATGTGGTTTCGTGACCGGCCATTACATTGGAGGCAGAATCGCCCACTAAAATCACATCGATTCCCGCATGGTCAATAATCTTGGCCAAGGTGTAATCGTAGGCAGTTAACATGCTGATTTTTTCTCCGCGTCTCTTCATTTCCTGAACAGAGTTGGTGGTAATCTTTTTAAAATCCTTTTTGGCTATTGACATGATAGGCGGTTTATATCCCTCAAAAATAGCAAAATTTAAGGGTAAACACAGGGTCCACATTTTTGTTATCTTTGTTGTGATCACCAACGTTGCTGGACACAGCAATAAGACTTTATAAAAAACTATGAACAAGCTCAGCGCCTGGCTACTCCTCCTCATTCCCATGGCCATTGTTTCTTGCGACAATGAACTCGATGTAAACGGTCCCTTTGTTGAGACCTCTATAGTCTATTCCATTTTAGACCCAGCCCAAGATACCCAATGGGTTCGCGTACAGCGTGCCTTTATGGGGGAACAAGGTGCAGATGGAGGTAGAAACAATCCCGATTCTCTTTATTACAATTCAATTACGGTAAAGGTTACCAAGGTAAAAAATGGGAATAGAGACGAGTATATCCTTACCAAAGACTCAACTTCTAGAAGTTTGGAAGATGGATATTTTACTACAGAAGGATTCCATTTGTACCGCTTTGAGGCTCCAATTGACGTGGCTGCCACTTATGAATTAGAAATCACAAGACCGGATAGCTCCTTTGTAACGAGCTTTACCCCCATGGTTGGTGGCTTTAATATTACCTCACCCAATAGTTTTCAGAGATTGAACTTTGCGGGTCCCAATGGGCAAAACATCGGTTACGAACCCGCAGTAAATGGTAGAATCTACCAAGGCTATATTCGATTTTATTACAAGGAGCAGAGTCGCAGTTCCTTTTTTGACACTGCAAATTTCTACATAGATTATCCTCTCAATACAAAGTACTCGACCACATTAGATGGTTCGGGTCAGGATTTGGTTCAGAATATTGGATATGAAGATTTTTATGGTTTCTTAAATAATAATATTGAGGCGGATCCTAATATTAATCGCTTTTTTAAGCATTGTGATATTTACCTTCAAGCCGGTGAAGATAACTTTGCTACGTATTTAAATGTGACAAAGCCCTCTACAGGTATTGTCCAGGATAGACCCAATTTCACCAACATCAATAATGGATTGGGCCTTTTTTCTTCTAAGGTTAGATCAGAGAGGTACTTTATGAATTTAAGTCCACGCTCTTTAGACTCTCTATACTTTGGCAATTTGGTTTGTGATTTAAGGTTTGGGAAGCCTGCCTCTTTAGACACACTTTTCTGCCAATAAGACATTTTGTCCGACAATATCAGTCGTAAAAGCATGAAATCCTGCCAGTTTGTTGGCAGGATTTTTTGTTTTACCCCTTGGCACAATGATTGACTTAGTGCGATTGTTAACTTGAAATTTTTAAACTCAACCATATAATCATGGGTAAAATAATTGGAATTGACTTAGGGACCACCAATTCATGTGTGGCGGTTATGGAAGGTAACGAGCCTGTCGTAATCCCCAACAGTGAAGGAAAGAGAACAACACCTTCTATGGTGGCCTTTGTCGAAAACGGAGAAAGAAAGGTTGGAGACCCTGCAAAACGTCAGGCCATTACCAACCCTACTAAAACCATCTATTCTATCAAGCGCTTCATGGGCGAGCCTTTTGGCAATGTTTCTGAAGAAGTGGGCAGAGTACCTTACATTGTTGCCAAGGGTGACAATGATACTCCCCGTGTAGATATAGACGGTAGAATGTACACACCTCAGGAAATTTCTGCAATGGTTCTTCAGAAAATGAAGAAAACAGCAGAAGATTACCTAGGTACCGAAGTTACAGAAGCGGTAATTACCGTTCCTGCATACTTTAATGACAGTCAACGTCAAGCAACTAAAGAAGCGGGAGAAATCTCGGGTCTTAAGGTGAGAAGAATTATCAACGAACCTACAGCTGCTGCCTTGGCATATGGAATTGACAAAAAAGGTCAAGACCTTACTCTAGCTGTTTTTGATTTAGGTGGAGGTACACATGATGTATCTGTACTTGAATTGGGAGATGGAGTATTTGAAGTTAAATCTACAGATGGTGATACTCACCTTGGTGGAGATGACTTTGATCAAAGAATTATTGAGTGGTTGTCTGATGAATTTAAGAATGAGGAGAACATGGATCTTACCAAAGACCCCATGGCACTTCAGCGTCTTAAAGAAGCGGCTGAGAAAGCAAAAATTGAATTGTCTTCCGGTTCTACGACAGAAATCAACTTGCCTTATATCACGGCAACAGCTAGCGGTCCCAAGCACTTAGTTCGCACACTGTCTAGAGCTCAATTTGATAAATTGACTGCAGACTTAGTAGAGCGTTCTATTGAGCCTTGTCGTTCTGCTCTTAAAAGCGCTGGACTTTCTGTAGGAGATATTGACCAAATTATTTTGGTGGGTGGATCTACACGTATTCCAGCAGTTCAAGATGCGGTTAAGGCTTTCTTTGGAAAAGATCCTTCTAAAGGAGTAAACCCTGATGAGGTAGTTGCTATTGGAGCATCTATTCAAGGGGGAGTTTTGGCAGGAGACGTTCAGGATGTATTGCTTCTAGATGTGACTCCACTTTCTCTAGGTATAGAAACTATGGGAGGTGTTTTCACGAAACTAATAGAGGCCAACACAACCATTCCTACTAAGAAGTCAGAGACCTTCTCTACAGCGTCGGACAATCAGCCTTCTGTTCAGATCAATATTGGTCAAGGAGAGCGTCCAATGCACGCAGATAACAAAACGTTGGGAACTTTCCACCTAGATGGAATTCCACCAGCACCTAGAGGGGTTCCTCAAGTAGAGGTTACCTTTGATATTGATGCCAACGGTATTCTTCACGTTTCTGCTAAAGATAAAGCCACTAACAAGGAGCAGTCTATTCGCATAGAATCTTCTTCTGGCCTTTCTCAGGAAGAAATAGAAAAGATGAAGCGCGAAGCAGAAGCCAACGCAGATGCAGACAACGCAGCTAAGGAGTTGGTAGACAAAATCAATGGAGCGGATTCTATGATCTTCCAAACAGAAAAGCAACTTTCTGAATTTGGAGACAAGCTATCTGAGGGAAATAAAACAGCGATAGAAGCTGCTTTAGAGGAACTTAAAAAGGCTCATGAATCCAAAGAAGTATCATTGATTGATCCTGCAATGGAAAAGATCAACGAAGCTTGGAAAAATGCTTCCGAAGAGATGTACAAAGCGCAGCAAGAAGCGGGAGCTCAGCCAGGAGCTGAAGGACCCGAAGGAGCTGCAAACCCAGGAGCAGAATCAGCAGAAGGTGCTGATGATGTAACGGATGTAGATTTTGAGGAAGTAAAATAAGCTTCGCTACTATTTTAAAAGAAAAGGCTACTCCTAGGAGTGGCCTTTTTTTGTTGGGCAGGGGGTGTCTACTTTTTAAAGAGTTCGCCCATTTTATCTTGAATGCCCTTGCGCATTTCCATGAGTTCTATTGCGTATTGCCTCAGTTCAATTTCATGTTCTGTTACGGGCTCAAAACTGGGTACTTCTACGGTTTGTCCCGTTTCGTCTACAGCAGCAAAAACCATCATACAATGACAGCACAATTGAGAGTTTTGACTCTTTATAGATCTAGAATGGACCTCTACATTAAAATGCATACTGGTTTTTCCCGTGTATACTAATTCTGAAGTGACATCTACAAAGCTGCCAATGTGTATGGGGGCTAAAAATCGAATTCCACTTACATAAATGGT